>Ga0228703_1001017_pt1 | contig 18028 bp, 15 predicted proteins | sample McNCre217_Aug_MG_3_FD_178020 | JGI IMG/M metagenome (GOLD analysis project Ga0228703, IMG submission 178020) | Freshwater microbial communities from McNutts Creek, Athens, Georgia, United States - 29-17_Aug_MG | ecosystem: Environmental > Aquatic > Freshwater > Creek | place: USA: Georgia... | reverse complement strand
CAGGTAGAGACCCGCTGGTAGCGAAACCTTCTTGGAGAACAGGCCGCCCGACTTACCGCCGCGCGCGAATACCTCGCCGATCGACACGGCTTCAGCCTGCGATGGGAAGTTCGGATCGGTGATGTAGGTGTCGAAGCGAGCGTTCTCGAACTCGCGCGGTGGCACGAGCTGGGCCAACAATTCGGCCGTGGATACGTTCGGATTGACGCTCGAAATCGACGCGTAAAGACCAACTGGAATCGACAATTATTACCTTGCTTAACCGTTTTTAGACGTTGCGGTTGTTGCTATCCAAAAGAGGGAATATCCTTGAAGCAGACGATGTTTAGTCTAATCAACACCAACCGAAAGCGAACACTCATGCCTGTACCGTTCGACCCATCCGAAACCCTAGCCGAATACGCTCACCCAGAGGCGCTAGTTACTACCGAATGGCTAGCCGCGAACCTCGGTACCCCAGGCCTAGTGGTTCTTGAGAGCGACGAAGACGTTCTGCTTTACGAAGTTGGTCACATTCCTACCGCAGTTAAGATCGACTGGTTCACCGAACTCAACGACGACACCCTGCGCGACTACCTCGACGGCGAGAAGTTCGCTGCGCTGCTCTCATCCAAGGGAATCAAGCGCGAAGACACCGTTGTCATCTACGGCGACAAGAGCAACTGGTGGGCTTCCTACGCCCTCTGGGTATTCAAGCTATTTGGCCACGAAGACGTTCGCCTGCTCAACGGTGGCCGCGACAAGTGGATCGCCGAGGGTCGCGAGCTAACCCGCGAAGTGACTCCAGTTAGCGAAACCCAGTACCCGGTTGTAGAGCGCAAGGATGAAGAGATTCGCGCCTTCCGCGACGACGTTCTAAAGCACTTTGGCAACCCACTCATCGACGTTCGTTCGCCACAGGAATACACCGGTGAGCGCACCCACATGCCTGACTACCCAGAAGAAGGCGCGCTACGCGGTGGCCACATCCCTTCGGCCGCAAACGTCCCTTGGGCCAAGGCAGCCAACGAAGACAAGACTTTCAAGAACCTTGCCGACCTAAAGGACCTATACCTCGGTCAGGCCGGTCTAACTCCTGGCGACAACGTCATTGCCTACTGCCGCATTGGCGAGCGTTCGAGCCACACCTGGTTCGTCCTCAAGTACCTACTCGGCTTCGAAAACGTCCGTAACTACGACGGCTCGTGGACTGAGTGGGGTTCGTCAGTTGCCGTTCCAATCGTCAAGGGTGAGGCCCCAGGCGCCGCTCCTGCACCGAAGAAGTAACCGTGTCGCTTCCAGGCAATATGCAGGACCTGATCGATGACTTTCAGGACCTGCCGGTAAAGGAGCGTTTGACGCTTCTTCTTGAGTTCAGCGACAACCTTCCTGAGCTTCCAGCGCGCTACGCGGATCACCCAGATTTGCTCGAGCGCGTTGAGGAATGCCAGTCTCCGGTTTACCTATTCGTTGAGATCGACGAAGACAAGAACGCACACCTGTTCTTCTCAGCTCCTGCGGAAGCGCCAACCACTCGCGGGTTTGCATCTGTGCTGCACGAAGCCTTGGATGGCCTGCCTGCGCAGACCGTGCTTGATGCAGACAACCAGTTCCCAGATCTGCTTGGGCTGACCGCAGCCGTGTCGCCTTTGCGAATCAACGGTATGCGCGCGATGCTTGCCAGAATCAAGCGTCAGATTCGAGAGAAGCTAGCGTGAAGCTAGTCAAACTCACTCCTACACCGGGCGAACTCGAGCTGGTTAGTCACGACCAACTTCGCGACTACTTTGCGCTTCGATACTGGGCTGCACCGAGTTTCCTGCTCAACTTTGTGAGCAACGAGCGCGGCGAGTTCGTCGGCGAGACCAACTCGAGCCGAGACATCTCGAACGAACTCGACTACCAGGCGCTGATGGGTTACCGTCAGGCGGCCGACGGCATCTTCACCACGGCACAGACTGCTCGCGTTGAGCAGTATCGCCGCTCACGCCTCGCTCCCCTAGCGCTCATCAGCACATCTGGCGATTTCTCTGGCATCCCTGCGGTCGAGGCCGAGCAGTCGCTGCCGACCAACTCGCAGGTGTTCCTGCTAGTCAAGCGCAGTCAGGTTCGAGCAACCAAGGCTCGCTACACGGCTCCTTGGGTAAACGTTGTCAGCATCGGTTGGGGTTCGGCGTTCGAGATTTCGTTCCGCCTCACTCGCCTGGGATGGCGACGCATCCTCGTTGAGGCCGGCCCAACCTTCTCGCGCTGGCTCATCAGCAAGTCGATGATTCGCGGTCTGTCTCTCACCATCGTTGGCGTGAGCACCCAGAACCCGCTCGAGGCTGCACAGGCCGCCCTCACCATACTCGGCATTGCTGGTGCCGAACTCGAATCGGCCGACCTAGTTGACCAAACTATGTTCACTCGCTGGACCAATCTGCAACCAATCCGCTAACTCTAGCGGCGTGGCAACGGGCCTCGGCCCGCGCGGCTAATAGCCTAAATCTGTGATCGAAATCAGCCACAAAGACGGCTCAAGCGCCTTTGAAAACGCGCTTACCCAAATCCGTGAGGCAAGCTTGCGTCCGGAACTTTCGGTCAACCAGATTCCAGCCCCGGGCAAGCTCGCGAAGGAAGCCGTTGCTTTCGCCGCGGATGTGAGCGGCGAGCACCTCACCGAGCACGCCGATGCCGGCACCGGTCGTCTTGTTCTGCTCCACGAACTCAAGCCACAGGAACAGTGGGGAGGCGAATTCCGCATCATCGCTTTCGCCAAGAGCCCGCTTGAAACCCACATCGGCGCAGATGAAGAGATTAGCGAGGTTGCATGGGCTTGGCTCATGGAGGCTTTGCTCAACCGCGGTGCCGAATTCAGTCATGAGGCGGGCACCACGACCCGAATCATCTCGAGCGGCTTCGGCTCGCTTGCAGGTCAGAGCGATCACGCTGAGCTCGAGATGCGCGCATCTTGGTCGCCAACCGGAAACTTTGCCGCTCACGTTGAAGCCTGGCAGGACCTCATCTGCATGATGTCGGGTTACCCTCTACTTCCAGCGCAGGTTTCGGCATTGCACGGACGCAAGAAGCGATGAGCCTAACCCCAGAATTCATACAGCCGGCCAAGGCGGCGGAAGCGCCGGCCTCCCCATCGGTGCCAGAAGAACCCGCAGTAGTTCTGCCCCTGCTGGCAAAGCCGAACAACCCCGAAGTCATCCTCGTGGAGGACTCGGAAGCTCTTGCATACTGTGTTGCAACCCTGCGCGCCAACAGCGGGCCGTTCGCTCTGGATGCCGAGCGTGCCAGCGGCTTCCGCTACGGTTCACGTGCCTACCTGGTGCAGGTGGCTCGCGGCAATTCCCCCATCTACCTGATCGACCCAATCGGTGTGAGCGCCGCTGGCGAACCTGCAGAGTTTGCCGAACTCGCCGAAGTTCTCGCCACCGATGTCTGGATTCTCCACGCAGCAACTCAAGACCTTGGCTGCCTCGCCGAGTTAGGCCTGAAACCAACCGCACTGTTCGACACCGAACTCGGTGGCCGCATCGCCGGGTTCCCACGAGTGGGCTTGGGCGCCATGACAGAGTCGCTTCTCGGTTTCCGTCTGGCCAAGGAACACTCGGCCGTCGACTGGAGCACTCGTCCAATGCAGGCCGACTGGCTCAACTACGCAGCGCTAGATGTTGATGTCCTTCCTGCCCTTATGGATGCCGTGGCCGCAGCCCTGGAGACCCAAGGCAAGACCCGCTTCGCGACCGAAGAGTTTGAACACCTTTTGGGCTTTACCCCCAAGCCTCAGAAGGCTGACCGCTGGCGCAGCATGACCGGACTTCACGAGGTGAAAGACCAGCGCAAGCTCCACGTAGCCCAGTTGATCTGGAAGGCGCGCGAGCAGCTGGCACAGAAGCTTGACGTATCCCCTGGCCGCCTCATCCCAGACGGCAGCATTGTTGCGGTGGCCAAGTCTGTGCCGCGCTCCAGAAGCGAGCTAGCGGGCCGTAAAGACTTCAACGGACGCGCGAGCCGCACTTACCTTGACACTTGGTGGAAGGCGCTTGACGGGGCGCTGCAGGCCAATGAGTACGACCTGCCGCCACTAAAGGTGCCACACGTTGGAATGCCTAATCACCGCAACTGGCCTAGCCGCTTCCCGGAGGCGGATGCTCGCCTAACAAAGCTCAAGCCTGCGATGTCAGCACTTGCCGAACAACATGGCATGCCGCCGGAGAATGTTTTGACCCCTGACCTCATGCGTCAGCTCGCTTGGGAACCGCCAACTGAACTTTCGGCGGAGACCATTTCCGAAGCGCTTCGCAACATGGGAGCGCGAAACTGGCAGGTTGAAATTTGTGCGCCTGCGTTCGTTGCGGCGCTAACGGCTAACTAGTCGCTAAACCAAAGCTAATTTTCGCTAAATAAGCGAGGATGCGTCGACGCCGGTCTCGTCGAGCTTGCGAGCATGAGGCACACGCGAACCCAAAACCTGAGCCACTATGTCGCGCGCGATTGCCTGTGGCCCAAGACCGACTCGGTCGATAATCTGAGCGCGAGTGGCGTGCTCTAGGAACTCGTCTGGAAGGCCAATCTCGGTTAGGGCGGTGTCGATCTGAGCCTCACGAAGATCCTGACGTACGCGAGTTCCAACGCCGCCAACCTTTACGCCGTCTTCGATGGTGACCACTAGGCGGTGCTGAGCACTGAGCTCGAGAACCGACTTTGGAACCGGAACAACCCATCGAGGGTCGACAACGGTAGCACCAATGCCCTGAGCCTGCAGAAGCTTCGCCACTTCGATGCCGGTCGCGGCCATCGAACCGACACCGAGGATGAGGACATCCTTTGCAGGCGATTCAAACAGTACGTCAACACCATCTGCGGTGCGGCGAATGGCGTCGATGTTGGCGCCAACGGAGCCGCGAGGGAAACGAATTAGGGTCGGTGCATCGTTGATGGCTACAGCCTCGGCGAGTTCTTCGCGCAGACGTGCAGCATCACGAGGAGCCGCAATACGAATGCCCGGAACAACCTGGAACACCGCAAGGTCCCACATGCCGTGGTGGCTCGCGCCGTCAGGCCCGGTAACACCGGCGCGGTCGAGAACGAATGTCACGCCTGCCTTGTGCAGCGCAACATCCATCAGTACCTGGTCGAAGGCGCGGTTCATGAAGGTTGCATAGACGGCGACAATTGGGTGCAGACCACCGAAGGCCATACCTGCCGAGCTGGTCACAGCGTGCTGCTCAGCGATACCTACGTCGAACACGCGGTTCGGGTACTTGGCCTGGAACTCAGCCAGACCAACCGGATGCAGCATCGCTGCGGTGATTCCAACGACTTCAGGTCGCTCATCGGCGATCTTTACAACCTCAGAGCTGAACACCGAGGTCCAGCTTGGAGCCGAACTTGATTCGAGAGCCTCACCGGTGGTTGGGTCGATTTGACCGACGGCGTGGAACTGGTCCTCCACGTTTGCCATCGCAGGCTCGAAGCCCTTGCCCTTCTGGGTGATGGCGTGAACGATTACTGGGTTGCCGTATTTCTTGGCCTGCTGAAGAGCAGCTTCCATAGCGGCAAGATCGTGGCCGTCAACCGGACCGATGTACTTGATGTCCAAGTTTGGGAACAAGCCAACTGGAGCAAAGGTGCTCAAAAGAGCCTTGCCGGCGCCTCGTGCTGCCGAATAGGTCAGACGACCGACGAGACCGAAACTCTCGAAGAACTTCTTAGAGGCACGGTACGCCTTGGTGTAAATCTTTTCGGTACGAATGCCGTTTAGGTAACGCGCTAAACCACCGATGGTTGGAGCGTAAGAACGACCATTATCGTTGACGACGATGACCAACTTGCGGTCGTTGTCGTGCGAGATGTTGTTCAGCGCTTCCCAGGTCATACCGCCGGTGAGGGCACCATCGCCGACCACTGCAACCACGTAACGGTCGCTCTGCTCGGTGGCCTTGAAGGCCTTAGCAATGCCGTCTGCCCAAGACAGGGAAGAAGATGCGTGCGATGACTCGACCACATCGTGGACCGACTCTGAGCGCTGCGGATAGCCGGCTAGCCCCTCGCGCTGACGAAGTTGCGAGAAGTCCTGACGACCGGTGAGCAGCTTGTGAACGTAAGACTGGTGGCCGGTGTCGAAGATGATTGGATCCTGCGGCGAGTTGAATACTCGGTGGATTGCCACGGTGGTTTCGACGATGCCAAGGTTTGGGCCAAGGTGGCCGCCGGTACGCGCTACTTCGCGCACCAAGAACGCGCGAATTTCTCCGCAAAGACGAACGAGCTCCTCTCCCGAGAGACCGTCAAGGTCTCTCGGGGAGGAGATGCGCTCTAATAAACCCATAGGGCTGACAACCTGTTTCTAGGCTGGCCTATTCCTAGGCAACCAAGCTACGGAGAACGTACTGGAGGATTCCACCGTTGCGGTAGTAGTCAGCTTCACCCGGGGTGTCGATACGGACCACTGCGTCGAACTCAACGACCGACTTGCCTGCTGGCGAGTGTGCGCTTGGAGTTGCGGTGACGCGAACGGTCTTAGGGGTGACGCCCTGGTTTAGCTGCTCAATACCTGCGATGTCGAAGACCTCGGTACCGTCAAGACCAAGCGAGTCAGCGCTCTGACCTGCTGGGAACTGAAGTGGAATAACGCCCATACCGATGAGGTTGCTTCGGTGAATACGCTCGAACGATTCCACGATTACAGCGCGGACGCCAAGAAGGCTGGTGCCCTTAGCAGCCCAGTCACGGGACGAACCCGAACCGTATTCCTTGCCACCGAGGATGACGAGCTTGGTGCCCTCAGCCTGGTAGTTGGCGCTTGCATCGTAGATGAACGACTGTGGACCCTCTGCCTGAGTGAAGTCGCGAGTGTAACCACCCTCGACGTTGTCAAGCAGCTGGTTGCGAAGACGGATGTTTGCGAAGGTACCGCGAATCATGACCTCGTGGTTACCGCGACGCGAGCCGTAGCTGTTGAAGTCAACGCGCGAAACGCCGTGCTCGGTAAGGTACTTACCTGCTGGCGAGTCGGCCTTGATCGAACCCGCTGGGCTGATGTGGTCGGTGGTAACCGAGTCGCCGAGCTTTGCAAGAACGCGAGCGCCCTTGATGTCGTTGACTGGGTCTGGAGTCTTCTTCATACCGTCGAAGTAAGGAGCCTTGCGGACGTAGGTCGAGTTCTCATCCCAGGTGAAGACAGCGCCTTCAGGGGTTGGAAGCGAACGCCAGCGCTCGTCACCCTCGAATACAGATGCGTACTGAGTCTTGAACATCTCAGAGTTGATGCTGTTGTCGATGGTGCTCTGAACTTCTTCAGCCGATGGCCAGATGTCCTTTAGGAATACGTCGTTGCCGTTCTGGTCCTGGCCTAGAGCCTGGGTTTCGAAGTCGAAGTCCATGGTTCCGGCAAGCGAGTAAGCAATAACCAGAGGAGGCGAAGCCAGGTAGTTCATCTTCACGTCTGGGTTGATGCGACCCTCGAAGTTACGGTTACCCGAAAGAACTGCGGTAACCGCAAGGTCGTTCTGGTTGATCGCGTTCGAGATGTGCTCGTCTAGTGGACCCGAGTTACCGATACAGGTTGCACAGCCGTAACCTACGAGCTGGAAGCCTAGAGCGTCGAGTGAGCTGGTTAGACCGGCCTTCTCGTAGTACTCGGTTACAACCTTCGAACCAGGTGCGAGCGAGGTCTTTACCCAAGGCTTTGCCTTGAGACCCTTCTCCACTGCCTTCTTGGCAACCAGACCAGCTGCAAGCATGACCGATGGGTTCGAGGTATTGGTGCACGAGGTGATCGAAGCGATGGTCACGTAGCCGTTGTCGATCGAGTAGTCGGTGCCTGCAACAGCGGTTGCCTTGCTGGCAACCTGGCTGTAGTTAGGAAGAACCTGCTCGAACGACTCCTTAGCCTTCGAAAGCTCGATGCGGTCCTGTGGACGCTTTGGACCAGCGATGCTTGGAACAACGGTCGAAAGGTCGAGGGTTAGGTACTCGCTGAAGCGAGGCTCGATCGATGGGTCGTGCCATAGGCCCTGAGCCTTGGTGTAAGCCTCAACTAGAGCCAGTTCTTCTTCCGAACGACCAGTAACGCGGAGGTAGTCCATGGTTACTGCGTCGATTGGGAAGATTGCACAGGTCGAACCGAACTCTGGGCTCATGTTTCCGATGGTTGCGCGGTTGGCTAGTGGTACCGAGGTAACGCCGTCGCCGTAGAACTCAACAAACTTGCCAACAACGCCGTGCTTACGAAGCAGGTCGGTGATGGTTAGAACGACGTCGGTCGCGGTGACGCCGGTTGGGATGGTGCCGGTTAGCTTGAAACCAACAACCTTCGGGATAAGCATCGATACTGGCTGGCCGAGCATTGCTGCCTCGGCTTCGATTCCACCAACACCCCAGCCAAGAACACCCAGGCCGTTGACCATGGTGGTGTGGCTGTCTGTACCGACACAGCTGTCAGGGTAAGCCTGAAGCTCGCCGTTTACGTTGCGGGTCATGACGGTACGAGCAAGGTACTCGATGTTCACCTGGTGGACGATACCGGTGCCAGGAGGAACAACCTTGAAGTCGTTGAAAGCGGTCTGGCCCCAACGGAGGAACTGGTATCGCTCGCCGTTGCGTGCGTACTCGAACTCAACGTTCTTCTGGAAGGCGTCGGCCGAACCAGCAACGTCGATGACTACCGAGTGGTCGATGACCATTTCGGCTGGAGCAAGTGGGTTGATTCGCTTAGGGTCGCCACCAAGCTCGGCAACTGCTTCACGCATGGTTGCTAGGTCGACGATACAAGGAACACCGGTGAAGTCCTGCATGATTACGCGGGCAGGGGTGAACTGGATTTCGGTGTCTGGCTCTACCGATGGGTCCCAGTTGACCAGCGCGTTGATGTGGTCGGAGGTGATGTTTGCGCCATCCTCGGTTCGGAGGAGGTTCTCAAGAAGAACCTTGAGGCTGAATGGCAGAGTCTTCGCGTCTACCGAATTCAAGTTGAAGTAGCGGTAGGACTTGTCGCCCACCTTGAGAAGATCTGCTGATCCGAAACTATTTACCTTGGACAAAAGCCCACTCCTTACCTTGCGACACCTCTAAAAATACCACTTAAGACTTGTTCAAAATCACGCTTCGCAGCGATAGCCAGGTAAACCACAGACAAATGGCATACAGCGGGTATCCCATGATGAGTTTTGCGATACCCAAGGCCTCGACATTGTTTGCGAAGTACAGCGGAAGCTCGACCAAAAGGCGGAGCCCGAAAAGGATTGCCCAGAGGCTCGTAACCAGGTCGAATCGGGTTAGCAGTGAGCGCTTCTTGCGCCAGCTAAAGCCCCAGCCCTTAAAGAATCCGACGATGAGACCAATCACAGGCCAACGGATGATTACCGAGAGCAGCATGACGGCACCGTAAGAGATGTTGGTGATGAAGCCCGGGATGAAGTAATCCTTGGTGCTGCCGTGATTGCGAAGCGCCAGCCAGGCCGAAGCAGCAACCAGAACGGCGCCGACGATTGCCTGCGAGATTGGCTTGCGCTGAATGACCTGCTTGACGATTGAGATCAACGAGAGCGCTGCCGATACGCCAACCGACCACACAGGATGCTGGGTAAGCGTGTAGATGACCAGGAATGCGGTCGGCGGAATGGTCGACTCGATCAGGCCCGACCAGCCACCCAACGAAGCTAGAAGAGACTTTCCATCGAAGACTGCAGTGTCGCCTTCAACGCGGATGCCCAAGCGCGAGGCAGCAGCCGACGCAAACTGGGACGACTTCTGTGGCTCGGCGCTCTGAGCTTGGTTCTCGCCCTGAGCCTGGTTCTCGTTCTGGCCTTGGTTTTCGGACATTAGATGATTGCCCCACGAGGTGGGGTGACTACACCCTCTGGAACATGCAGCGTCAAGAGTTCGCGCGGTGGAACCGGTTCGCTTCCGCGGTCCACGGCTACCGAGCGGAAAATGGCTTCAATCTGCGATGCAGCGGTTGGATCGTGGATGGCCGCTCCCCCGATGAGACCGCGCAGGAACCAGCGTGGACCGTCGACGCCGAGGAATCGGCCCGAACGGTTACCGACGATGTTTCCATCGGCGTCCTGAAGCGGAATGCGAACCTGAAGCTCGAGCCCAAAGGCGCCAATCTGTTCCTCGGCAACACCGCTCTGAGCTTTGATGCTGGCGGCTAGCTCGGCGCGAATGTCGTTCCAGAGACCCTCCGACTTCGGAGCCGCAAAAGCCTGAAGTTGAAGCGACGAGCCCTGGTATTCGAGTGTCACAGCAACAACGCGGTTGGTGCCATCCTCGACTTCGAGGCGGATGTCTACGTCCTGCTGTGGCAAGATCTGTAGCGCGCCAAAGTTTGCGTACTGGCTACGGTTGGCAACCTCAGTGATGTCGAAGGGACCGGATACAGCACGGTTGGTCGGCGCCGACTTAGCGGTGTTCTGAATAGTCATTACTTAGTTCCTGTAGATCCGAAACCACCCTCGCCGCGGTGGGTGCCCGGCAAGGTCTCTACTGTGATGAAGTTTGCGCGTTCCACTGCCTGGAACACAATCTGCGCGATGCGGTCGCCACGCTTTACGGTGAATGCCTCGCGAAGATCGGTGTTTAGAAGCGTGACCGCGATCTCGCCGCGGTAGCCAGCATCCACGGTGCCAGGTGCGTTCAAAACGGTGATGCCGTGCTTGGCAGCCAAACCCGAACGCGGGTGAACCAAAGCAACATAGCCGTCAGGAATGGCAACCGATACGCCAGTGCGGAAAGTCTTGCGCTCTCCCGGCTCAATCACGCCGTCCTCGGCCGATCGAAGGTCGGCTCCTGCATCGCCTGGGTGCGCGTAGGTTGGCAAGAATTCTGCATCGGCAGCAATCAACACGGGCAAATTGTTCACGTCTATGAGCGTAATCTAATCAGGTGAGCAATCGAGTGACCTTGTATAAAGAGCGAGTACTTCCGTCGTTTGTGGCACTACTGCCACTTGTGCTGCTGCTGCCTACCGCCTATTTCACTCTGTTACCGTTCAACGAACTCGCCGGCCTTTTGCTAGGTCCGCTGTTCCTCGCGGCTATTTTGGTGAGCATCTTTTTCGCGGCCCCGGTCATCGAAGTGGCAAATGATGAGATCGCTGTTGGCGACACCGAAGTGCCCCTCAAGTTCGTATCCAAAATCACCATCATCGAAGCCAAAGACGGCTTTGAAGAGCGCGGTGTTCGCCTTAGCCCTGCCGCTTACGCACGCTTCCAAATGGGCGTGAAGACCATGGTGAAGATTGAACTTTCCGACCCAGACGACAAAACGCCCTACTGGCTCATCTCGTCGAAGAACCCGCAGGGCGTTGTGGCCGCTTTCGAAGCGGCAAAGAAAAACTAGTTTTTAGCCAGCACACTCGATGCAGACAGTCTTGCTGCCTGGCGCGAGCTGAGTGCGATGCTTCACGATGAAGCACTCCATGCAGGTGAACTCATCCTGCTGCTTTGGAAGAACGACAACCTCAAGGTCCTCGTGGACCACATCGGCGCCGAGGAACGCGGTTCCACCGTCGGCCTCATCCATGTCTGCCGAGGCGTGAACCGGTGCGGCGGTACCTTCTTTGATCTCCTCAATGGAGGTGGTGTCGTCGTCGTTTTTACGCGGTGCATCGTAGTCAGTAGCCACTGCGATTACCTTCCTTATTCATACTCAAGCGTGCATAGTCTCTATGAAGATTGCCGTTTTTGCAACATGCAACACGCCACTATTTAGAAAAAGCCTTAAATAATGCCAAAACCGTGCACGGCACGTGCCGTAAAAGCCGCATATTCGGCCAAAGCGGTGGCAAACTTTGCTTAGAAAGGTGATGATCATGACCGACCTGCGTTTTGAGTCTTCGGACGGCGAGTACCTACTACTAGAGGGCGCCGATGGCACCAGCTACCGCCTGCTGATTGACGATGGCGTTCGCCGCGCAATCCGTCGTGATGTCGTCACCGATGCAGACGCAGCCAAGGTATCCCCTCGCGAAATCCAGCTTGAAATCCGTGCCGGCCTCACCATCGAGGACATCGTCGCCAAGACCGGTGCATCATTCGACTACGTTGAGAAGTTCGCCGCACCAGTCATCGATGAGCTATCTCACATCACCAGCAGCGCTCTCAGCGTTCGTATCACCATGGCCGGCGACCGTTACAGCGAAACCACCCAGGTTGAATTCGGCGATGTTATTGCCAACCGCCTAGCAACCGCCGGTGTGGTCAACTACACCTGGACCGTTCGAAAGAGCGACAACGGTGGCTGGCAGTTGCACTGCAACTACGGCGACAAGATTGCCACCTGGGCATTCGACCCACGCAAGCTTGCACTAACCCCTGAGAACGAAAACGCGATTTCGCTTTCGACCCAGCAGAGCCTCACCGATGGCCCAATTCCAAAGCTTCGCCCAGTGGTCGTAACCGATCACATAGAGGGTGCCGCTAGCTCGCAGCCGACCGAAGTTATCAACGCACCGGCTGCACCTGCAGTCGAAGAGCCAGCAGCAAGCCCGTTCCTGCGCTCGGTCGCCCCGGTGGCCGAGACTCCGGTGGCCGAGACTCCAGTGGCCCAGACTCCAGCCGCGCCGGTTGCCCCGGCAGCACCGGTAACCGGGCCATCGGCAGCACCTGCTGCTCCTGCAAACGAGGCTCCAGCACTGAGCGAAACCGCCAACCTTCTAGACGCACTTCGCAAGCGCCGTCTAGAGCGCGAAGGCGTAACCGAGCGACCAGAGCCTGTCACCAGCGGCTTTATCGCACCAAGTTTTGACGACGACACCTTCGAGGACGAGGCAACTCAGGAATCGGCCTACGAGGATGAACTGAGCCAGGAAATCGAAGCTGAGAGCACAATCACCGCTCCGGTAACCGTGATCCACGACAACTACACCGATGCGGACACTCAGGCGATTGAGCTGCCTGCCGAGGAAGAGGTTGTTGAGGAAGCCAAGCCTAAGAAGCCAGGCCGCACCTCGATGCCGAGCTGGGACCAGATCGTATTCAGCACCAAGCCTGAAGACGAGTTCTAAGCGAAAGCTCCAAAGCCAAGCAGCGGAATGCTTAGTTCCGCAGCGCTAAGGCCGCCGTGCTGCCCAATCATCGCGAGGCTCTTCGCCGGCACAAAATCACGGTGATACAGCGCAACCTGCTTTATGGCAAGCAAGAATACGTCCGGCATAACCTGTTTTGCGCGCTCGCCTAGCGGCCCATACCAGCCGGCGTTTTCAACTTCATCGCGAGTGAGCGCTAGGGCAAGATCGCCGAGAGATTCCTGAAGTTCCGAGGCTACGCGGACGCTCTGCGAGGCATCGTTCAAGTACACGAAGTTCACACGCGGTTCACCACATACATCCGCCAGCAGGTCAGACTTTGGCAAAATCTCGTCCACGAAGATCTGCTTGTGGCTAGGAACGTCAACTACGCCGTGGTCCGCGGTTAGAACCACCGCATCGTTCTTGCCCAATGCCGCGGTCAAGCGCCTCACTTCGGAGTCGAGCTCTTCAACTGCCGCCAGCCAGCGGTCGGATGCGACACCCTCCGCGTGGGCAATCTGGTCAAGCTCCGGAATGTAGAGGTAGGCAATCCAGTCATCGTTGTTCGAACGAAGCAGGCTAATGGCTTGGTCAACGCGGTCGCCGATGGTGCGCCCCGGTAGGTACTGACCCGCACCACGCATGGTCGCCTGCGTGAATCCGCTGCCATCGTAGGCAGGTGCGCTGATGATGAAAGTTCCCACGCTCTGTGCGGCCGCGCGTTCCATTACGGTTGCGTTCACCTGCCACTCAAGCGGGTCTGCCGCGCTCCCCCATCCGGTGAGCATGTTCACGCCCGTTGCGGTGCTGCGGTCGAGGACCTTGTAGCCGAGCAAACCGTGCGCGCCTGCCGCAAGGCCGGTACCAAAACTGGTGATGCTGGTTGCCGTGGTGCTCGGGAATCCGCAACTGATTGGCTTGCGCGCCGCGAGCGCCTTATTGAGATGTTGAGCGTGACCGCCGGCCGCCTTCAGGTTCTGCGCGCCGAGTCCATCGACGAGGATGGCGATGACCCTTTTGGCCGGGGCGAAACCGAGGCGGTTATCGGTTCCGGTGATGGAGCCCAACGAACTGACAAAAACGTCGGAAAGCCTCCCAAAGGTGGCGGGAATCGCGGGTAGCATCGTAGACATCCCATTCAGTTTGGCACAGGCCACAGCGAAGAGTTATGACCACAGACGAACCAGTTTCAGAGCGTATTCAAGATATCGATCTCCAGCATGAGATGCAGGACTCGTTTCTGGAGTATTCGTACTCGGTAATTTATGCCCGAGCACTGCCTGATGCCCGCGACGGCCTCAAGCCGGTTCAGCGTCGAATCATCTATCAGATGGGTGAGATGGGTCTCCGCCCAGACCGCGGTCACGTCAAGTCGGCCCGTGTCACCGGTGAGGTTATGGGTAAGCTCCACCCTCACGGCGATGGCGCAATCTACGACGCCCTAGTGCGTATGGCACAGCCTTTCACCTTGCGTGTGCCGATGATCGATGGTCATGGTAACTTCGGTAGCCTCGACGATGGTCCGGCTGCTGCCCGTTACACCGAGGCGCGTCTTACCGCCGCATCTTTGCTAATGAACACCGACCTCGACGAAGACGTTGTCGACTTCAAGCCAAACTACGATGCCCAGCTCTCTGAGCCTGAGGTTCTCCCTGCGGCTTTCCCTAACCTGCTGGTAAACGGTTCTGCCGGTATCGCAGTTGGTATGGCTACCAACATGGCGCCACACAACCTACGCGAGGTCGTCTCGGCCGCTATCTACCTGTTGAACCACCCGCAGGCAACCACCGATGACCTGATGGAGCAAATCCCCGGCCCAGACCTTCCAACCGGTGGCATCATCGTTGGCCTAGACGGCGTTCGTGAGGCTTACGAAACCGGCCGTGGATCGTTCAAGACCCGTGCGCGCGTTTCCATCGAGAGCGTCAGCCCGCGTAAGCAGGGCATCGTAGTTACCGAGCTTCCTTACCTCGTCGGTCCTGAAAAGGTCATCGAGAAGATCAAGGATGGCGTCAATAACAAGAAGCTTCAGGGCATTGCAGATGTCACCGACCTAACCGACCGCAATCACGGCCTGCGTCTGGTCATCGAGCTAAAGACCGGTTTCGACCCACAGACGGTTCTAGAACTTCTTTACCGTTACACCCCGATGGAAGACTCGTTCTCGATCAACAACGTGGCTCTAGTCAACGGTCGCCCGGCAACCCTAGGTCTTCGCGACCTGCTCGGTGTCTACCTGGCACACCGAATAATCGTCACTCGTCGTCGCAGCAAGAATCGCCTCGGTAAGAAGCAGGCTCGCCTGCACCTAGTTGAGGGTCTGCTAAAGGCCATCCTCAACATCGATGAGGTTATTCGCATCATCCGCGCAGCCGATGAGGTAGAGGACGCGCGCACTGGTCTGATGAGCTCATTCGGACTAACCGAGATTCAGGCCGAGTACATCCTTGAGCTTCGTCTGCGCCGCCTAACCAAGTTCAGCATGATTGAGCTTGATGCGGAGAAGGCTCAGCTAGAGGCCGAGATTGCCGAGCTGCAGCGCCTACTGGCCGACGACCAGGCCCTTCGCAACCTAGTCGCCACCGAGCTTGCCGATGTTGCCGAGAAGGCAGGCGATGACCGTCGCACCACTCTGATCAGCGATGCCAACCAGGTTGTCACCAGCACCTCGCGCAAGCCGGTATCCGCCGAACTGGCCGACACTCCGTGCCAGGTGGTTCTAACCGCCTCGGGCATGATCGCTCGCGCCGGCATCGCCACCGAGGCCGCCTCTAACGGTAAGCGTCGCAAGCACGATGCCATCAAGACTTCGTTCGCAACCAGCACCCGCAGCGATGTTGGCTTCGTCACCAGCAAGGGCCGCATGTTGCGCATCCACGTTGGCGACATTCCGAGCACCGGTGAAGCTTTCGACCCTGGCATGGCAACCGCCGCAAAGGCGTTCCTAGGCCTGCCAAAGGACGAACAGGTCATCACCGTAATCGAGCTCAACGAGAACAACTCGCTGGCTCTAGGCACCAAGCAGGGCGTTGTGAAGCGCGTTGTGGCCGAGTACCCACCAAAGGATGAGTTCGAACTCATTACGCTCAAGGATGGCGACTCTGTTGTTGGCGCCGCGGTGGCCACCGACAGCGACGAGCTCGTGTTCGTGACCAGCGATGCGCAGCTGCTGCACTTTGGTGCCGCTAATGTTCGCCCACAGGGTCGCCCAGCCGGTGGTATGGCGGGCATCAACCTCGACGAGCGCGCTCAAGTCATCTTCTTCGGCGTAATCGGAGACCAGGAATCGGCCGTCGTCATTACTGCGGCGAATGCTTCAGACGTGATTCCGGGAACCGATCCGGGAAGTGCAAAGGTTTCCAGCCTGAGCGAGTTCCCCGGCAAGGGTCGAGCTACCGGTGGTGTGCGTGCTCAGCGCTTCATCCGTAGTGAAGACCAGCTTTACTTTGCCTGGGCGGGTTCTGCACCGGCCGCACTTGCCTTGGATGGCCGCCCGATGGAACTCCCAGAGGAACTCGCCAAGCGCGACGCCTCGGGTTCGCTTCTTGCTAACGTGATTGGCTCAGTAGGCCAGCTCTAAAGGCAGTAGGCCTGGCCCAAAAGCGGTTTGGGCTGGCCGACTGCGGGCTCGCTAAATGTCTAGATACATTGACGCTTAGGCGTCGATGCGCTCGCGCTCGAACGAGTCGGCACTGTCGATGATGAAATCGCGGCGAGGCGACACATCGTTGCCCATAAGAAGCTCAAACACGTTCTCAGCGGTCATGCCGTCTTCAACCTTTACGCGGCGAAGCAAACGGCGGCTGCGGTCCATGGTGGTCTCAGCAAGCTGATCCGCATCCATTTCACCAAGACCCTTGTAACGCTGGATTGGCTCCTGGTAGCGCTTTCCGGCCTTCTCAAGCTTGGCCAGCAGGTTCTCCAGCTCGGCCTGACTGTAGGTGTAGACGATCTCGTTTGGCTTCGAACCAGGGTTCATGATGACCACGCGGTGAAGTGGCGGAACGGCCGCGTAGACACGGCCCGCCTCAACCAGCGGACGCATGTACTTGAAGAACAGGGTGAGCAGCAGGGTGCGAATGTGAGCGCCATCGACGTCCGCATCGCTCATCAGAATGACCTTGCCGTAGCGAGCCGCGTCGAGGTCGAACGAACGACCCGAACCGGCGCCAATCACCTGAATGATCGAGGCGCACTCGGTGTTGCTGAGCATGTCGCTGACCGACGCCTTCTGAACGTTCAGAATCTTTCCACGGATTGGCAGCAGCGCCTGGTACTCACTATTGCGAGCCAACTTGGCGGTACCTAGCGCCGAGTCACCCTCCACGATGAAGAGTTCTGAGACATCGGTCTCCTGGGTGCGGCAGTCAACAAGCTTGGTTGGAAGCGAGGAGTTTTCAAGCGCGCTCTTGCGACGCTGGGTCTCCTTGTGGGCACGCGCCGAAAGGCGGGCCTTCATCTCGGAGACGACCTTCTCCAGAAGGAGGGCGCTCTGAGCCTTGTCGTCGCGCTTCGAAGACTCTAGACGCTCGGTCAGGGCCTTACTTAGAACGTTCGAGACGATGTTGCGAACCGCAGGAGTACCGAGAACTTCCTTGGTCTGACCCTCGAACTGAGGCTCCGGAAGGCGCACGGTGATGACCGCGGTAAGACCCGCCATCGCATCGTCTTTTTCGACCTTGTCGTTTCCGGCCTTGAGCTTGCGCGAGTTGGCTTCAACCTGGCCGCGGATGGTCTTCAGCAGCGCGGTCTCGAAACCGGCAACGTGCGAACCACCCTTTGGGGTCGAAATGATGTTCACGAAAGACTTGATGTTGGTCTCGTAACCGGTACCCCAGCGAAGCGCGATGTCGACCTCGCAGGTACGTTCGACTTCCTTAGAAACCATGTTTCCACGCTCATCTAGAACTGGAACGGTTTCGGTGAAGTTACCGCTGCCGGTCAGACGCCAGGTGCTGGTGATAGGCGCATCAGGCGCGAGGAAGTCCGCGAATTCCGCGATGCCACCGTCGAAACGGAACAACTGCTCCGACTTCTCAT
>Ga0228703_1001015_pt1 | contig 18060 bp, 12 predicted proteins | sample McNCre217_Aug_MG_3_FD_178020 | JGI IMG/M metagenome (GOLD analysis project Ga0228703, IMG submission 178020) | Freshwater microbial communities from McNutts Creek, Athens, Georgia, United States - 29-17_Aug_MG | ecosystem: Environmental > Aquatic > Freshwater > Creek | place: USA: Georgia... | reverse complement strand
GGACTTGGCGTAACCCCAGTGGCATTGACCGTGACCAAAACTGTAACCACTGCGGCAGACTGCACCGCTAACCCTACTGCCACATCCATTAACGTGAGCACCGGAACTCTTGTGACCTTCTGTTATAAAGTCACAAATACTTCCACGACGGCAAGTGCCACAGGCGTCAATCTTGTGGACGACAATGCTACGCCCACGGATCTCACAGACGATAGGACACTCCTAAGTAACGTCACAATTGCTCCCGGTGCAACCACGACTGCGATGTTCAGGCAAACCACCGCGTACACCACGGGTGCTAGCTATACCAACACTGTTACAGCAAAGGCTGCAAACGCGAATACTGTCTCTGCACAGGCCACAGTTAACATCGGTACGCTCCCAGAAGTGCGCCTGATCAAGACTCAGACAAGCACCGCGATTCCTACATCGGTTGGCGACATTATCGACTACACCATCGAAGCCCAGAACTGGGGCAACGGCCAGGTCACAGTAACGGTAACTGACCCTGGTACGGGTAACTCTGCGGTTACTTGTGCACTCGGCACCCCCGTAGGCTCCAACATAGTTAGCCTTGCAAACGCGACAGGTGGCGCAAGCTACACAACCAAGACCTGTGTCGTTCACCATACTGTTACGGCCTCTGATCTTTCGGCAGGCAAGGCTGTTAACGTCGCTACTGCTTCATGGGGTTCCAGCATGACCTCGAAGAGCAACACCGTTATTACCAACATTCCGACAATGACGCCTACTTATGAACTTTCGGTCGTCAAAACTCAGACGGCGCCAACACGTGCCGCAAACGTAGGTGACGTAATCACGTATTCAGTGCTTATTACGAACATCGGCAAGGGAAACGTCACTGGCCTAACACCTACTGACACCCTTACCCGCTCTGGAAGCACGCCAACTCTTACATTGACTTGTCGAACTAACGACTCGGCCAACACCTCAGTAACATTCCCTACGACGTTGAACTCCGGTAACAGCATCCTTTGCACTACTAGTAGCTACACTGCAGTACCTGGCGATGCAAATACAACGTTGCACAACACGGTGAACGTTGTCACGACAGAGATTGCGTCGACGAAATCAAACACTGTTGATACGCCGGTTGGCTCACAGCCAGCTTTGACCATGCTCAAGCTGCAGTCTTCCACCACCATTCCTAAGGCAGTTGGTGACTATGTGGACTATGCCATGACTGCAACCAACTCGGGAAACGTAGCACTAACCGGTGTAGTGATTACTGACAACAATGCCGGACTCTTGGATTGTGCGGTTTCTGGCACTACGCTTACCGGAACAACTGTCGGTTCACACACCACTCCCGCAGTTTCATTGAGCGTTGGAGCCACCCTCGACTGTAACTTTAGACACGTTGTGACGAGTTCGGACATGACCGCTGGGTCGGTGGACAATGTCGCAACAGTTGCCGGTTTGTCTGGATCCACAAACGTGTCTGCTTCGTCAGACCACGTGGTCACCCCAATTGCGGCAGTAACGATTAACAAGACAACTTCCGCTACGCGGTACCAGTCTGGTGACGTACGCATCAACTACACCATCGATGTGCGCAACGCGGGCCAGGTGCCGCTGACCAACGTGGCAATCGTGGATTCGTTGACTTCGCCTACTATCACCAGCGCAAGTACCTCTGCCGTTACTCTAACCTGTACGCCTTCGGCTACTACTTTGGCCGTCGGAGCCACTATTCAGTGCACCGGTTACTACACTCTGGCCAGCGGTGACTTCGTAACTGGAAACGTTACTAATACGGCAACGGTCAACTCGGTCGAAGCCGCTAGCCAGAGTTCCACCGTGGTTACACCGTTTGTCGCCGCCAACGCTCCTGACATCAGAATCACTAAGACTCGAGTGGGTACCAGTGCGCTTCAGGTCGGCGACACTATTACCTACCACATCCTTGTGGAGAACATTGGCTTGCTAGACCTCACAGGGGTGGCTCTTACGGACGCAAATGCGACCTTCAACGTAGCAGCATGCACAGGAGGTGGCGCCCTGGCTAGTGCAACCTACACCGTTCCTTCGTTGCTCATCGGTGATAGCTTCTACTGCGACGTAACTCACATTGTTACCGACTCTGAAATGAAGGCGACGACCCCACAGGTAGTGAACGTTGCGAGTGTTGTAGCAACTCAGTTGATGACTCCACACACCTCGACGGTCACCACCCCGTTGAACCCAAACCCACAGGCGACGATTACCAAGACACAGACCAACACCGTTGGATCAGTTGGTGATGTCATCCATTACGACATCGTTGTGACCAACACCGGCAATGAGACTTTGACTAACGTCGTCATAACCGACCCAACTGCCTTGGTCGCGCTGACCTGTGCAGGTCCTTATTCGATTGCAGTTGGACAGCACGTCACCTGTACCGCAACTCACACCGTGACTAGCGCCGACATGACTGCCACAACCTTCGTGAACACAGCGAAGATGACCGCAGCAGAGCTAGTGGGCGAGCTAACTGCTACCGCAGCTACGTCACTTACAGCCGCGCCTAGCCTGACCGTGGTCAAGAGCCGCACTGGTTCGACCACAATCAGTGCAGCTGGCCAGATTGTGTCCTACCAGATTGTTGTTACTAATAACGGAAACATGCCTCTGAGCGCCGTGAATGTAACGGACCTAGGCGTGGATGCCCCTCTTACCTGCACCCCGACTGTTGTAGCCACTAGCTTGGGCCTGAACGCCACAATTGTCTGTACTGGCAGCCACGCTGTAACTACAGGCGAGGTTTCAGCGGGACACGTATTCAATACCGCATCGGTGTCTAGCACCCAAATCCCAAGCACTAACTCCAACCAGGTTGACACCCCAGTGACTCCTGCAACTGCCCCTACCCCAGTTCCGGGCCTGAGCATCACCAAGGCTCTGAACGGTGCTGCACCTGCGAAGGTTGGCGATGTTGTTACCTACAAGATCGTGGTTACTAACACCGGTGAGGTCGCACTCAGCGGCGTGAACGTGACCGATGCCAACGCAACCCTCGGTGCTTGTTCGGTGGCTCTGCCGGCAACACTGGCGGTTGGCACCAGCCTCAGCTGTGCTGCTACCCACATTGTGACCGACGCCGACATGGCAGCGGGCAAGGTGGACAACACCGCAGCAGCATCCAGCACCACCGGAAGCCTAAACGCCACCTCTAACCTGGTTTCGCTGCCACTGGCACCAGTTGCCGGTCTCAGCATCACCAAGGCTCTAGACGGCGCAGCACCTGCCAAGACTGGTGACGTAATCACCTACAAGATTGTTGTTACCAACACCGGTAACGTCACCCTCAACAGCGTGACCGTCACCGATGCAAACGCAACCATCGGCACCTGCACCCCGGGCAACTCGGCTGCAGCGCTGGCACCAGCAGCAACCATCACCTGTGCGGCAACCCACGTGGTTACCAACGCAGACATGCTTGCCGGCAAGGTAGACAACGTTGCGAACGTGACCGCAACCTCGGTGACCGGCCCAGTTGCCGGAACCTCTGGCGCTGCAAGCACCCCGGGAAGCACCAGCAACCCAATCGGTGCAACCAGCAACGTGGTTACCGTTCCACTGGTGTTCAACGCCTCGATCAGCATTGTGAAGAAGCAGGTAGGTTCCCTACCTACCGACCTCGGTGGCTTCATTCACTACAGCATCGTTGTGACCAACACCGGAAACATCGCACTGCACAACGTGAACGTGACCGACAGCAACGCCGGCTACCTCACCTGTGACAACGGCAACCCGGCTCCGGAGCTTGCTGTAGGCGCCTCGTACACCTGCAGCGCAAAGCACGCTCTGACCGTCAAGGACGTTGAGGCCGGTAAGGTCATCAACATTGCCTCGGTAACCACCGATGAAAACGCAGCAGCTTCCTCCGGAAGTTCTGCAGCCAACGGTGGCGCTACCACTGGAACCACCCCGACCACTTCCCCAGCGGGAAGCGTGGGCATTGATTCCAACGAGGTTCTGACCCTGATCCGTCTGGCGATGGCTCCACACGGCAACTACAAGCAGCCAAACGGTGGAACCATCACCCTTGGTGCCGCTGCGCTGAAGAACCCGAAGCTTAAGGTTCTTGCGTTCACCGGTGGCGAAGAGCAGATGCCTCAGGATGACTCCCTGCCAACCCTGCTGATTGCCCTTGGCATGGCTGTAGTTCTGATGCGTCGTCGCCTGAGCCGCAAGTAGTAGCTGGCGCAAGCCAACTAAAAGCGGGTGGGACCGAAAGGTCCCACCCGCTTTGGTTTAAGTCTGTGAGCTGCGCCAGCGTCTAGTTTGCCAGCGACTAATGTGACCGCTACTTAAGCTGATCGGTCAACAACTGCGGCATGCCGTCCGCTACCGGCTGTTCGCCCTCTAGCTCAAACCAGGCAGCGATACGGAAGGTGTTTACGTGAACCGGGGTGCAGCTGGTGAAGGTCATGTAGTGACCGCCGGTAGCAGCACCTGCCAAACCAACTGGCACTGGGTAAATTACGCCTACATTGGTTGGCTTGACCACCTTGGTGCCCAGCCACTTATAGGTGAACCAGGTGTCCGAGGTCTTTACGAAGGCATAGTCCCCCGTGCGTAGTTTGTCGATCTTCAACATCGGCCCACCATTGGCGGCTCGGTGGCCGGCGATAGAAAAGTTACCCACGTCGCCAGGCAGCTGCGTTTCGGTGTAGTGACCAAGGCCGGGACCGTTCAAAACGGATGCAGTGGTGCCCTCCGCGATCTTGCGAACGTAGGTCTTGCCGTAGCGCGGAACATAGAGGCGCGCAAACACCTGACCGGCCTTCAAAGCGGCGCCGTCGGTAATTGATGTGGCCCGAGCCGGTCCAGAAGAGCAGAGTGCACCAACTAGTGTTAGGGCCGCGATTGCACCGATTGTTGGGCGAAATATTTTGTTCATTACGTCCAGAATATCGCCTTCACGGTGGGTCTGCCTAGTGAATTTCCCTGAAAGCGATTGCGTACCTTAACCTTGTCGGGAACCAAAAGAGACAGGTACCCAAATGAGTGAATTCACCTTCCTTGCCGGCGATGCACACTGGTGGCGTCAGGCCGTTATTTACCAGATCTACCCCCGCAGCTTTGCTGACTCGAATGCAGACGGCATCGGTGACCTCAAAGGTATTATTTCTCGAGTTCCTTACCTGAAGGAACTTGGTGTTGACGCTGTTTGGATGAGTCCGTTCTACCCTTCGGCGCTGGCCGATGGCGGCTACGACGTTGACGATTACCGCGATATCGACCCGCGTATCGGTACGCTTGCCGAGTTCGATGAGCTGATTGATGCCCTGCACGCCAACGGTATGCGCCTGATTGCAGACATCGTGCCAAACCACTCGGGCTCCGGACACAAGTGGTTCCAGGAGGCCCTCCAGGCTGCCCCTGGTTCACCAGAGCGTGACCGCTACATCTTCCGCGACGGCAAGGGTGAGCACGGCGAGATTCGCCCATCGGAACTGGCAAGCCACTTTGGCCCAACCGCCTGGACTCGAATCACCGAGCCAGACGGCACCCCTGGCCAGTGGTACATGCACCTGTTCGCCTCGGAGCAGCCAGACTGGAACTGGGACAACGAGGAAGTCCGTGAAGACTTCCGCAAGACCATCAAGTTCTGGTGTGACCGCGGAGTGGACGGCTTCCGTGTTGACGTTGCTCACGCCCTTATGAAGGACCTGGCCAACGGCCACCTGCCGGAGCGTCAGAGCTACGACGTCTCGGTGATGAAAAACGACGGCACCGATGACCTCTTCGACCGCGACGATGTTCACAAAATCTATGCCTCGTGGCGCGAGATCTTCAACCAGTACAACCCACCGCGCATGGCTGTCGCCGAGGCCTGGGTTCACGCCAACCGTCTGCCGGAGTACGCCTCTGAAAAGGGCCTCGGTCAGAGTTTCTCGTTCGACATGCTCGGTGCCGGTTGGAATGCGGCCAAGGTTCGCGAACTAGCCGAGAAGGCACTGATTCGCGCCCACGAAAACGGCAGCTCCAACACCTGGGTGCTCAGCAACCACGACATCATCCGCCACGCCACTCGCTTTGGCGTTGACGGCAACTTCGACGCCGGCAAGTGGTTCAAGGCCAACCGCTTCCACCCGAAGGTAAACGTGAAGCAGGGTCTGGAACGCGCTACCGCAATGACCGCAGCTCTCTTGGCTCTGCCTGGTTCCACCTACCTTTACCAGGGCGAGGAACTGGGTCTGCAGGAGGCCATGGAGATTCCTGATGAACTGATGCAGGATCCACAGTTCTTCCGCAACCCTGACCTGGGCCTCAGCCGCGATGGCTGCCGCGTGCCTCTGCCTTGGGTTGCAAACCACGAGTGGTTCGGTTTCGGCGAGGGTGGCTCACATCTGCCTCAGCCGGAGTGGTACAAGAACTACGCGGTGGATGTTGAAGACAAGGACCCGAACAGCACCCTGAACCTCTACCGCAAGGCTTTGAAGCTGCGCAAGGGTCTGGAAACCGTAGAGGAACTGCACTGGGTCAACCACCTGTTCAACCGCAACGTGCTGCACTTCAGGCGCCCTAACGGCTGGCACAGCATCACCAACTTTGGAACCAAGGCCGTGAAGCTGCCTAAGGGTCGCGTGCTGCTAAGCACCCTGCCACTAGTCGGTGGCAAACTACCTGCCAGCGCAACCGCCTGGGTTCAGGCCTAGCACGAGCGCCTAATAGAAGAGGTGGACTCCCGTTCGGGGTCCACCTCTTTTTTTGTGATTCCTAGCCTCTAAATCGCAAACTAGCGCAACGGATCAACCAACCAGAGCCAGGCGTTGCGGTCTTTCGGACGACCCTCCAGCACCTCAAGCGAGTTTCCGCCCTCAAAGCGCTGCCAGTCATTCGCCGCCAAAATGCGCGATACGCCGGCCAGATACAGCGGTTGGGACAGCTGTTCCTCGGTGGTGTCGGCCAGCTGTGGCAGGTTCAGAACCTGCTCCCCCAGGTGATCAAAGACCTGGGTGCCAATGGCGATGCGGCCGTCATCGGTCTTTGCGATTTCGATTACGCGTGCCTGCTGCGGCCAGTCCATGTGGCTGCCGGTACGAATCTGCCAGAAGCCCCAATTGCCGTGGGTGGACTTTGCGAACGAGATGTTGTGGTCGTGCACGTGACCGCTGACCCACCCAATGATGTTCGGGTATTGGCCAAGGAGCTCGGCTACCTCATCGGTGAGGGCGGGTGCCTCAACGCCTTCCGGTGCAAAGCCATTGAACAAATCCTGCATCGGGTGGTGCGAGGTAAGAACCACGTAGCGGTCAGTGGAGCTCTGCAGGATCTGCTGCAGCCAACTGAACTGGGTGCGGTCTAGGCAGCCTTGCCAACCGCCCCACTCGTTCACAGTATCTAGCGCAATCACGCGCACCTGACCGAAGTCCCGCACCCAATAGGCCACCGAGGAGTCTGCCACTAGTCCGTGGTCGTGTCCGCAACCCTGGTGGATGCCCACCCAGTCGGACATCTCCACGAATCGGCGAGCGGGGTCGGCGGTCACCTCGATGGTTGTCATCAGGTAACCGCTCGGGTAGTCGGCCGGGCCAACTTCCTGGAAAGGCGCAAATACTTCACCGAGGTCCGCGCCCTCCACCAGGCCGGCCAACTTGCGGTCTCCGGTAACTAGGTCGTTGAGAACCTCATCGGGTCGGACGGTTCCCTGCAGCAGGGCGTCATGGTTACCGTGAATGGCGTACCAGTTGTGGCTGAAACCGGTGGCATGGAAAGAGTCTTGTGCGGCCTGAGCCATACCCGGAACCTGCTCCATGCCCCACAGTTGGTTGGCTCGGGAGGTGTTCGCGGCATCCGGCTTGTAGTAGTGCTCGTCGGTGAAGTTAGGGTGGCTGCCGTGCGCGGCCTCCACCTGGGTGGTGTCACCGGACGCGGACGAAACCGGTCCACCATCCAGCAGCGCCTTGTACCACTGCAGTTCGTTCAGCTGACCGTTGTCGATCACATCGCCGGTAAGCAGCACTCCATCGATTTTGCCACCGAGCAGCGGGCCGCGCTCAATTGCATTCGCCGCCTGCACCATGGCCTCCACCACCTGGAGGGTCAAAAACTCTTGAGGCCGGTAGGTGCCCACGTATTCAAAAACTTCACGGCTTGGATAGTCTGGGTCGGCGTAGCGGTCCAGGAACTCTACTCGCGCCGGCGACTTCGCATCACAAACGTGCAGATCGCTCAGGTGAATGAAACTAGCCAACGGGGTGGCCTCCGAAGGCGCATCACCGATCATCGGTTCGCCCGCGGCAACATTCAGACTGGTGCGGGTATGCCCATTCGCGGCCTTGCTGCGCTCGAACTTGAAACTGTTTGCAGTGGTTAGGTGCTCCATTTAGGCTGCAACCACCAGGTACTGATCTGGCTTGACCGAGACGCGCACCAGGCTACCGGAGGCAAACTCTGCACTCTGAGCGCTGGTGAGAACGGCCGAAACCTCGGTACCGTCACGAAGCACGAGCGAAACCTTGGACATTGGCCCGAGGAATGCGCGTGCAACCACGGTGGCATTGGACTGATCGGCGGCCGTGTTCTGAATCTCGATGGCTTCCGGACGAACCAGCGCAACCATTGCACCCGGCTGCTCGGTCCAGCTTTGTCGGTAGTCCACGTGGGAGTCCAGAACGCGAACACGGTCCGCCTCTAGAGTTGCCGGAATCTTGTTCATCTGGCCAACGAAGCCGGCCACGAATTCCGAGGCTGGGTTGTGGTACAGCTCGTCCGGGCGGGCAATCTGGGCGATCTTGCCGGCGTTCATCACGGCCACGCGGTCGCTCATCGCCATGGCCTCTTCTTGATCATGGGTGACGAAGATGGTGGTGGTGCCGGTCTTCAGCTGTAGGGCACGAATCTCGTCACGCAGGTTGGCGCGCACCTGAGCATCCAGGGCACTCAGTGGCTCGTCTAGCAACAGCACGTCAGGCTCAAAAGCAAGCGCACGGGCCAGTGCAACGCGCTGCTGCTGACCGCCCGAGAGCTGGTGCGGGAAGCGCTTGGCGTGCTTCGGCAGGCCCACCATCTCCAGTAGCTCCTGGGCGCGACCAATACGCACGGTCTTAGCCTCTCCGCGCATGGTCAAACCGAATGCCACGTTTTCGGCCGCGGTCAGGTTTGGAAACAGCGAGTAGCTCTGGAATACCATGCCCATGTTTCGCTTGTTTGGTGCCAGGTGGGTCACCGACTTACCGCCAACCAAAACCTCACCGGCGTCCGGGTTGTCAAGACCGGCAATAATTCGCAACGCGGTGGTCTTGCCACAACCCGATGGGCCAAGCAGAGCAACTAGCTCGCCCTGGGAAACGTCTAGGTCGAGTGCGTCTAGGGCAACGGTGTCTTTGAATCGGCGCGAAACTCCGCGCAGGCTAAGCGTGGTGCTTGTCATTAGTTTTCCTCCGCAACAACGTTGCTCTTGGTGGGACGAATAAAGATGCTGATAATCAACAGCAGGCCGAATACGGCAATCAGCGAGAACATCGAGAGAGCGATTGCACCCAGAATGTTGGACTGGGACATGGTGGTAACCCAGGTGGTGAAGGTGTCCCAGTGCAGCAGCGATGTGAGGGTGTATTCACCGAGCGACAGTGCCAAGGTCATAAACAGCGCACTCGCCACTGTGGATCGAACCACCGGAATCACCACGCGGAAGATGGTGTGCAGCCAGTTGGCACCCAAGCCGCGAGCCGCCTCCACGATTGTCTGCAACGGGATGGCTCGAAGCCCGGTGTCTAGGGTGCGATAGGCGTACGGCATTGCCAAGACCGCGAACATGAAACCGAGAATGATTTCGTCGGTTTGGGCAAAGTCCGGCAGCGCGGTCTGCGCACCGATGGCAAGTGCCACCACCGGAATTACCAGCGGCAGCAGCGAGACGAACTCCACCAAACCGCGGAATCGAGCCCCGCCCAGGTTCAACCAGATTACGGTTGGCACCAAAATCACTAGAAGGATGATGGCCGAGACAACTGCTAGCCCGAGTGAAATCCCAAGGTACTTACCGAAGTCTTCCGCAGTGAAAAACCAAATATAGTTGGCGAATCCGTAGTTACTAGTAGCCGGTTGACGCAGCGAAAACTCGGTGGCGGAAACCAGCGGGAACAGCACAAATAGGGTGGCCAAAAACAGGCCGATGGTCAGGGGTAGCTGACGACGGGTGAAAATCTTCATCGCTGCCACCTTTCGGCTCGGCGCTGGATGATCAGGTAAGGAACCATGGCCAGCAGGGTGACCACAACCATCGCAACTGCAAGCGCCTTAGCCAGGTTCACCTCATCGAAAATCACGTTGCCATCAAGCAAGTTGCCGATCATCAGTGGCAGAAGAGCGATGGTTCCATTGGTCATGGCTCGAGCCGTGGCGTACGCCGAAAACGCGCTAGCGAAAAGCAGGAGGAACGCAGAGGTGAAACTTGGGAACAGCAGCGGCACACCGATGTGGCGCCAGAATTGCGAACCGGTGGCACCGAGGGTCTTGGCGGCCTCGTTCCATTCGCGGCGTAGACCGTGGATGGCAGGCGAGAACACAATCACCATGAGCGGAATCTGGAAGTACGAGTAAACCAGGACTAGACCCCAGAAGGTGTAGAGCGAAAATCCGGCAGTGTAAATGTCCAGCCCTAGAAGTTTGAATAGTCCGGTTGCGGATCCGGCAGCACCGAGGGCTGCCACGAACATGAACGCCAGCGGCACACCACCGGTGTTTGCAAGCACGCCGGCTACCGAAGAGATCAACTGACGGAGGCGGTCGCTGCCGCGGCTCTCGATCAGGAAGGCCAGGACTGCACCTGGAATGGCCGAGACCACTGCCGATGCGAGCGCGAGCCCGAGGCTGGTGCGCATTGCGGTGGCGATTGGCTCCTTGAACACGTCTGCGTAGTTCTGCAGCGTGAACAGGCCATCGTTGCTCTGGAAGGAATCCCAGATCACCGCGGTGAGCGGTGCAAAAAAGAAAATGCCCATGAAGACCAGCAAAGGCAGCAGCGCAACTGCCACCCGTGCCGACCTACCGGTAAGGGTGCCCCACTTGGAGGCACCCTTACGGTTGAGGCTTGAGACCTCTTGGTTAGTCATTTGTTAGAGGGTTGGCCACTGAGCCGCAACCAGTGCCTTGCCGGTGACCTGCTGGTCTGGCGAAGGCTGCTGGATCTTGACGCCCTTTGGCAGGTTCAGACCATCTGGACCATCGATGAGGGTCTTCTTCTTGGTCAGGAGGTCCTGCAGGATAGGAGTTGCGCCACCAGAAACGAATACGTTCTGGCCACCCATGATGGTGTTGAACAGCTTCGAGCCGCTTAGCTTCAGGTCTGCCGGCTTGAGGTCAGCGGTGAACTTGCCCTTGTTGGCGGAGTAGATGAACTCTTCCCACAGACGAGCAGCTGCACAGTGTGGAGCCTTGGCGTTGATTGCCTGGATGTAAGGGGTACCTGCGAGAACTGCATCCGAAGGGATTACGAACTTGAGGTTCTTACCGGCAGCCTTAGCCGATGCGATTGCGCCTGGAGCGTTGAAGTTCCAGGTCAGAGCGATCTTGTAGGCACCTGCAACGTAGTTCTCACCGGTTGCCTTCACCGAGGTGAAGTTGCCCGAAGCCTTGATCTTCTTGAAGAAGTCCAGACCTGGCTGGATGTTGTCAACCGAGCCGCCGTTTGCTACCGAAGCAGCGTAAACCGACATGAATGGCTCCTGTCCTGCGGTCGGGTCTCCGGTCAGTGCAACCAGACCCTTGTATGCAGGGTTAGTTAGGTCAGCGATCTTGGTTGGAGCTGGCGAAACGCTGGCGTCGTAGGAGATACCGATGATGCCGTTGTAGTCGCCGTACCAGGCACCCGATGCATCCTTCCACTTCGAAGGAATCGAAGCGAAGTTAGCTACCTTGTAGTCTGCGAACAGCTTGTCCTGGCCTGCGCCGATAACACCGTTCAGTGCCGAAACACCGATGTCTACAACGTCTGGCTGCTTGGCAGCGGGAGCGGTCTTGATGGTCTGGATCTCGTATGCCGACGAACCGTCTGGGTTGTCGTCGGTGATCTTGATGCCGAATGCCTTGCTGAACAGGTCCATGGCCTCGCCGTAGTTTGCCCAGTCACGTGGAAGGGTGATTACGTTGAGGGCGCCTTCCTTCTTGGCAGCCTTGACTAGGGCGTCCATGCCGCCAGCGGTCTTGAGGTCGGTTACCTTGCAGTAGTTAACAGCAGCCTGCGAAGGGGTGCTGATTGCAACGGTAGCGCCGAGCACTACTGCCGAAGCAGCTGCTACAGCGACAACGCGCTTGAGGTTCATTTGGTCTCCTTGTTTGGGTGATGTCGGCATATCTGCGACTCACCCGTTAGCAAAGTTCACCAAGTAAAACGGGAATCGTCCGGTTCCTAAAGACCAGATAACGCGTTTATAAAACCGTTATAAACACCAAGTAAACGAAAAGTTTTTTAAGTTATCCGAGTGTTTGGTAGGTCGCGACTAATGGCCAAGCAGCGCAGCCGGCAGGGCCGCTACTGAATCTAGGATCAACGTGGCACCGGCCGCACCGAGCGCCGCTGCGTCGTGAGCACCCGAAAGCACACCCACGCGCACGCCCGCACCGAAGGCCACACCAGCCTCCATGTCACTGATTGTGTCACCGACAATCACGCAGTTTTCCGGGTTGGTGGCCCCTAGCAGCGCAGCTTCTTTTTGGAGCATCAGCGGGCTTGGGCGGCCGGCACCAACCTCGCCAGGAACTACAGTGGCATCCAGGATGTCGGCCCAGCCAAGGCTCTTGACGATGGCATCCAGGGTGCTTCTGCTGAACCCGGTGGTAAGCCCCACCGGAATGCCGGCGGCGCGAAGTTTCTCGATTGCCGCACGCGCTCCCGTGATCTCGGTGACGCCCTCGGTGAGGACTAGGTCGTAGTAGGCGGCCTCAAATGCCACGTTTGCCTTCTGAGCTAAGTCCGCCCGCCCCAGCATCGCGGTGAAGACCTCGATCTTGGACTGACCCATGGTGTCTAGCGCGTACTGGGTTAGTTCCTCGCGGCGATCCTGCCACTGTTCCGGCACCGCAAAGCTGAAAGCCTTCTCGAAGGCTCGAATCACCAACCCATCGTCCATCACCGTGGTGCCGGCTACATCGAAGGCAATCATTTCAAACATGGCGGAGTCTCGATTCTGGAAAAAACTATTCGGAAAAAATAAACGCGTATATAAGGCTGCGGCTAGAGACCAAGCATGGTCATGGTGTTCTCCGCAATCGCAGGAGACAACGAGTTGCCTCGGCCACCCGGACCGGTGATGACGACAATCTGCTTTGAGACATGGGTGCGCTCGCAGATCGCGCCATCGGTGCGCTGGGAGTAAATGCCGTCCCAGCGGCGCGCAACCTTAGGAAGCGCACGTCCCAGAATGTCTGACGCAACTTCGATCAGGTAGTCGTACTCCGGCTCGCGCAAGAAGATGTCAAAGGGCTCGTCGTATTCGTGGGTGTCACCAATAGTCAGCGTTCCGTCGGTGCGCTGAACCATGAGCAGCTGCATTTTGGCCGCAGCGGCAACCGGTGCCTGCTCCGGTAGTTCGGCGAGCGCCGGCACGTTGTACGCCGGGTAGTAGCGCATGGAATCTCCATCCGCCACCGAGGTGGTGAGCTCCTCCCCCAGAGGCATGGTGCTGAACATCTGTAGGCGAACACGGCGGATTGGCGCCTCTGCTAGCTGGCCGGCGAAGAGACGCTTGTGGTCGGCTCCCGGGCAGACCAGCACGAGGTCACCGTGGAACATTTCGCCGTTGGCGGAGAACGCGACCGGACCGTTTACGCCGTCGGTGATTTCGACAATCTCGGTGCTTGGTACCCAGGTGTAGTTGTCGCGGTTCAGTAGGTAGTGGCGGATGTTGTGCAACAGGTGAGCCGGCTCCACCGCCGCGTCCTTCGAGCAAAATAGAGCGGCCTCGAACTTGCCTCGCAGGGCTGGGTTGATCTGGCGTGCTTCTTCGGCACTTAGTAGCGACCAACCACGAGCCTCGGCGTCATCCAGGCGCATGCTCTGCTCCATGACGGCAACTTCGGCGGCAGTTCGGGCGATGGTGAGCGATCCGTTTGGACGCAGACTGAGGTCGGTAACATCTGCGGCAATTTCGTCCCAGAGCTGTCGTGCCTGCAGAGCCTCATCCAGTTCTTCGCCAGCGCGGCGGCCGCCCACCCACACCAGGCCAAAGTTTCGCACCGAGGCCATCATCGGGATTGGATCGCGGTCAATCTGGACCACACTGTAACCGCGCTTGATCAAACGCCATGCGTGCATGGTGCCGATAACGCCACCACCGATAACCAGAACTTTTTTAGTCATGAGAGTCCTCCGTTCGGCAGGCTAGCCAGCGGTTGTGAACGCGAGGTATCAATAGACTGAACGAATGAGTGAACAACGCGGCGGCTGGCTTGGCTACTACCTTTTGGTTGGCACCGTCTGGGGTTGTTCGTTCCTGTTCATTGCTTTGGGTAACCAATTTCTGAGTCCGGTTGGCGTCGGATTCTGGCGGCAGGCGCTCGGTGGATTACCGATGCTTGCCTTGGCGATCGCCACCGGCAAGAAGTTCCCGCACGAACCGCGCACCTGGTTCTATGTCTTCTGCGTCTCGCTGTTCATGAACTCCGTGCCAAGCGCGCTGTTTGCCTATGCGGAACAGCACGTGACCAGTGGCTTCGCCGGAATCATGAATGCCACCACACCTATTGCCACCATCCTGATGATTCTCACGTTCTTCCGGGAAGAAAAACCGCGGACCAATGTCTTCATTGGTTTGGCTGTGGGGCTTGTTGGCGTGCTCACCGTTTTGTCGGTCTGGAATGGCTTGGGCAACAACGACCCATCTGCAGTGCTGGCGCTCTGCTGTGCCAGCCTGCTCTACGGAATCGGTGGCCCGTTTGCCAGGCGCTACGTCAGTAAGTTGGGGCTGGACCCCCAGGTGCAGGTACCGATGCAGATCCTGATGGCGGCGATCACCCTGGCACCGTTCTACTTTGGTGGTCCGCTTTTTACAGCCGCACCGACCCTGCCTGGAGTCCTTGGCATGGTGACTCTGGGTGTACTCGGTACCGGCTTCGCGTACATCTGGTACTACCGACTGATGGCACTGGCCGGCAGCGCGATTGCAAACTCGGTGACATACATGTCTCCGGTGGTTGCAGTACTAGCCGGCACGATTCTGCTGCACGAGACCGCCACCTGGAACCAGCTCCTGGGTGGAGTCGTAGTGATCCTGGGTGCCGCAATTAGCCAGGGAAGGCTCGACGGCCTGCTGCATAAATTTGGCGTGCGCTAGGCGAGCGGATTACGGATTGCGCTGCGCATATTTCGCGCAAATCCTTACGGATTGCCCCTAAGGATTACGGAGCGGGCTTGCAGGCAACCGCTCCTGCGAGACCCAGCGCTGGGCAAAGCCTTGGCTTGAGGCAAAGAGGTCAAGGAATGGCTGGGCGTCAAAGGAATCCGGACCAAGTACGCCCTCGCCCTTCCATGCACCGCTAGCCAGCAGCTCTAGTGCGCAGACCGGCACAAAGGCAGTCTGCAGCACCACGCATTGACTGTCGTATTCGGCAACCGCAAAGTCGTTATCCAGTACGTGGTACAGGTAGGTGGCGCGGTCGCGTCCTTCCATGTCTTTACCGGTGACCAGCACGCCGGCGCAGGTCTTGCCGCTCATCTGCGGGCCGATGCCGGCCGGGTCTGGCAACACAGCGGCCACCATATCGCGCGGGCTAACGTCCACCGGACCCTGCGAGCTACGCACCCGGGTTGGGCGGGTGCGGTCCAGCCCCAGGCGGTGCAGGGTCTTCAAGACACCGATGAACTCGCTGCCCAAGCCGTATTTGAAGGTCACACGATTGGTCTTTATGGTGCGCGGCAACATCAAAACTTCTTCGTGCTCCACGTTCACACACTCGACGGCACCGATTCCCTCTGGGAATTCGAAAATCTCGGGCTCACTGAATGGCTCGGTGGTGAACCAACCCTTGGCCTGCTCAAAAATCACCGGCGGGTTGAGGCACTCCTCGATGGTGGTCCAAATGCTGAAGCTCGGGGCAAATATTTCGTTGCCGGATTCATCGGTGACCACCAGATTCGCTCCATCGCGAACACCGATCTCGGCGATTTCGCTGAACAGGTTCTGTGCTGCGTAGCGGGCCAAGATGTTGCTGAGGCCGGGCTCGACGCCGGCACCAACCAGGGCAAGGCGGCCTGCGCGCTCCCACTGCTCGTTCACCGAAAATTGCTGGTCGCCCAGCTTTATGCCGGTCTTGTGGAAAGGATCGGCTTCGTGGGGTTCCGACAGACTCATGGCCATGTCCACATAGTCTGCACCGGCCGTGAAGGTACCGCTAAAAATGGTTGGCACAAAGCGCGGTTCCACCGCATTGACAACATGGGTGATGTCGTACTGACGGGCTAACTCGGTGACGTTTGCGGCACTGGATGCGTCGATCTTTTCCGAAACGAACTTGGCCGCTACCTCGCCGCCATGGCGACGCGCAATCCAAGCAATAGTGCGATCACAGCGTGACTGGTCGTAGTCGGCAATGACCATCAGTTCGAAGAAGTTTCGAGTGGCCGCAACCTTCGCAATGGCATCGCCAACACCACCGGCACCGATCAACAAAATTCGCATGCATCAAGCCTAGCGAGCCAGCAACTAGCGTTTGGTGATGTCCGCCTCAGGGTTGTTCACCCAGTCGATGACACCCTGCCACTGGCCCCAACCATCCTTGTTGGAAAGGTGCGCTGCGCCAGGAATGACAATCGCCTCAAGACCTAGCGGGTCGCCGATTGCGGCCTGGATTCCGCTTGGAATCCAAGGGTCGTTGTCGCTACCTAGGAGCGTCACTTTCTTGGCCGAATTGGCCAGCGCGGCTGCGATTTCGGCATCGGAGCTGCCGACGTTGAAACTCGGTAGCGCACTAATTCCGGTTCGCTCCGGCGGGGCCACCATCAGAAGGCGGTCAGCCTTGAAATCGGCTGGCAGCAGACCATCCGTTGCGGTTTTGAGCCACAGCACATTTCCAAGAGAGTGACCGATGACGATTACCTCATCGGTGGAGTCACCGCGAGTCTCCAGCAGAATATACAGCTCGTTCAGCAATAGCCAGGACCAGTCCTCGAAGGTCGGTTCCATGGTGTTTGGGTACGCCGGGTAAAACACCTGGTGGCCCTGACGACGAAGAGCAATTGCCAACCGACGCTGCCAGTGGTCCTGTGGACGTTGGTTAGTCCAACCGTGATTGATCAAAACATAAGCCATGAACCAAGGCTAACTAAGGAATACCCGCTAACGAAGTTGCGAGTGGCGAAGTGCTGGGTGGATCACAAACCAGATGGCAGCAAGGCCAGCCAGGTAGGACGCCAAAACCACCGAGGACAGACCCGACATGCTGTCAGTTGGCAGCATGGTGAACAGCGGCGAAATCAGGCTGGTAACCAGGAAACTCAAGGTACCTAGGAGTGCTGCCGCGGTACCGGCCTCATCGCCATGCGGAGCAAGAGCTAAGGTCTGGAGCGGACCTCCCGACATTCCAAACGCCAGGATTGCCAGATAAACCATCACCATGAAAATTGGCTGGGTCACGTTTGAGGTACCGATCGTTAGACCACCGATACCGGCAGCGATACCGAAGATCATGGCCAAACCGAGGGTGCGCAAGTAGCCCCATCTCGGTGCAATTGCGGCGCTGAATTGGAAGCCAATCAGCCAGCTGAGCGATACGCTCCCGGCCAGCAAGCCGTAGGTGCTCTTGTCTACGTGTAGCAGATTCAGGAACAGGAAAGGGAAGAGATTCAGGTAGGCGTATAGCTGCACTGTGGTGATCACACCGATCACCAGCAGGCCCTGGTAGGAGCGGTCCTTTAGAACGTAACCGAAGCGCTTGCCCATGCCGCCAAAAACCGAACCGTTTCGCTTGGCTGGGTCCAACGTTTCCTTTAGACGGAGCGACCAAATTAGGGCCAGGGCCGCAACTCCACCAAAAATTTGGAATATGGTGCGCCAGTCAACAACCTGAATAAGTTGCGCTCCCAGAATCGGTGCTGCCAGCGGTGAA
>Ga0228703_1001014_pt1 | contig 18064 bp, 18 predicted proteins | sample McNCre217_Aug_MG_3_FD_178020 | JGI IMG/M metagenome (GOLD analysis project Ga0228703, IMG submission 178020) | Freshwater microbial communities from McNutts Creek, Athens, Georgia, United States - 29-17_Aug_MG | ecosystem: Environmental > Aquatic > Freshwater > Creek | place: USA: Georgia... | reverse complement strand
CTGAATCTGCTTGCCGTGTGCTTTGGTCACCGGCTTGAAACCTGGAAGGTCAACCTTTGGTGGCCAAACGAATTCTGCTTTTGCGTTCTGTGCATCCTTGGTGATGTCAACGAGCACTGGACCAGGTCGACCGGTGGTTGCGATCATCACTGCAGATGCGATTGCGACTGGAACATCTTCTGCCTTGGTTACCAGGAATGAGTGCTTGGTGATTGGCATGGTGATTCCAACGATGTCCGCTTCTTGGAATGCGTCGGTTCCGATTAGTGTGCTGCCAACCTGACCGGTGATCGCGAGCAGAGGAACTGAGTCCATGTATGCATCTGCGATAGCGGTGACTAGGTTGGTGGCACCCGGGCCCGAGGTTGCGATGCAAACACCGAGCTTGCCGCTCGCGCTTGCGTAACCTTCAGCAGCGTGACCAGCACCCTGCTCGTGACGAACCAAAATGTGACGGATCTTTTTTGAATCCATCAGTGGGTCGTAGGTTGGAAGAATCGCTCCACCTGGCAAACCAAAAATGGTGTCGATGCCAAGGTTTTCGAGCGAGCGAATAATCGCCTGTGCTCCAGTTAAAACTTCGTTAGACATTTAATCCTCGTTGTGAACGTTGATGATGCAAACGCAAATTAACCAGTGACCGCACCCTGCGACGCAGAGCCGACCAACTTTGAATACTTTGCGAGTACACCACGGGTGTAGCGCGGTGGAAGCGGCTGCCAATCTTGCTTACGGGCTGCCAACTCTTCTGGCTCAACGAGTAGTTCGAGCGAACGAGCTGCGATATTGACTCGAATCAAGTCTCCATCGCGCACCAGAGCAATTGGTCCACCTTCGGTGGCCTCTGGGGCTATGTGTCCGATGCAAAGGCCGGTTGTGCCGCCTGAGAATCGTCCGTCTGTTAATAGTAGAACATCCTTGCCCAAACCGGCACCCTTGATTGCTGCGGTAATTGCCAGCATCTCGCGCATACCCGGGCCACCCTTAGGGCCTTCGTAGCGAATAACTACGACGTCGCCCTTTTTGATCTTGCCCTCGGTGAGTGCGTCCATCGCTGCACGCTCGCGCTCGAATACTCGAGCTGGGCCGGTGAAGTCTTCGAGGTCGAAGCCTGCGGTCTTAACCACTGCGCCGTCTGGTGCCATTGAGCCCCAAAGCACTGCAAGACCACCGGTCTTGTGGATTGGGTTGTTTAGTGAGCGGATGATCTTGCCGTCTGGGTCAGGCGGGTTGATTCCGGCTAGGTTCTCGGCAACGGTCTTGCCGGTAACGGTTAGTGCGTCGCCGTGGATTAAACCTGCATCGAGCAGAGCCTTCATCACAACTGGCACACCACCAACACGGTCGACGTCGTTCATTACGTACTGACCGAATGGCTTTAGGTCGCCAAGGTGCGGCACCTTGTCTGCGATGCGGTTGAAGTCGTCGAGAGTTAGATCAACTTCTGCTTCGCGTGCGATCGCCAACAAGTGGAGCACTGCGTTGGTTGAACCACCGAATGCCATGGTCACTGCGATTGCGTTTTCGAAAGCCTTCTTGGTCAAGATGTCGCGCGCGGTGATTCCTTCGCGAAGAAGGTTTACTACTGCTTCACCCGAACGGTGAGCCCAGTTGTCGCGACGACGATCTGCAGATGGAGGTGATGCTGAACCTGGCAAGCTCATGCCGAGTGCTTCGGCAGCTGATGCCATGGTGTTAGCGGTGTACATTCCACCACAGGCACCTTCACCCGGGCAGATTGCTTTTTCAATTCGAGTTAGATCGGCCTGGCTCATCTTGCCGGCCTTGCAAGCACCAACCGCTTCGAAGGCGTCAATGATGGTTACTTGCTTTTCGGTGCCGTCTTCAAGTCGAACCCATCCCGGAGCAATTGAACCTGCATATAAGAAGACAGAAGAAAGGTTTAGACGAGCTGCCGCCATCAACATGCCTGGCAGTGATTTGTCACAGCCTGCGAGAAGTACGCTGCCGTCAAGACGCTCGGCCTGCATCACTGTCTCAACCGAGTCTGCGATAACTTCACGTGACACTAGAGAGAAGTGCATTCCCTCGTGACCCATGGCAATACCGTCAGAAACTGAGATGGTGCCGAACTCAAGCGGGTAACCGCCACCGGCGTGAACACCCTGCTTTGCGGCTTCGGCCAGACGATCTAACGACAAGTTACATGGGGTGACTTCGTTCCAACTTGAGGCAACTGCCACCTGTGGCTTTACCCAGTCGTCATCGCCCATACCTACGGCACGAAGCATGCCTCGTGATGCGGTCTTTTCAATTCCATCGGTAACGTCGCGAGAACGCGGTTTGATATCTGCGGCCATTAGATAAGTCTAAGGCTCGACGCGGCTGGTCGATAGGCTCTAACCATGCAGCACAGTCGCATTTACCGGAACGCCAAGCTGGCCGAGAGCCAGTTTGATCTTGAGCGTATTTCCGACCTGATTGTGGAACCGAATACCTTCTTTTGGGTGGACTTGGTGGCTCCTACCGAGGCGGATTTGGCCAAGGTCGGCCAAGAGCTTGGGTTGAACTCGTTTGCAGTTGAGGATGCGTTCAAGGGGCGCCAGCGTCCAAAGCTTGAGCACTTTGATTCACACCTCTTTATCAACGCGTATGGCTCACACTTCGACCACGATTCGTTGGAATTGCAGACCCAGGAAATTGCAATATTCGTTACTGAAAACGGATTGATTACCGTTCGTGATGACGACGGGTTCGACATCGAAGGATTGATGAAACGCTGGGACGACAGCGCGGAACTTGCCGAAAACGGAGTGGCGTTTTTGCTCTGGGCACTACTCGACCAAATCGTTGACGGCTACTTCGAAGTGATTCAAGAACTCGATCAAGAGCTAGAAGAACTCGAAGATTTATTGTTTAGCGAAGTACGCAAAGATTCTGTAATTCAGCGCAAGAGTTATTCGTTGCGAAAAACTTTGGTGGTTTTGCGTCGCATCGCAGTGCCAATGCGCGAAGTTTTGAATCCGATTATCAAGCGTGATACTCAGGTCATTGGCAACAAGATGTTCCAGTACTACCAAGACATCTACGACCACGTAATGCGCGCAGCCGACTGGACCGATTCACTGCGCGATTTGGTTACCACTTTGCTGGAAACCAACTTGACCATTCAGGGCAACCGAATGAACTTGGTGATGAAGAAAGTAACTTCGTGGGCTGCGATTATCGCGGTGCCAACCGCAATCACCGGTTTCTACGGACAAAACGTACCGTATCCGGGCTTTGGAAACATCGAAGGGTTCTGGGCATCGACCATCATCATCTTGGTTGGCTCAGGTGCTTTGTATTTCACGTTCAAGAAAAAAGACTGGCTCTAACCTTTATCTTTTTTCAGTAATCGGATTCCGGAGTAGACCAACGCTCCGCCGGCAATAAACAAGACAGCGCCGATCAGGCTAAAGATCATTGGCGAAAATGGAAGCGCGACGATACAACCGGCAACGATCAAAACGATGCCTTGTCCCCTGCTGCCTGAAGCGCCTTTGGACTCAGCGTTCTGTTGAATCATCGCAAGAATCAAAGTGACTAAGCCGACAAGTGCAGTTACTAGTCCGAGCGGCAAAGTGATGATCATCGCCCACATATAGCTGCCGCCGCTTTGTGAGTCGCCTTCGCTCATCCAGTTATGGCCGGGTGCGGTGGTGAAGTAGGCAAGCGGAATTGGCGAGAAGGCAAAGACGATGCCTGCAGCTAGTAGCCAGATGCCTCTTTTTACTTTGCTCGAAAGTGGTTTTCTCTCCATATAAAAAATTTAGGGGCAGAGGCTGAGCCATAGGCTGTAACCATGAGTAGCGATTTGTATAACAAAGTGGCGCACGACTCTGCCGCGGTAGTGATTTCGCAGTACTCAACCTCTTTTGGGTTGGCCACTCGCCTACTGCCCGCCAAAATCCAGGGGCAGATCAAAGACATCTATGCGTTGGTGCGCGTTGCCGACGAGATTGTCGATGGCTCGGCTGCTGCCAATGGGGCCACCAAGGTTCAGATTCGCAAGCAGCTGGATGAGCTCGAGGGCGAGGTTTATGCGGCGATGAAGATTGGGTTCAGCACCAATCTGGTGGTGCATGCGTTTGCACAAACTGCCGTTGCGGTTGGCATCGATCGCTCGATGGTTGAACCGTTTTTCCACTCGATGCGCATGGACATCACAAAGGCAAAACACACTCCAAAGACTTTCAAGGAATACGTTTACGGTTCAGCTGAGGTTGTTGGGCTCATGTGTCTACGTGCTTTCGTTGCTGATCGTGAATCTGGTTACTCGGCTGCCGAAAAGACAACGTTGGTTGATGGCGCATTGGCTCTGGGGGCTGCGTTTCAGAAGATTAACTTCTTGCGCGACTTAGCTGCGGACTTCAAGGAACTTGGTCGCAGTTACTTCCCAGCAGTTGCGGTTGGTTCGTTTACCGAAGAGCAAAAGACTTTCTTGGTGGACGACATCGCTGCCGATTTGATCGTTGCGGCAAACTCGATTCGCTTACTTCCGAAAGATGTTCGCCCAGCGGTTGCCGCTGCGCAATTCTTGTTCCAGGATTTGACCTCAAAGATTTCGGCAACACCTGCCTCGGTTTTGATCAACACTCGTATTCGCGTGAGTGACCCACGCAAACTTTGGTTGGTTACGAAGTCAGTCCTTGGAGTTTTGCCGCGATGAGTAAAAAGGTAGTTGTCATTGGTGGCGGCATTGGCGGATTGGCCACTGCTGCCCTACTAAGCAAGGCTGGTTGCAGCGTTACTCTGCTCGAGGCACGCGAGCGAGTTGGTGGCCGTGCCTATGTTTGGCAGAAGGACGGCTTCACCTGGGACATGGGTCCATCTTGGTATTTGATGCCGGAGGCTTTCGACCAGTTCTTTCGCCTGATGGGCACCTCCGCCGCGGCCGAGCTGGACTTGGTTGCCTTGGATCCGGCCTATAAGACCATCTATGAGGGCCAGTCCGAGAGCGTCACCCTGCACAAGGATTTGGCTAAGAACCTGGCGGTTTTCGAGGGAATAGAAAAAGGCGCTGGCGCTTCGCTTTCCAAGTATTTGAAGTCGGCGGAGACGGTTTACGACATCGCGACTAAGTACTTCCTGTACACAAACTTCAATTCACTAAAACCGTTCTTGAAGCGCGATCTTTTGAAGCACACCGGTTTCTTTTTTGCTCAGCTGTTGAACTCGCTGGACAAGTACGCCGGTGGTCACGTGAAAGATCACCGACTCAAAAAGATTTTGAACTTCCCGGCAGTTTTCTTAGGCGCATCGCCATACAACACTCCATCGATGTATCACCTGATGACTCACGTCGACATGAATCAGGGCGTCTATTACCCGATGGGTGGCTTCTATAAAATCATCGAAGCCATCGAAGGCTTAGCCAAGAAGCACGGCACCGTGATTCACACCAATGCTGCGGTTTCTGAAATTGTGGTTGGCGAAGACAAGGCAGTGCGCGGAGTCCGTGTCGGCGAAATTTTCTACGAGGCCGACATCGTGGTTGGCAATGCTGACTTGCAGCACGTTGAAACTTCACTGTTGCCTCAGTCTCTGCAAAGTTACCCGCAAAGCTACTGGGACAAAAAGCAACCTGGCCCATCTGCGTTGCTGTTGTTCTTGGGCGTGAAGGGCAAACTTCCGCAGTTGAATCACCACACACTGTTGTATACCGACAACTGGAAGAAAAACTTCAAAGAAGTTTTCAAGAAGGCCGACGGTAAGTCGAAGTTCCCTTCACCGGCCTCGATGTATATCTGCGCTCCGAGCATCACGGATTCTTCGGTCGCACCGGATGGTTACGAGAATCTATTCGTGCTGGTGCCTATCGCTCCGGATCCGTCTTTGGGTGGGGCCGGCGATGTTCGCCTAGAGGAAGCAGCCAATGAAGTGATTGCGCAGATTGCCGATTGGTGTGGCATTCCAGACTTGGCCGAGCGCATTGTGGTTCGCAGAACCATGGGCCCAGCCGACTTCGCGAAGGACCTGAATGCCTGGTCTGGCACGGCTTTGGGCATGGCCCACACCCTTGGGCAGAGCGCCTTCTTCCGCCCGAAGAACATGAGCAGCAAGGTCAGCGGGCTCTACTACGCGGGCCACAACCTAGTGCCTGGCATCGGATTGCCGATGTGCCTGATTGGTGCCGAGCTGGTTTACAAGCGAATTATTGACGACCGCTCAGCCTCGGCAATCAAAGAACTGAAGGTAATCAAATGACCTTTGCGTATCTTGCCGTGCTGCTAATTTCAATTTTCGGAATGGTGATTTTGGACTGGAAGTTCAAGCTGGCATTCTTTCGCGACCTAAGAGTTTCGGCGGTTACTTTGGTGCTTGGTGTGGCGATGTTCAGCACCTGGGACTACATGGGAATCCAGGAAGGTATTTTCTTCCGCGGTAGCGGGCAGTGGATGACTGGCTTGCAGTTGTTTGCCGAGTACCCAATCGAAGAGCTTTTCTTTTTGATTTTGCTCAACTATCTGTGCTTGAACATTTTGGAATTTGCTCGACGAGTGCGAGGCAAAAAATGAATTACCTTGGACTCAATGTTTATTACCTTGCCATTCTGATTGGCTTCTACTTCATCTCAGGTGCGTACAAAAACTTCGTGCTGCACATCCACACCTTTGGTGCAATGTTGATTGGTACCGCGATTTTCGACAACGCGATTATCGGTGCCGGCTTGGTTGCCTACGACGAGAGCAAGATTCTTGGTTTCAAAATTGGCCTGGCTCCAATCGAAGACTTTGCTTACTCGATTGGTGTAGTTTTGCTGGCCACTTCGATTGCTTCCTTGATGCGAAAGAAATCATGAATACCTTCAAGAAACTTTTGATATCGTCTCGTCCTGTTTCATGGATCAACACCGCATTTCCATTTGCAGCAACCTACCTGTTCTTCACCGGCAAGGTTGATCTCACCTTGGTGCTGGGCACCATCTTCTTCTTGGTTCCTTACAACCTATTTATGTACGGCATCAACGACGTCTTTGATTACGAGAGCGACCTACGTAACCCTCGCAAGGGTGGCATCGAGGGAGCACTGCTCGACAAGTCGCTACACAACATCACCATCAATGCGGCGGTACTGTCCTGTGTTCCATTTGTGCTCTACCTGTTCTTGGTTGGCAGCGCGGCCGCAAATTCAATGCTCGCCTTTGCCCTGTTCACCGTGTTGGCCTACAGCTTCAAAGGGTTGCGCTTCAAGGAGATTCCATTCCTGGATTCACTGACATCGGCATCGCACTTTGTAAACCCGATGCTCTATGCGGCGGTACTGGCTGGGCAGGATCTGCTTCAAGCTCCGCTCTCCCAGAGCTGGTTGGCATTTGCCTGCTGGGCCATGGCATCTCATGCCTTCGGAGCGGTGCAGGACGTGAAGGCCGACGAAGAAGGCGGGCTAAAGAGCATCGCCACCTTCCTAGGTGCACGCGTGACTACTCGTTTTGCCTGGCTTTTGTATTTGACCGGCGGAGTGTTGATGGCGTTTACCCCGTGGCCAATGAACCTAGCTGCGATTGCAGTGATTCCGTATTTGGTGATCGTTGCCCCGCACTGGAACATCACCGACGAGACCTGTGAGTCAGCAAACCGAGGTTGGCGCAAGTTCATTTGGTTGAACTACTTTGCTGGTTTTGTGGTTACTCAGCTACTGATCTTTTCCGCCATACTATGAGGTTTCGCACGTCGTAGCCCGGCGAGCAAAGCGTGCAGCTAAGCATATTGCGCGGGCGTTTGTAGCGATAGTGGCGGTGACCCCTAGGGCAAACTCCAAGCCAAGGGGCGTTCTCTTCAGCAATCTCTTTGCCGGTGAACTTTTCGTTTCGGTAGCCGATTTTCTTAGCTGTGTTGAGCCATACTTTCGAGTGGCCCGCATCGTGCCCGCTCATTGCGTGCGCAATTTCATGAAGCACTACCTGCATATTTTCGTCGACGGTGTGAATGTCAACGTGGTACTTCGATAACTGAATCTTTTGTTCGGTGTAGTTGCACAATCCGGCGCGACGTTTTGCCGAGTCGAATTCGAACTTCCAATTTTCTAAGTCAAGGTGCTCTGCGATTTTTCGTTCCGCGAGCGCGAGAATCAAACCGGCTTTGTCTACCGTCATTCGCTGCCAACGCATTTTCTTCTCGGTGAATTGCGTGGTGGCCTTGAAGCCAAATTTCTCGTAGGTAGAAATGGCACGTGGATTCTCGGTCCACACCTCTAGCTTCACCTTGCGAAGTTTTAGTTTGTCGAAAGCAAAGATCAGCACGCCTTCGATTGCACTTGAACCAAAACCGCGGTTATAGAAAGTCGGGTTCTTGAGTGCGATTCGCAAGTTCATCGAATTGGTTTTGATGTCGTATTCGTTGAGCACAATTTCACCAACAAATTCGCCGCTCATTTTTTCGCGAATTGCCCAGTCCAGGCGACCCTCAGCCTCTGGTCGAGACTTCAACCATTCTTCGATTTCTGGCCGGGTAAAAGACTTGGTGGTGCCGGTAAGTTTTTGGCCTTCAGGGTCGGCAAGCATCTCCAGATAAGGTTCGATGAAGTGCTCATCGAGCTGCTCGAGGTCTACGCTTCCCTTGTAAATACTGGGCGCGCGACGCGATAACCAATCTGCCAAAGTTCACCTGCCTCGCACCTAGTTAATCATCGACCCGTCGTCGTGGCTTGTAATTTCAATGCTGTGAGTTTGGTTAGAGTTTCAGTCATGACACAAACAACCTCAGGCTCTGCCGGTAAGGCAACCTCAATCGAAGTAAACGACGTAGCTCCGATCTCAGCAGGTGAGCGTCACGGTAAAGCGTGGCACCTCTTTACTGTGTGGACTACCCCGAACCTTGAGTTCGCTACCGTATTCGTTGGCGCATTGGCCATCGGATTCGGCCTAAATGTCTGGCAAGGTCTACTAGCTGTTCTAGTTGGTAACGCACTTGCAGGCATCACCCACGGAATCCTAAGCACCTGGGGACCAGAAGCTGGTCTTCCTCAGATGGTGCTCAGCCGCAACGCATTCGGCAAGATCGGAAACCTAATTCCTGCCGGTATGTCAACTCTTGTTGCTGGTATCGGATGGTTCGCAGTTAACACCGTTTCAGGAACCTTCGCTCTTCAGGCGTTGTTCCCTGCTTTAGGTGTGCTCGGTTCACTTGCCATCATCATCCTGATTCAGGTTGGTGTTGCGTTTGTTGGCCACAACCTAATCCAGAAGTGGGAGCGTTACCTTTCTTACTTCCAGGCTGTTGTTTGGGTAATCGTTATCGTTACCGTTCTTTCAATGCAGGGTGCATTTGATGTTGCAGCTGCAGCTTCTTCAGCATTCCCATGGGCTGGATTCACTCTTACCGCTGGTGCTGCTTACGGTTACACCGCTGGTTGGACTGCATTCGCTTCTGACTACACCCGCTACCTACCTGCAAACACCAACAAGCGTGCGCTTGGTTTGGCTGCTGGCCTAGGTAACTTCACCTCAACCACCTTGATCATGGGCGTTGGTGTTATTGCGTTCAACGCAATCGCAGGAAACCCAGGCGACTTCTGGGGAATCGCAAACCCAACCTCTGCGTTTACCGCTGGTTTCAACCCAGTATTCGCTTCAATCGTTCTGCTATCAATCGTTATCGGTTCGATCTCAGCAAACATCTTGAACGTGTACTCAGGTGCGATGTCATTCTTGGCAATGGGCTTCAAGTTCGGCTTCAAGACTCGTCGCGCAATCATGGTTCTTCTAGCCGGTATCGCTGGTGGATTGCTTTCATACGCAGGTGTTCAGAACGGCGACGTTGCACACCAGCTAGACAGCTTCCTTCTAGTGGTTTCGTACTGGGTATCACCTTGGATCGCAATCGTGGTTACAGAGCGTTTCCTATCAAAGGGTAAGGATGCACAGGCTCGCGCATTGGCTCCAAAGAACTCATGGGCTGGTGCACTTGCATTTGTTGTTGCAACCGCGTTCTCAATCTGGGGCTTTGCTGCTCAGGTTCTTTACACCGGTGTATTCGCTAAGGACTCTGGTCTTGGCGACCTAACCGCGCTAGTTGGATTCGTTCTAGCGTCAGTTCTTTACGCTGTATTCCGCGGCGCAGACAAGAACGCAAAGTAACAAAAACTCAAACGAGGAGCCTCGGCAATGCAATTTGAAAAAGGTCAGATCTTCAAAACAGATGAAGAGAAGATGTCAGTTGCAATTGCCGAGGCACACCTCGGACTCAAAGAGGGCGGTATCCCAATCGGGGCCGCCCTATTTGACGAGAATGGTGCCCTGCTCGGCAGTGGCCACAACCTTCGCGTGCAAGAAGGCGATGCCTCGATGCACGGCGAGACTTCGGCGTTTAGAAATGCCGGTCGCCAGAAGAGCTACCGCAAGGTAACTCTCGCAACTTCGCTTTCTCCTTGCTGGTACTGCAGCGGTTTGATCCGCCAGTTCGGCATCGGGCGCGTGTTGGTAGGCGACGACAAAAACTTTATGGGCGGCCAAGACTGGGTGGCCGAACACGGAGCTGAACTGCACGTGATGAACGACCCAGGACTAATCAAACTGATGGCTGACTTCATTGAGAACAATGGCGCCCTCTGGAATGAAGATATCGGCGAAGACTAAACTGGTCGAATGACCAAGCGCTCTCGCCCATGGGGTTATCAAGACCCTGGAACCGCCACCCCGCCAAACTGGGAACTACACCCTGACACCGTTGCCGTCCGCGGCGGATTGTCACGTACCGGATTCGGCGAAACCGGTGAGGCACTATTTCTTAGCTCAGGCTTCACCTACGACTCTGCAGAGCAAGCAGAGAGCGCGTTCAAAGAGCAAACCGAGCACTTCTTGTATTCACGCTTCGGTAACCCAACTAACTTAACTTTTGAAAACCGCATCGCCGCAATCGAAGGTGCAGAAGCTGCGCTTTCGATGTCAACCGGCATGTCTGCGATGTTTGCATCGGTTGCCTGCCTAGTTAGCGCCGGCGATCACATCGTGGCATCGGCATCAATGTTCTCTTCTTGCTACGTGGTGCTCACCGAGATTCTGCCTAAGTGGGGCGTAACCATTGAGCTCGTCGAAGGCAACGACAAAAAGAGGTGGGCCGCTGCACTTAGCAAGCCGACCAAAGTTGTTTTCCTAGAAACTCCTTCGAACCCACTGATGGAAATCGTAGACATTCGCATGGTTTCAGATTTGGCGCACAAGGTTGGCGCAACTGTGATCGTTGACAACGTACTCGCATCTCCGGTTTTGCAGAAGCCACTCGAACTTGGTGCGGACGTGGTTATGTATTCAGCAACCAAGCACATCGACGGCCAAGGCCGCGTGCTAGGTGGCGTTGTTTGCGGAACCAAAAATTACATTTACAACGTGCTTCGTCAGTTCACCCGTCACACCGGCCAGGCCATGGGTTCATTCGAAGCTTGGGTACTCACCAAGTCACTCGAGACCATGAGCATGCGCGTCAACCGCATGAGCGACACCGCACTCGAGGTTGCCCAGTGGCTTGAAGGTCACGCCAAGGTGACCAGCGTTCGTTACCCATTCTTGAAGTCTCACCCTGACTACAAACTTGCCAAGAAGCAGATGGCCGGCGGTGGCTCAACCATCGGCATCAACTTCAAGGGCAACAAGGAAAAGGTATTCAAGTTCATGAACGCGCTACAGGTGATCGACATTTCGAACAACCTTGGCGACAGCAAGTCTCTGATGACTCACCCATCTTCAACCACTCACCGACGCCTGTCGCTCGAAGTGCAGAAGAGCATGAACATCACCGAGACAACAGTTCGACTATCGGTTGGTTTGGAGCACCCTCAAGACCTAATCAAGGATCTTGAGACTGCTTTTAGAGCAATGAAGTAATTACAGAAGTTTTGTAATTCGATTGATCGCTTCGGCGATAATCGCCTGACTGGTTGCAAAGTTAATTCGCACAAAGTTGCTGTATGCAGGGCCGTGCTCATCACCGCTGACAAAGGCAACCTTCGCACCCTCGTAAATCTTGTTGAATGGCTTGTTTGCTAATGATGTCTCGCTGAGGTCAACCCAGGCTAGGTAAGTGCTCTCCGGCATAATCAACTTGGCACCAGGAATCTTGTATAGCTCCTGCTGTAGGAACTTGCGGTTTGCATCGAGACGCAAGAGCACCTCATCGAGCCATGGTTCGCCGGCATTGAATGAAGCTACCATTGCAAAGGCACCGAGGATTGAACTGCGCCAGTGATTAGCGGGAGTGGTTTTGTTGAGCAGTGCAAACATTTCTGGAGATTGCGTCACCATGATCGATGCCTTGAGTCCGGCGGTGTTCCAAGACTTACTGTTTGACGTCAGCGTGATGCCGGTTGCCTCGGCAGCAATTCCAAGTGAAAGGTATGGCACAAACACCGAGCTGTCGAAAGTCAGTGGCGCGTGAATCTCATCGCTAATTACCAACACTGCATGTTTTTCGGCAATGCGCGCTAGTTCTTGTAATTCGCTCTTGCTGTGCACTGTGCCGGTCGGGTTTTGCGGATTGCATAGCAGCACTGCTTTTGCCCCAGCCACCATCGCAGCTTCCATTGCCTGGAGGTCAAGGCGGTAGTCGGGAGTCAATGGCACATCCAAAACTTCGCAACCGGCTTCTGGAATCCAGGTGTAAAAACTTGAGTAAACCGGAGAGGTGATAATCACCTTGTCGCCAGGGTTTAATGCAGTGCGCATGATGTCGACTGCAGCAACGCCAACATCGGTGGCAATCTTCACCTGAGTTGGATCAACCTGCCAACTCCAACGACGCTTAGCAAATTGCGCAAACGCCTCTCCCACCTCAGGAGTCGGGCCGAGGTATCCGAGGTTTGATTCGGCAACCATCTTGCCGAGCACATCAACGATTGGCTCCGCGATGTCGAAGTCCATCTCGGCCACGTGTAGCGGAAGTACGTCCGCCGGATAGCGGCGCCACTTCGAGCTTTGCTTCTTGCGGAGTTCTTCGAGTTGGGGTTCGCGAATCATGTTGTCAGTTTAGGCGTTGACTTGAAAATGTAAATAATGTACATTTTTTACATGAACCGTATTGCCAGCACCAAGGCTCGCCAAAACTGGGCTGAGACTATCGAAGAAGCAAAATCCCAGCCGATTTTGCTCACAGATCACGGCCGTCCATCCGTGGTTCTTATGAACCATGAACTGGCAAGGTTAGCTTTACAAGTTCTCGAAGATTCATACGACATTCAAGAAGCACAAAAGGCCTCAGCAGAGGTCCGAGCCGGGGGAAAGACTTATTCGCTAGAAGAAGTCGCCGCGGAATTGGGCCTAACTCTTGACGAACTCTAAATTTGAAATTCGATACGCAGAACGTGCAATCAAGCAGTTCAACAAGCTCGATAAACAGACCAAACGGCGCATCGCAACTGCAACAAAACTCCTAGCGAATAATCCATTCCCGCCTAAGGCAAAACGAGTGGTGGGATTCGACTTTTGGAGAATCAGAATTGGCGACTATCGAATTCTCTATGAAATTTACAACAAAGAACTTGTGATTCTTGTGGTGCGGATTGGGCATCGTAAGAGTGTTTACGACCAGTTGAAGAACTCAAAATCTAAAGAAAGCTAACATCACCGCGATGGCCACCATAACCGCCGCGATTGATATATCCAGGATTTTCCAGAACAGCGGCTTGGTGATGAAGCTGCTTAGTCCGCGGGCACCGTATGAAACTCCATAAAACCAAATAGCGCTGCCGCAGGATGCACCGAGAGCGAATATCCATTTATCGGCGAATTGGTTACCAAGTGAGCCCAAGAAAATAACGGTATCGAGATAAACGTGTGGGTTTAGGAAAGTGAGGCCGGCGATGGTGATCAGAGTCTTCTTGATGCTGAGTTTGGTGCCGCCGCTGACGTCCATGACATCCCCCTTGAATGCCGACTTAGCAGAGTTGAAAGCAAACCATAGTAAATAGAGCACGCCAAACCAGCGGATGAATTCCATCGCGATAGGCGCGGATTCAATCAGTGCACCGAGGCCTGCGGTACCGGCGGCAATCAGAATTGCATCGGCGAGGAAACAGAAAGTCGCGAGCAGAAAAACATGCTGGCGAGCCAGTGCCTGACGAATTACGTATGCGTTCTGCGCTCCGATGGCCATGATGAGTGAGAGGCCAGATAGTAAGCCGGGCAGAAAAGCAATCATTGTCCCTAATTTAGTTGGTCTAGGGTGGAACTAATCAAAGGAGCCCAGGTGAACGAACCGTTTGACGCGCAAAAAATATTCGACGGAATAATTTACGGTCCACTTCCCCAGCCTCAGTTTTTGGATGATGTTCAACTCATCGACGGAGCAACTTTCTCAATCACGATGGGCTATCGTCCAGTTCGACTAGACCTTTATTCGCCTAAGGACTGGGATGGCGAGGCTCGTCCATGCATCGTCTACATTCACGGTGGTGCTTTTGCCTTTGGTACGCGTAAATCTTGGCCGCCATTCATGACCGGGCAGGATGGCTTCCGCAAACTGGCGCGCGCTGGCTTCAACGTTGCAGCTATCGAATATCGCTTTAGTGGCGAAGCGATCTGGCCGGCACAGCTACACGACGTATTGAATGCAATCCGCTGGTTGCAAGATCGAGCCAGCGACATCGGAATCGACCCAGCCAAGATTGCGCTCTGGGGCGAATCGGCCGGTGGTCACTTGGTTGCCATATCTGGATTGCGCTTCAATCAAAACCCTGGCAAGTATCACCCGGTTGCCGAAGTGGTCGATTGGTATGGACCAACAGACTTTAATCAAATGGATGCGCAGGCTCCGGCGAATTCTCCAATGCCTCACGATGCGCCAGACTCCCCCGAATCAAAACTGATTGGCGCTCCGATTCAAAGCGTTCCTGAACTAGTGGCCGATGCTAATCCGTGCAAATTTGTAACTGACAATGCGCCAGCATTCCACATTCGACACGGTGTTGATGATGTGCTCGTACCGATTGGTCAGAGTGAAATCTTGATTGAGCAATTGAACAAACACAACATTCCGGTGGACTTCAAATCGGTGCCGGGTGGTCACGTGTTCGACGGGCATCCGGATCCGATGTCGATTTTCCAAGAAGGAATCGATTACTTGAAGCAGAAGTTTGGGGTCAGCTAAATGTCGATCACGGTAATCACCGGCGGTGCTTCTGGTATCGGGCTGGCAACTGCTAAGGCTCTGGCTTCTTCAGGTAAAAAAGTTGCACTGATGGATTTGAAGCTCGGCGATTCGCTAAATTCACTTAGTGGCGACGGTCACCTTGGGTTTTCCGTGGATGTTACCGATGCCGATTCGGTGCAAAAAATTATTGATGGCATCGATGAACCAATCGAAGGTCTAGTGGTTTGCGCAGGAATTGTTTCCGAAGAACTATTGGTGGATATTTCGCCGGCGAACTTCGAGAAAATTATGCGCATCAATGTGTTTGGTGCGCAGAATGTGATGGCTCCGGTTGCTCGTCAAATGATTGCGCGTGGCATTGAGGGTTCGATCGTTGTTCTAGCCAGCGTTGCCGCCTTTGTGGGTGGCGGCCTTATGGGCCGCGGAGCTTATGCCACATCTAAAGCAGCGGTGCTTGGACTGGTGCGCTCCTACGCCCGCGAATTGGCAGGCCACAAGATCCGCACCAACACGGTTTCGCCAGGTGCCACAGATACTCCAATGACAGCGAGCCTCACTCAGGAGCAGCGCGAGCGAATCTTGGCAGGCACGCTAACTGGTTCGTTTATGCAGCCGGAAGAACTCGTAAAGGTAATCCAGTTTTTACTGAGCGATGAGTCGATTGCAATCAACGGCCAAACCCTGCATGCCAATAACGGCACCTTCTTGGGTTAGGCGTTTTCCTTAATCCAGCGCACCATATTTTCCAGCGTCTCCACCATTTCTGGGCAGTCAACTGGCAAACGGTTTAGGTGTGCGTGTGGCACTCCGTCTTGCATAAGTACTTCGGTCTTAACTCCAGCTGCATTGAGCTGTATTCCGTAGAGTTCGCCCGAGGCACGAAGTGAGTCATATTCGCAGTTGATGATTTGTGCAACCGGTAGCCCACTCAGATCTGGTACATCACCTGGTCGCCAGGCTAAGTTTTCTGCTGCTGCCTGTGCGTTTGGAACAACGAATTCATTCAATCCAGTAATTAGTTCAGGTTTGAAAAACAGCCCATTGGTTTCTTTTAGTTTTTCAGTGAGCTCATCGCTGAGTGGAGGAAGCACTCGGTGTAGCAGTGGGCAGTTTAGTAACTGACCCTTCAAATAACTCGTACCGCGATCACGATCTAGTACTGCAGTGGTTGCAGCTAGGCAAGCACCTGCAGAAATTCCGCCGATGAAAATTGCATCCCGTCTGCCGCCAAGTTTTTCGATGTTGGCAACTACCCAATCCAAGACGGCAAGGCAGTCGTCTTGAGGCGCTGGGAATTTGATGGACTCGTTGACTAGTCGGTATTCAACGTTGACTACCACCATGTTTCCGCGGTCGCATATTTCGCGCGAGACGATGTCGCCTTCGTTCATTTTGTATGTGCCAAATTGGAATCCGCCACCGTGCATCCAAATCAGAGTTGGCGTGCTGGAAGTGAGATTCTTCGGTTTGTAAACCAAAACCGGAACGCCGTTGGCAGTTTCATCGGAAACGTCGATGTCTGGTGATTCGTAGGTGCCGATCGGCTCTTCCATCTTCTTGATGGCCTCCTGGCGTGGCAGCTCATCCAGGTAGTGAAGGCGGTCTTTGAATAGCGGGGCTAGCGGCAATCTGGGCTCCTCAGCAGAAGGGGTAACGTTTCAGTATCACTCTAGACAAACCGCACAAGTGAATGGTTTTAGTGACTAAATTGTTACTTACCGCTTAGAAACCCAAGGGATTTGCAATGTCGCTAATTGAAAAGGCCAAAGAACTTACCGCCAAACTCTCGCTCGAAGAAAAGGTGACTTTCCTAACCGGTGGTGACTTTGCTGGACTCACTCCAATCGAGACCATCAACCTGCGTAAGGTGCAACTTTCCGATGGCCCTTCTGGAATCCGCGGTGAATTCTGGGATGAACGCGACAACTCTTTGAACTTGCCTTCGGCTACTGCGCTCGGATCGTCATGGAGTGTTGAACTGGCTGGAGAGTATGGTCGAGCGCTAGCGGTTGAGGCAAAGCGTAAAGGCGTTGACGTAGTGCTCGGCCCAACCATGAACCTGCACCGCAGTCCGCTAGGTGGCCGTCATTTTGAATGCCTAAGTGAAGATGCAATGTTGACCGGCGCACTTTGTACTTCTTACGTAAAAGAAATTCAGGCAACTGGAAAAGGCGTTTGCGTAAAGCACTACGTTGGCAATGATTTTGAAACTGATCGTAAGTCGGTAGACGTGCGTATGAGTGAGCGCACACTTCGTGAGGTTTACATGCGTCCGTTTGAAGACACGGTGGTTGAAGGCAAAGCTTGGTCAATCATGAGCTCTTACAACAAGATCAACGGAACTTTTTTAACGGAGAGCGACCTGCTGCAAACTCCACTTCGTTCTGAGTGGGGATTCGACGGTGTCGTTGTCGGTGACTGGACCGCCGTGCACACTCTGAAGTCAGCTGAAGCAGAACAAGACTTAGTGATGCCTGGTCCACTTGGACCATGGGGTCAGAACCTAATCGACGCAGTCCGTAACGGTTCAATTCCTGAGGCAACCATCGATCGCAAAGTGGTGCGACTACTAGTGCTTGCTCAGCGCGTTGGCGCAATTGGATTCGACGGCAAGACTCCCCCACGCCCTGCTCGTCACAATGACATCGCTGCCGAAGGCGTGGCCTTTGCTCGCCGTGCTGCCAGCGAGGGCTCGGTGCTGCTCGAAAACGACGGCATTCTGCCAATCAACCTGAAGCAGGCTGGCAAGGTGGCCCTGATTGGTCACAACGCCGAAGCCTCTAGAACACAGGGCGGTGGCTCCGCAACCGTGATGCCAAAGACCGTGGTTACTCCGATTCAGGCACTAAGGGCCGAGATTGGCAGCAACCTCAGTTACTCGATCGGCGCAGTGGTGCAGGTTGGCATTGGCGACATTCCACTAAGTAGTTTGATCAATCCGGTTACCGGTAAGCCTGGTGTTCGCGTTGACTTCATCGGAG
>Ga0228703_1001011_pt1 | contig 18122 bp, 17 predicted proteins | sample McNCre217_Aug_MG_3_FD_178020 | JGI IMG/M metagenome (GOLD analysis project Ga0228703, IMG submission 178020) | Freshwater microbial communities from McNutts Creek, Athens, Georgia, United States - 29-17_Aug_MG | ecosystem: Environmental > Aquatic > Freshwater > Creek | place: USA: Georgia... | reverse complement strand
CTGTGCTAACGCTCCAACCTGGGATTGTTTCGTAAATAGGTTTGCAACGTGCAATTTCATCGGCCCCCATAGGCAAGATGTCGATTTGCTGGCCGTCTAACTCGTAACCCACGCACAGCAATAACTCTTTAAGACCATCCAACACATCGAGCTTGGTGATACACAGTCCACTCAAACCGTTGACTTGCGCGCTGCGTTTGAGCAAGGCGGCATCAAACCAACCGCATCGGCGTGAACGCCCAGTGGTCACGCCTTTTTCAGCACCCACGGTAGACATGTGATAACCGGGTGTTCCCTCTTTTTCCCAATCCAACTCTGTTGGGAATGGACCACCACCTACACGTGTGCAATACGCTTTGGTGATACCCAAGATGTAATGCAACAAATTAGGGCCTACGCCTGAACCTGCAGCCGCATTACCCGCTACGCAGTTGCTAGATGTCACGAAAGGATAGGTGCCGTGGTCAACGTCTAACAAAGTTCCTTGCGCGCCTTCAAACAGCAAATTAGCACCTTGCGCGTGTGCTTGGTTCAATTCCAGCGACACATCGGCCATCATCGGCAAGATCTCTATGGCATAGGCCATGGCCTCTTGGTAGACCGTATCAAAATCAATCGCAGGCGCGTGCAAGATATCCGTCAAGATATGGTTGTGCAATTCGAGGTTGTCACGCAACTTGGTGGCAAAACGATCTGGATGCTTCAAGTCTTGTACGCGCAAGGCACGACGCGCTACTTTGTCTTCATAGGCAGGCCCAATTCCACGACCTGTTGTGCCAATCTTGGCAGAACCGGCCTTCTCTTTGGCGGCTTCACGCGCAATATCGATCGCTGCGTGATAAGGAAGAATCAAAGGACATGCTTCACTGATGCGCAAGCGTGAACGCACTTCCACACCCGCTTTCTCTAAACCTGCTATTTCTTCCAGCAATTTGGTGGCAGACAACACCACACCATTGCCGATATAGCACTTGACTCCGGGGCGCATGATGCCACTGGGTATCAAATGCAAAGCGGTTTTCACACCATTGATGACTAATGTATGCCCAGCGTTATGTCCACCTTGGAAACGCACGACACCCGTAGCGGTCTCGGTGAGCCAATCGACCAATTTACCTTTGCCCTCATCGCCCCACTGGGTACCAACGACAACAACGTGACGACCTTTGCTGATTTGCATGTCTATTTTTTGTAAGGTTAAGAATGGGGAAGATCGCGAACGACCCACTTGCCTGCAACGTGCACTAACTCACGGTCACAGTTGAATTCATCGACTTCGCTTTCATGTCCAGGCATGGCGCAAACAACAGTCTCGCCTTGGTTGCGTAATTGCGCCAAAGCTTCACGCAGACCGTCTTCAACACCCCAAGGGGCGCGAATAGCGGCTTTGAGAGGTTGCGCAGGCACAGCGCTGACAAGTTCTTTTAAATCAAGACTAAAACCTACTGCAGGACGTTTGCGCCCAAAAACTGCACCTACTTCGTCGTAGCGTCCGCCACGCACCAGTGCATCGCTGGTTCCAGCGACATACATAGCAAATCGCACGCCGCTGTAATAGCCGTAACCGCGTAAATCCGCTAAATCACATGTGACCTGCACATGCTTGCATGCATCCGCGATACGGCGAAGATCTTTGATAGATTGCAAAATAGCTGGCGAAGCAGCAAAGGTTTTTTCAGCTTGGCTCAACACGCTGACGTCGCCGTACATTTGCACCAACGCAATCAAAGCATTTTGGATAGGACTTGGAAGACCTTTAGCCAGTGCTTGAATACCTGTTAAATCTTTAGAGGCTAAAGCTTGGTGTAGAGCATCGCGCGCATCTGTACTGATGGAAACGCCTGAGAGCAATGCAGGCACTATGCGTGCGTCGCTGAGATCCAGTGAAACATTTTTCAGCGCAACAGCGTCGAGGCTGGTAAGCGCTAGTTCGATGATTTCTAAATCGGCCTCTAGCCCATCATGTCCATAAATTTCAGCGCCAAACTGCAAAGGCTCTCGGGTCGCAAAGGGACGGTCTGGCCGAGTGTGGAGAACGGGTCCGCAGTAGCAAAGTCGTGTAACGCCCGAACGATTGAGTAAGTGCGCGTCAATACGGGCAACTTGCGGTGTGGTGTCCGCGCGTAAACCCAAAGTGCGACCTGAAAGTTGGTCTACCAGCTTGAAAGTTTGTAAATCTAAGGCGCGACCAGTGCCTGAAAGCAATGACTCGAGGTATTCAAGCAGAGGCGGCATCACCAGCTCGTAACCGAAGCGACGCGCGGTATCGAGGTAAAGACGTCGGAGTTCTTCGATGTGCCGGGCCTCGGAGGGCAAAACATCAGCGATGTGATCCGGCAGGACCCAAGCAGACATGTGGTGTGACGGTGCTGTTAAAAAAGAGATTTTACAGGGCTAAATACCCTGTCTATCCCAGCCACCAGAGCATGAAAACCCCAGCCAAGACACAGACAAGGCCAAAGAAGCGGATTTGACCATCGTGCAAGGCTAATAACTGCGCCATTTTTTGGCGCCAACCGTCAGGTGAAAGAAAGGGAAACAGTCCCTCGAAGATCAACATCAGGCCAAACGCCGTCCACAGCACGTCGCTGTTCAAGTCCATAGCCAGTACCTTTTACTTCTTGGGTGCAGGCGCAGAGCCGCCGCCACTGCTACGCATAGCGTTGAAGAAGTCGCTAGAAGGATCGAGAACCATGAGGTCGCTCTTTTTATTGAAAGTCGATTTATAGGCTTCCAAGCTACGGTAGAACTTGGCGAACTGCGCATCACGGCCAAATGAATCAGCATAGATGCGGGCAGCCTCGGCATCACCCTCGCCTTTGATCATCTGGGCTTCGCGATAGGCATTGGCCACCGTGACCTCACGTTGCCTGTCTGCATCTGCGCGGATTTTTTCACCTTCAGCCGCGCCCATAGATCGCAACTCATTGGCTACGCGCTTACGTTCAGCCTCCATACGGCGATAGACAGATTCGGTAATGGCATCTACATAGTCTGCGCGGGTGATGCGGACATCAATTACATCCACACCCCAAGGCTTCGCACCTTTCACGGCTTGCAGAACTTCACGTTTGACATCTTCTAGCAAAGCATCACGCTTCAGAGAGAGCAATTCTTTTACTGTGCGCTTGTTGATTTCTTCTTGAAAAGCATTGCGCACCACTCGAGAGAGTTGCATCGCACCTGCGTTTTCATCAAGGCCTACGTTGCGGATGTATTGCGATGGGTCGGTGATGCGCCAACGGGCATACCAGTCGATCACGACGCGTTGCTTTTCAGCTGTCAACATCGGCTCAGTGTCTGCGTTGTCGAGCGTTAACAGCCGCTTATCGATGTAGCTGACGTTTTGAAATGGTGGTGGAAACTTAATATTGAGACCAGGCTCTGTGATCACGTTTTTGATTTGGCCAAATGAATAGACCACCCCAAATTGACGTTGATCCACCACAAACAATGTGGAACTCAACAAGGCCAATACAGCCAATGCAGATGAGACGTAAAAACCGATTTTGTTTTGATTCATGTTCGTGTCTCCTCGATCAACGGCTATCGCGGTCGCGCGAGCGTCCGTCACGTGACCTAGCATCAATAGGCGAGTTAGGACTTAATGGATTGTTAGACGGCTCTGTCGAAGGCTGAGCAGGTTGCGATGAAGCCGTAGCGTTGGACTGTGCCGTTTGCTGGATGATTTTGTCGAGCGGCAAGTAAAGCAAGTTTGATCCAGCTTTGGCGTCAATCAACACTTTGGTGGTGTTGGAATAAATCTGTTGCATCGCATCGATGTACATACGGTCGCGCATGACTTGCGGGGCTTTTTGATACTCGGCCACTAAGGACTTGAAGCGTTGTGCGTCGCCTTGCGCTTGTGACACGATGCGCGACTTATAACCATCTGCTTCTTGCTTCAAACGTGACGCAGCACCGACAGCACGGGGCACCACATCGTTGGCATAGGCTTCTGCCTCGTTCTTGGCGCGCTCGCGTTCTTGGCCAGCTTTGAGTACATCGTCAAAGGCAGACTGCACTTGCTCCGGGGGGCGCACACCCCCTTGTTGCAAGTTGATGCCAACGACTTCAATCCCCACTTTGTATTGGTCCAAGATACGTTGCATGATGACGCGAATACGCGGACCGATTTGGTCACGTTCTTCGGACATCGCTGCGTCCATCTTCATTTTTCCAACCACCTCGCGGACAGCGGTTTCAGCAGCTTGCACCACGGTATCAGTGGGGTTCTTGGTTTCAAACAAATAAGCACGCGCATCCGTCAATCGGTATTGCACAGCAAATTTGATTTCCAAAATATTTTCGTCTTCGGTCAACATGGCCGACTCACGCAGACCAGTGGCTTTGACGATGTTTTCGCGACCCACATCGACGGAACGAATTTGCGTCACAAAGACCAATTCATGGCGTTGAATGGGGTAAGGCATACGCCAGTTAAAACCCGCACCAACCGTGGAGTGATAGCGGCCGAACTGGGTAATCACACCTTGTTGGCCTTCTTGCACGATGAAAAACCCAGTACTCAACCAAATAGCGACAACAACAGCAGCGATGGCACCTATTCCAAATTTACCGATGTTGAAATTCGGGCCCGCGGGCTTGCCGCCTGCAGGGGGCTCTGCGCCACCTCCGCCATTTTTAGGCGCCCCAAAAAAGCCAGAGAGCTTTTTGTTGAAGTCACGCCACAACTCGTCTAAATCAGGTGGTCCATTGCCAGCAGGACGGTTGTTATTGGGCGGTTGCTGTTGTGGAGGCTTGTTGTCCTCTGGAGGCGCACTGTTGTGGGTGTCTGGCTTGGTCTGCGATGTCTCGTCGCGGCCCCAACGTCCATCATTCAAATTGAAAGCACCAAGAACCTTGGAACGCCACGTTCCTGCAGTTTTGGGAGTTGTTTGTGAATTCATTCGCATGGCTTGTTTTTGGTCTGAAGTATGAATTGTGCCTAAACGCAAAAGCTATTTTGTGAATTCAGGCAAAAGTTGCGGTTGTTGCAAGGTTTTGGCTTAAATAGACCCTAAGAGCAGCAATGCCTTCACCCGTATGTGCGCTGACAAAGAATCTGGGAATATCCACGCCATCTATGGAAAAAGTATCCTGCATTTGCAAAGGTTTTTTGTCATCCGACATGGCATCGAACTTATTGAATACCAATACTTGCGGCACTTTGTCTGCGCCAATTTCAGCCAACACTTTATAGACTTCATCCATTTGCTCTAAATAGTTGTCATTGGATGCATCCACTACATGCAACAACAAACTTGCGTCTGCTGCTTCTTGCAAAGTCGCTTGAAAGGCGTCGATCAGTCCGTGCGGCAAATCGCGAATAAAACCAACGGTGTCCGATATGGAGACTGAACGTCCTCCACCTTGGCTATCACCGAGATATAACTGTCGTGTGGTGGTGTCTAAGGTTGCAAACAACTGGTCGGCAGCGTATGCGCGCGCTTTGACTAAGGCATTGAACAAAGTAGATTTGCCAGCATTGGTATAGCCCACCAAGGAGATGGTGAACGCATCACGCCTTTGCCGTTGTCTGCGCTGCGTGCCGCGCTGACGTTTGACCTTTTCAAGCCGCTCGCGGGTGCGTTTGATAGATTCGCCAATCATCCGTCTGTCTAACTCAATTTGCGTCTCACCAGGGCCGCCACGCATACCAATACCGCCGCTTTGCCTCTCGAGGTGAGACCATCGCCGCACCAAACGGGTGCTGAGGTATTGCAAACGGGCAAGTTCGACTTGCAATTTACCTTCATGGCTTCGCGCGCGCTGGGCGAATATTTCAAGAATCAGGAAAGTGCGGTCGTTGACAGCAACTTCCATATGACGCTCTAAATTCCTTTGTTGTGCGGGGCTTAGAGATTGGTCAAACAAAATTTCGGTAGCACCATGCATCAGCACCAACTCTTTGATTTCATCGGCTTTGCCTGAGCCGATAAACAAGGCTGCATCAGGCGCTTTACGTTTACACACAATGCGAGCCACTGGCGTTAAACCAGCAGTTTCTGCAAGCAAGCCGAGTTCATGCAACTCGGAGTCAAAGTGGGGGGTACCAAAATCAACCCCGACCAAGATGGTCAGGGCAGTATCTGACGGAGAAGACGCAATCAAACTTCGGGGGAACTGCCAGTGCCATCGGCGGCATTGAAGTTCACGGCGCGTCCTGGAACAATGGTAGAAATGGCGTGCTTGTAAACCATTTGGGTAACAGTGTTTCGCAAAAGCACTACATATTGATCAAATGATTCGATTTGGCCTTGCAACTTGATGCCATTGACCAGATAGATAGACACAGGGACGTGTTCACGTCGCAGAATGTTTAAAAAGGGGTCTTGCAAAAGTTGGCCTTTGTTCTTAGTGTTATCAGTGTTCACGATATGCTCCGTGTTCGAATGTTGAAAAGAGTTGTCACGATACCACAGGTGGCAGTGCACCCTATTCCCTAATTCTCTTTATCGCTGTAGGGATTATGCGAAGTTTTCATCTCGATTCTTAGTGGTGTGCCTTCGAGCGAGAACGCTTTTCTAAAACGGCCCTCAAGAAAACGCTTGTACGCATCGGTCACATGTTCCAACGAATTGCCGTGCACCACGATGATCGGAGGGTTCATACCTCCTTGGTGCGCGTATCGCATCTTGGGTCGGAACATGCCAGACCGTTTAGGCGATTGAAACTGAACTGCCTCTAACAATAGCCGCGTTAAAACGGGTGTGGTCATTTTGCACATCGCTGCTTTGTAAGCATTGGTAATTGCACCCCACAAAGGCCCCAGACCTTGTCGCTTCTTGGCAGAGATGAAATGCATGGTGGCGAATTTCAAAAAGGCCAAACGCGTTTCGATGGAGCGCATTAGCAGTTCGCGCTCGTAGCTGTCTACAGCGTCCCATTTGTTAACCGCTAAGACGACTGCCCTCCCGCTCTCCAAGATATAGCCTGCAATATGCGCGTCTTGGTCGGTGACACCCTGGGTGGCGTCGAGCAACAGCAAAACCACATTGGAAGATTCGATGGCTTGCAAAGTTTTGACAACGGAGAATTTTTCAATCGCTTCAAACACTTTGCCTTTGCGACGTAAACCAGCCGTGTCGATCAATTCAAATTTTTGGCCATTGCGCTCAAACGGGACGCTGATGGCGTCGCGCGTGGTGCCTGGCAAATCAAAAGCGACCAAGCGTTCTTCGCCCAACCAAGCATTGATCAGCGTGGACTTGCCCACGTTGGGACGTCCTGCAACAGCCAGTTTGATGGTGCCGCCGGGCACTGCATCAGCATCGTCTTCCGGTTCTGTCAAATGCAAAGGCTCTAGAGCCATCTCGACCATGCTGCGAATGCCTTGTCCGTGCGAAGCCGAAACAGGCAACACCTCGCCAAGACCTAGCTCATAGAACTCGACCAACTGGGCGCCTTCTTTCATGCCCTCCGCTTTGTTGGCGACCAACAGAGTGATTTTTCCAAGTCGGCGTAAATAGTTGGCAATGTCGTGGTCTTGCGCAGAAATACCAGCGCGCGCATCGACAACAAACACCACCACATCAGCCTCAGCAACTGCTTGCTGAGTCTGACGCGCCATTTCTTTGTAAATGCCGTCTTGCGCGTCGGGCTCAAAGCCGCCGGTATCGATGACGATGAATTCGAGTTTGCCGAATTTGGCGTTGCCGTAATGGCGGTCACGCGTCAAACCCGCAAAATCAGCGACGATGGCATCGCGGGTTTTGGTTAAGCGGTTAAAGAGGGTGGATTTACCAACATTCGGACGGCCCACCAAGGCCAATACGGGTTTCACTGCTCAATCCTCAGGATATGCATCAAGGCAGGTTGAGACCCGTGACGCGGCCTTCGCGGCTGACCAATACGTAGCTGTCTGAGGCAACTACTGGCGCTGCAGCAAGTTCTTCGCCGTCCATCTTCAAACGGTTAAGCAAGGCGCCATCCCCAAGGGACAACACATACACGTAACCACCGCTGTCGGCAATGATGATGCCTTTTGGTGTTACCAATGGCGCGCTCAGCAGACGGTATTTGAGTCTCTCAGTTTCCCAAACCCGTTCGCCGTCTTCACGACGCCATGCTTGCACCACGCCATTGGCCAAAGGTGCGACCACTAAGTTGGCGTTGCCACTCAGACCTCTGTCGCCAACCGAGGGACGCGTCCAGATACCTTGCCCCTTTTGTGCATCGACGCAACCGATTTGCGCTTGGAAAGCGCGTGCGCACACCACATCTCCTGCACGGTCAGAGGGCCCAATTAGGTCGACCAAGCGCTCCATGTCGTTGGTACCACGTGGCGTGGCAATGGCGGACTCCCAAACAATCAGGCCATTGGTGGGATCTAGACCAGACAAACGACCAGAGAGTCCCACCAACAAAGTGTTTTTGAATGCCGTCAGCACACCAGCCTGCTTGAGCACCAAAGGCTCACCTGGGCGTTGCTGGGTCCAGAGCTTTTGCCCGGTAGCACCGTCAAAAGCCAAAACGGAGCGATCAGCCGTCAACACAAACACGCGTTGCCCCGCCACCAAAGGCGGGGTAAACGACTGCGCAGGTAGGGTTTGACGCCATTGCACCTTGGCGTCTTGCATCACCACCAATTGGTTATCGCGGGTCACCAACGCAACTTGTTGGCCGTCACTGCCTACGCCAGCACTGACGGTAGTTTTGGGTAGTGTGAAGCGCCAAATGTCTTTGCCTGTTTTGGCGTTGAGCATGGCCACCGTGCCATCGCTGTTAGCTAGAGCGATGCGGTCATCGCGCGCGGCAATCGATAAAGGGAAATTGACTTTGCCAATTTGCGCAGTCCACGCGGTGCGGGCTTCTTGCAACACAGCGACAGGCGGAATATCAACTGGCTTTGGACGCGAGGCTGAGCATGCGGCCAACACCGCTACAGATGCCAAGCAAATGAAATGGCCCAAACGCATAGTCACAACAGCCTTCACTTGGTAGTTTCCTGCGTTGGCTTGGTAGAGGTTGCGCCAGCGCTTGACTCCGGATCAGCGCCAAGAGCCGCCAATTTGAAAGCAATCAATCGGCGGTATTGGGCGTTGGGCTCCATGGCTTTCCATGCGGCTTGGTAATGCTTCACCGCTTCTGTGGGCTGGTTGGTGAGCATGTCGAGATCTCCCAAGCGGTCAGCCACCAGCGGTTCGAATGATTCAGGGATTTTGGCGCTGAGCAATTTGCGGGCGGCTTCGAATTCTTTGTCTTGAATCATCAAGCTAGACAAGCGCAGACGAGCCAAGGCTTGATAGCCTTCGTCAGAGGCTTGGTCGATAACCCATTGCAATTGCTCTTTCGCCTCTTTAGTGCGCGATTTTTCTTGAAAGACACGCGACGCTAAAAAAGCCGCTTGGTGGGCATAGGTAGTAGAGCCAAATTTGCTCTTGATGTCCCCCACAGAACGCTCAAACAGCGCCAAGTCACCAGCAACAGCAGCGCGTTCCACGGTGTCAAACAAGGCAGCAGACTGGGCTGATTGTTTGGATTGCCAAGCTTGCCAACCCATCCAACCCGCGTAGCTGCTGAGAATACCGATCAATAACCAAGTGATGAGATTGCCCCAACGCTTCCAAAAGTGTTTGAGTTCGTCGAGTTGTTCTTGTTCTTCGAGGTCGAGATGCGTTGCCATGGGTTTCTATCGTTATAAATTCAGTCAGATTGTAGGCGTGCGCCTTCAGCGAGACGCTTGACGACGAAAGAAGCCAAGCTGCTCAGAGGTGTTGTTTCTTGCTGGCCTTGGCCATCGCGCAAGGACTTCCAAGTTACTTCTTGCCGAGCGAGCTCATCCGCGCCAAAAATCAAGGCATAGCGCGCACCACTGGCATCGGCTTTTTTGAACTGCGATTTCATGCTGCCCAAACCCTCGCCAGCGCCTGCATGCATTTGCACCGACACGCCCGCACTTCGCAAACCGTGCAAAGCTTCGAACACCACTGGCATGGCTGAAGCATCAGGCACGATGGCATAAACGTCAGCGTGGGTAGCAGTTGGTAACAAGTCTTGTTCTTTGAGCAATTCCAGCACACGCTCAACACCCAAAGCCCAGCCCACTGCGGGAGCTGGCTTGCCACCGATTTGCTCTATCAAATAGTCATAACGACCACCACCGCAAATCGTGCCTTGGGAACCCAAGCTTTGGGTCACAAACTCGAACACCGTGAGGTTGTAATAGTCCATGCCACGCACCAAGCGCGGGTTGATGGTGTATGTCACGCCACTCGCATCTAACAAAGCGCGCAAGGTGTTGAAGTGCGCCAGCGAGGCTTCACCCAAAAAATCCATGAGCTTGGGCGCGCCTTCTGCCACGGCCTGCATGGCGGGGTTTTTGGTGTCCAGAATGCGCAAGGGATTGGTATGCAAACGGCGCTTGGCTTCTTCGTCGAGTACGTCGATATGCTGTTCTAAATAGTCAATCAAGGCTTGGCGATGGGCCAAGCGCTCAGGAGGCTGGCCCAGGCTGTTGAGTTCCAAACGGACATCGCGCAAGCCCAGTTCTTTCCAGAGAGATTGGGCCAGCACAATCAATTCGGCATCGACTTCTGGTCCGGCAAAACCGAGGGCTTCAGCCCCTATTTGGTGGAACTGGCGATAACGGCCGCGTTGGGGCCGCTCGTGGCGAAACATCGGTCCCATGTAGTAGAGGCGCTTGGGACCTTCGTACAACATATTGTGTTCCACCACCGCGCGCACCACGCCAGCGGTGGCTTCTGGGCGCAAGGTGAGGTGCTCGCCATTCAAGCGGTCTTCGAAGGAGTACATCTCCTTTTCGACAATGTCGGTGACTTCGCCTAAGCCACGCACAAACAAGGCCGTAGGCTCCACGATAGGCGTGCGCAAATTGCGGTAAGCAAAACGCTGCATAAGATCGCGCACTTTGTCTTCTAACCACCCCCATTGGGCAGAAGCAGGCGGCAGCAAATCATTCATGCCTTTGACAGCGTGCAAAGCCACAGGCTTGGCCGGTTTAGCTGGCACCTGAGTGGCTTGCGATTGAGAAATTTTGTCTGCGTCCATCCCTAATGCCTATCAGCCGAAGCGCTTTTCAATGTAGTTTTCAACAATCTGGTGGAACTCTTGGGCGATGTGTTCGCCGCGCAAAGTCATGGCCTTTTCACCATCAATAAATACAGGCGCTGCGGGCGCCTCGCCACTGCCGGGCAAACTGATACCAATGTCGGCGTGCTTGCTCTCGCCGGGGCCATTGACGATGCAGCCCATCACCGCCACCTTGAGGGCTTCAACGCCGGGATATTTCGAACGCCAGACGGGCATTTGTCCGCGCAAGTAATCGTCAATCGACTTGGCCATTTCTTGGAAGGTGGTGCTGGTCGTGCGGCCACACCCTGGGCATGCGGTGACGCTGGGCACAAAGCTGCGCATGCCCAAAGCTTGCAAAATTTCAGACGCGATGACTACCTCTTGGGTACGTGACTCGCCGGGTTCGGGCGTGAGCGAGACGCGGATGGTGTCGCCGATGCCCTCTTGCAAAAGAATAGACAAAGCCGTGGCAGAGGCCACGGTACCCCGCACGCCCATGCCTGCTTCGGTCAAACCCAAATGCAAAGCGTAGTTGCAGCGCTTGGCCAACTCGCGGTAAACGGCAATCAAATCTTGCACGCTACTTACCTTACAACTGAGCAAAATTTGCTGCGGCGCCAAACCCATTTTTTCAGCCAACTTGGCAGAGTCGACTGCCGAAGTGATCAAGGCTTCGTACATCACTTGCTTGGCCTCAAAGGGCTGCGGCCTTGTGGCGTTGGCGTCCATCAAGCTCGCAAGCAACTCTTGGTCCATGCTGCCCCAGTTCACGCCAATGCGTACAGCTTTGTCGTAACGGATAGCGGCTTCGATCATCTGACCGAACTGTTTGTCGTGCTTATCACCCTTGCCCACATTGCCGGGGTTGATGCGGTATTTCGACAAGGCCTTGGCGCACTCTGGATAGTCGGTCAGCAATCGGTGGCCGTTGTAGTGGAAGTCGCCAATCAAAGGCACATGAACGTCCATGCGGTCCAACTGTTCGCGGATGTGCGGAACGGCTTGCGCAGCCTCAGGTGTGTTGACCGTGATGCGCACCAACTCTGACCCAGCCAAGGCCAGTTCTTTGACCTGAATGGCGGTGCCAATGGCGTCTTCGGTGTCGGTATTGGTCATGGACTGCACGCGCACGGGCGCGTCACCGCCGACGGTGACAACATGATCGCCCCAAGCGACGCGGGCTTGCAAGGTGTTGCGCACACTGGGAACGGCAAAAGCAATCGGTTTAACGTCCATCAAACACCTCCGAACTATTTGTCATTTGGATTTCAACGTCCATTGGTCACACCTGCCGGAACAGTAAGAGGAATATTGGTCACTACGTCGCTAGCAGGCAATTGAGGCCTAGGCATTTGCGGCGCTGAGGCCGACGCAGGTATCGCCGCCGATTGAACAGGGGTGACAACCATGTTCACCTCTCGGCCTTCGTTAGGGTCTGCAGGAAGCACCACAGGTGCCACCGCTCCAACAGCTTCTGGGTTGTCTTTGAAAACAATCCAATGCTGCACTTCAGGCCAAACCGCCAAGGCAAAGGCCAAGATAAAAAGACCCAAAGCTGCCCAACGCATCGGCGTGAAAAACACGTTCAGGTTGTCAAAGGTGGATTGCGGCAAAAGCGATGGCCGACTCAAGGGTGAATTCAGGCCCTTTTCATTTTTTTCACCCAACTTGGAATGGTCATGTTCGGGCAACAGAGCCAAGACAGGCGCTGCATCGGTTTGGAGTTGGCGGCACACCGCTAATGAGAGGGAACGCACAAACATGGCGTCGTGCAATTGGTCCCAGGCGTTGTTTTCCAGGGCTTCTAATTTGGTGACGGAGACGCGCAACACACCGGCCAAATCGATCAAGGAAACCTTTTGGTCGAGCCGGTAGTTACGCAAGATGTCGCCTGCGGTGGGGGTAGTTTGAACGTCTGAATCAGTCATTTGTCGTCGAATTTTCGCGCAAGCCACAAAGCTGTTTGCGGGGAGTTAGCAAACCGTTGCGCCAAGCGTTCGCCAAGGGTGTTCATTTCGGAATCGAGTTTCAAGGCTCGGGCCAACAATATGCCGAGCCACAAACTGGCGGGTGTTGCCTGTGGGCTGGTATTGATATCGCCCAGCATACGGCGTGCTTGGGGTGCATTGCCTTCTTGCCAATCGAGCAAAGCTAACTCAAAACGGGCGGTTGGATCATTGGGCGCAAAGCCAAGCGCTTTCTCAAAGCTATTGCGGGCTTGGACTGGTTGTTTGGCCCGCACTTGGCAAACGCCATTGACCAACCAAGTCTGCCCCAATTGGCGATACCCCGGCTGAGAAATAGCCATGGCAAATTGATACTGGGCAGATGAATATTTCCCCTGCTGGCACAAAAACCAACCGTAGTTATGCAAAACAGCGCCTATTTCGTCGCCAGTGGTCGATACGCGTGCACTCAAGCGGATGGCCGTCTCGAAACTCTGCTGCGCCAAATCGGTGGCATTGTTGCGTTGGTGGATCAGTCCCAGCAAGCTATAGGCTTGAGCGAAATCGGGGTCAATTTGCAAGGCGGCTCGGGTTTCCTGCATGGCCGCGTCCATCTGGTCTTGGGCGAAATATGCGCTTGCCAGAGTGATGCGGCGAATCGCGCGTTGGCGCACTGAGTCAGGCTCTGGTTTGGTCAATCGATCTATTTCGGCTTGCGATGTTGCCCGACTGCTGCAAGCCTGCATTTGCAAGACCAACAAACAGCCAGCCAATACCGACAAGATTAGACGAAGCCAGACTGAGAAGGCTTTCAATTGCTCGGATGCCATCGTGGATGGCTGAGAGAAAGACTTCGTGGGCTGAGATAACGGCTTTATGTACTGAGACAAAGTATTCATAAGCCCACCTGCGTCAAAGGTATTACCCGTTGCTTAGCCATCCGGCTTTGCACTTGGGTGCGGTCTTTCACGTCGCCCGCTAACTGACCACAGGCGGCATCGATATCGTCGCCGCGCGTTTTACGCACGGTCGTCACAATGCCCGCCTTGCTTAAAAAGTCTGCAAAGGCATTGACTGTGGCCGCGTTGGATCGGGTCAAACCAGACTCGGGGAACGGGTTGAACGGAATCAAATTGAACTTGGCGTGAATGCGCTTGCTGGGGTCGCTGGGTGACTGCACCAAATCGATCAGCGCTCGGGCATGTTCGGGCTGGTCGTTGACACCGTCCAGCATGCAATATTCAAAGGTGATGAAGTCGCGAGGCGCATGGGCCAAATAGCGGCGGCAAGCATCCATCAATTCCGCGATGGGGTATTTTTTGTTGAGCGGCACCATTTGGTCACGCAAAGCGTCGGTGGGCGCATGCAAAGAAACAGCCAGCGCAACCGGGCAGTCTTCACCTAACCGATCAATCATGGGAACTACGCCCGAGGTCGAGACCGTGACGCGGCGGCGCGATAGCCCATAGCCGTGGTCATCCAACATCGCGCGCAAGGCAGGGACCAAGGCGCTGTAGTTTTGCAAGGGTTCGCCCATGCCCATCATCACCACGTTGGAAATCACACGCTCTTCGGTGTTGAATTCGCGACGCAAGGTGTGCTCAGCAAACCAGAGTTGCGACAAGATCTCACCGCTGCTCAAGTTGCGGCTAAATCCTTGGTGGCCAGTCGAGCAAAAACGGCATCCAACCGCACAGCCCGCTTGCGAAGAAATGCACAAGGTGCCGCGTTCTTCGCTGGGAATAAAAACGGTTTCTACCGCGTCACCGTTCCCTACATCGAACAGCCATTTGACGGTGCCGTCGGCTGAGTCGTGTCGCGAGAGGGGTTTGAGGGGCGCAATGTGCGCCGAGGTTTTGAGCTTTTCGCGCAGGCTTTTGGCCAAGTCTGACATGGCGTCAAAATCTTGGGCGCCTTTTTGGTGGATCCAGCGAAACAACTGGGTGGCGCGAAAGCGTTTCTCTCCGAGTTGCTCACAAAAAACGGCCAAACCGTCGAGATCAAAATCAAGCAGGTTGGCCGTCATAGGGTTGCAAGCGCAAGCGGGGCTTAGGCGCCGCCTATTGGCTTTTAGTAAACGTGCATTCCTGCGAAGAAGAACGCAATTTCAACCGCTGCTGTTTCAGGCGCGTCAGAGCCGTGCACGGCGTTAGCGTCGATGCTGTCTGCAAAGTCAGCGCGGATAGTGCCAGGCGCTGCTTTCTTAGGGTCGGTGGCACCCATCAAATCGCGGTTTTTGAGGATGGCGTTTTCGCCTTCGAGCACTTGGATCATGACAGGGCCAGAAATCATGAATTCAACCAAGTCTTTGAAGAAAGGACGCTCTTTGTGCACGGCGTAAAAAGCTTCGGCTTCGCCACGTGACAAATGGGCCATGCGGGCAGCAGCGATTTTGAGGCCAGCGGCTTCGAAACGGGCATAAATCTGGCCGATCACGTTTTTAGCAACAGCGTCTGGCTTGATGATGGAGAGGGTACGTTGGGTGCTCATGCTGGTCTTTTCCTGTGAGGTTTTTATGGGAACTTTTGGATGAAATTTTTAGCGACTTTGTCCAAGTCCGCCATTTTAACCCGCCTCAGGGGTTTGCCCTAGGGTCTACGGGGTTTTGGCTTACCGACCAAGCCCGCGCGAAAGGCTTTTTCGCCAGCTTTTTTACGCTGGCGCTCCATGGCAAGGCTTTCGGCACCGATATAGCCCACGGAGGTCTTCAATGGATCAGGTGCTGCGCCCTTATTGGGTCGTGCACGCACCAAGCGCTCTGGACCGCTGGAACGTTCTTCCGGCTGGCGCGGTGTCGAAGGCCTAGGGCCGACGCTGTTGCCGCGTCTGCGGCTGTTCGCGCGTTCTGCGCGGTTATCGCGACTGGGGCCGCTTTGCAGAGGTGCTTTGGCACCGGCGGCTTGCATCAAGGCACGGATGTCGTGCTCTCGGAGCTCCACAAACGCACCGCGTTTGAGTCCGCGCGGCAACACCATCGCGCCGTATCGGATGCGGATCAAGCGGCTAACTGCATGGCCCACAGCCTCAAACATGCGGCGCACTTCGCGGTTACGCCCTTCAGAAATCGTGACCCGGTACCAGCAGTTAGAACCTTCACCACCGCCCTCTTCGATCGAACCAAATTGGGCCAGACCATCTTCCAAAGTGATGCCGTCCAACAAGCTTTGTTTTTGTTCATTGCTGAGCTTGCCCAAAGAACGCACGGCGTATTCACGCTCCAAACCAAAACGCGGGTGCATGAGTTGGTTGGCGAGCTCTCCCGAACTGGTCAAAAGCAACAGGCCTTCGGTGTTCAAGTCGAGTCGTCCTACCGATTGCCACTTGCCTTGGTACAGGCGCGGCAAACGGCGAAATACGGTGGGACGGTTTTGTGGATCGTCGTGCGTCACCACTTCGCCCGCCGGCTTGTGGTACGCGATCACACGGGGCGCAGGCGGTGCAATACGAACCTTGACCAACCTGCCGTTGACTTTGATTTGGTCACCAAACTGCACCCGTTGCCCGACGTGCGCAGGCTCTTGGTTCACGGACACATGGCCGTCGGCGATGAGTCGTTCCATCTCAATACGCGAGCCCAAACCCGACTGGGCTAATACTTTGTGCAACTTGGGCGATTCCGCTTGGGGCAACAGTACGCGCTTGAGCGGCGCGGTGTCTTCTTTGGCTAAATCCGCATCGAATTGTCCAGACACGACGTCTGAGAACTCAATGCGGGAGGCTTCTTCTTCGTCTGGGACCAAAGGAATGTCTTTGGGATCAGGCGTCATGGGGGTGGTTGTCGGCGGTTTCATCGGAAGAAGCGTCGTCAATCGAGAGTTGCGCGCTGTCCTCTTGGGCATTCAACTGCGCAAAAGCATTGGCTTGCGCCTGGGCGGTGTCGTATACAGGCAATTGGTCAAGGGAGGCCAATCCAAGGTCATCCAAAAATTGACGGGTGGTGGCAAATAAAGCGGGACGGCCCACAGTTTCGCGATGGCCAATGACTTCTACCCAACCACGGTCTTCAAGTTGCTTCAAAACTAGTGAATTGATAGTAACACCGCGAATATCTTCTAAGTCGCCACGCGTGACAGGCTGGCGGTAAGCGATGATGGCCAAGGTCTCCATTGCAGCGCGGGTGTATTTGGGAGGCTTTTCGGGGTTCAAGCGGTCGAGATATTCGCGCATCTCAGGACGGCTTTGAAAGCGCCAACCGGTTGCGACTTGCACCAACTCGACGCCACGTTGCGTCCATTCGAGCTGCAACTCTTCTAGCAGGGTTTTGATGGTGTCGACGCCCAGGGCGTCATCGAACAGCACGCGCAGTTCGCGAGGCTGAATAGGTTGGTGAGAGCAAATCAGTGCGGTCTCAAGGACACGCTTGGCATCCGCGGTGTTCATCGTGAAGTTTCCGGGGTTAGTCTAGACAGAGCCCAAGGGCTCAGCGCTTTCACAAGCGCGAGGGGGCATTCTACCCGAGGCGTTTTTCAGGGAGCCTGGGACTTTTGACTCATAAAAGCTCTGCTGGAGCCCTCAAACTGCTTGATTCAGGTCTTGGCCAAACCAGCTTCCAAACCCAAATGGTCTAGCAAGTCCCGCATATCAGCCGGAACAGGCGCTTGAAACGCCAAAGGCTCGCCAGAGATCGGATGGATAAACCGCAAACGATATGCATGCAAGGCCTGTCTGCTGATACCCAACTGCATGGGACCCGCATACATCGCGTCGCCCAACAAGGGATGCCCGATATGCGCCATATGCACACGAATTTGGTGGGTCCTCCCTGTATGTAAGACACAACGCACCAAGCAAGCCTCTTCTTGCGAACTCAAACATTCAAAACTGGTGTGGGCAGGTTTGCCGGGCAAGCGCTCTAAATCGACTACCGCCATACGTAAGCGGTTTCGGTAGTCACGACCAATGGCACCTTCGACTTCGCGCAACATGTTGGAAGAATTCCATTTGCGGTAGGCCACGGCCAAATATTCGCGATGCACTTCTCGCTCCGCGATCATGGCCACCAAAGCGTCCATGGCTTTTCGTGTGCGTGCTACCACCATCAAGCCACTGGTATCTTTGTCTAAACGGTGCACGATGCCGGCACGGGGCAACATCACGGCTTGCGGGTCTAAGGCTAACAAGCCGTTTAACAAAGTTCCG
>Ga0228703_1001010_pt1 | contig 18128 bp, 15 predicted proteins | sample McNCre217_Aug_MG_3_FD_178020 | JGI IMG/M metagenome (GOLD analysis project Ga0228703, IMG submission 178020) | Freshwater microbial communities from McNutts Creek, Athens, Georgia, United States - 29-17_Aug_MG | ecosystem: Environmental > Aquatic > Freshwater > Creek | place: USA: Georgia... | reverse complement strand
AGGCTGCTCGACTAAGCCTGATAATCGTCATCTTCTTGCTATCGGCGGCAATCATCTTGGCTTGCGCCGAGCCATTTGCGCACGATCTAATCGAGGCCGGTAGCGCTCTCGGCGTTAACCAGTACCTCCTTGTGCAGTGGCTAGCGCCCCTGGCCAGCGAAGCTCCAGAGTTCAGCTTGGCCATCTTGTTTGCGGCTAAGGCTCGTCCGGGAATGGCACTTGCAATCCTCATCAGCAGCAAGGTGAACCAGTGGACCGCGTTGGCCGGTTCGCTTCCTATCGCGTATGTCATCGGTGGAGGCTCTGCCGCTATCCCGATGGATGGCCGCCAGAGCGAGGAGTTCCTGCTTACCTCTGCGCAGACCGTCATGGGCATCGCGCTCTTGCTAGGTCTTCGCCTTGGCTTCCGCGGAGCATTGGTGCTGTTTGGCCTGTTCGCGGTTACTTTCGTAATCACCGATCCAAACGTTCGCCTCTGGATGTCGGTCGTGTACTTTGCAATCGCCGCAGTGGTGCTGATTGTTCAGCGCAAGCACATCGCCGAGACGCTAAAGGCGCCGTTCGCCATCCCGCGCAAACAGGTTTAGCTCAGCGGCACCGCCGGCCCGCAGGAGCCACCAGCCCGCAGTCTCCGCCGGCCTATAGAATCTTTAGTTCGTGCGCCGCTGCACGCAGTTCGTCGCGAACGCTCGGGTGCGCCGCATGCTCAATCAGATTGGATGCCTGTTGTACCAGGCTGTGTCCGAAGCACTCAGCAACTCCGTTTTCGGTCACCACGTAGCTGTGCTGGAAGCTAGTCACGTTTTCGGTGAGGCGAGGCACAATAGTTGATTTGTTGGCCTTTGGGTGCCATGACGGTAAGGCCATGAACGAGGCGCCACCGCGGGCGTGAAGGGCTCCCACGATGAAGTCTGTGCTGCCGCCAAACCCGCTGTAAATTTGCCCGTTTACGTGGCTGGCGTTGGCTTGATCATAGAGGTCCACCTGCAGCGCCGCGTTGATGCTGGTCATCTTCGCCTGGCGGGAAATCTGGCCAGGATCGTTGGTCTTCTCGGTGCGAAGCATCCGCACGCCACGGTTGAGGTGCAGCCATTCGTAAAGTTCGGTGCCACCAAAGATGAACGAGGCGGTGATCGGAATATCATCGTCCAGCGCTCCACGCTTGTGAAGTTCGAGCACGCCGTCGCTGAACATCTCGGTCCAGATACGCAGGTTCTTTCGGCTCACCAGAGTATTCAAAACCGAATCGGGAATCGCTCCGATGCCAAGCTGCAGAGTCGAACCATCGGAGATTTTCGCAGCGATTCGGTCACCAATGTTTCGAGTCACATCGGTGAAATCGGTCTCCGGCTTGGTTGCTAGCGGTTCATCCACTTCAACCAGATAGTCAATCTCGTGTTCGTAAAGCTGGGCATCTCCATAGGTGTATGGCATGTTTGGGTTGGCCTGGGCAATCACCAAGCCGCCGTGTTCACGCGCCGCTTCGATAGCGGCCGGCAGGATGTTGACCTCGGTGCCAAGGCTCACAGTGTCGTGTCGGCGCGCGCTCGTGTGCAGCAGAACTACGTCTGGAACGTAGTGATCGCGGAACAGAATGGGAACCAGCGATAGGCGGCTAGGGATGTAGGTCAAACGCGGGTGGCGGCGCATCCCCGGGCCTACAAAAGCCGATTCGTATGTAACGCCTGCGCGATCTGGGATGCCGGGATGGGCGTTGAGCATGTGCAGCTTGAACTGCTCAACCGACTCATCAATGGCCTTCAGCAAAACTGTTGGAGCGGCGAAGTTACCGCTCGCTACAACGCGGGGGTTGGCCGGCAGTGCCGCCAGGATGGTCTTCAGTTGTTCAACAGTTACTACGCGCATCGTGGAACCTCTTTCAACTGAAGCCTACGCCCATCCTCACGGCCCGCAACAAAGGTAAACCTTAGGTTCCGCGCGCAAGAGTCTGGAAGAATAGGCACATGTCTGAAGAACAGGTATTCCTCCGCCCATTGAGCGAACTCCGCCAGCGCCACTCGTCCAAGTGGCGCCGCTATGCGAGCGATGTCTTGCCTATGCACGTGGCCGAGATGGATTACGAGATTGCCCCAAGCATCAAGGCGCTACTTACCGATTTCGTTCAGCGAAGCGATCTTGGATACCTCGGCCCGATTCCTGAGGTGGCCGAAGCCTTTGTTGGTTTTGCGAAGCGCCACTGGAACTGGGACGTAGACGGCAAGCAGATTCGAATCGCCACCGACGTTGGTGTTGCAGCAATCGAGATTTTCCGCGCACTCAGCGCACCGGGCGACCGCGTGGTAGTCAACTCGCCTGTGTACAGCGAGTTCTATTCGTGGATCGCTGAAGCCAAGCTGCAGTCGTTGGATGTCCCGCTTGTTGCGGACTTCGAGACCTGGCGTCTCGACATCGCCGGCATGGAGCGCGCATTTGCCTCAGGTGCAAAGTTCTATCTGTTGTGTTCACCACACAACCCGATGGGTCGCGTTCACGACGCGGCTGAACTCGGCGCTATCGCCGAACTCGCGCACAAGTACGGTGTTACCGTAATCAGCGATGAGATTCACGCACCCCTAACCTACGCGGACCAGAAGTTCGTGCCTTGGCTAGACCTAAATGATGCTGCGCGCGAGACCGGCGTGGTCATCACCGCGGCCAGCAAGTCTTACAACCTCGCGGGGCTCAAGGCTTCCATCATCATCACCCAGAGCGCAACGATGGCTGGCCGCATCGCTGCCGTGCCGAACGCGCTGCACTGGCGTTCGGGCATCCTTGGTGGCTTCGCAATGGCTGAGGCATTCAGCGGTTGCGATGTCTGGCTCGCTCAGGCCGTCGAGGCCAACCGCGAGGGTCGCGACCTGCTCACTCGCTTAGTGTCAGATCTGCTGCCACAGGTGCCTTACTGGGTTGCGCAGGGTGGTTACCTCGCTTGGCTCGACCTCACCGCGCTTAACCTGGGGGAGAACCCGGCGGCCCGCATCCTCGCAGACCACAAGATTTCGGTAGTTCCGGGAATTGACCTCGGAGCCGAGTACGGGCAGTACATTCGCATCAACTTTGCTGCCAGCGCCGAGGCGATCGAGCAGACCGTTCGAGCTATCGCCAGCTACGCCAGCTAATGGTTCGCCCGGATGCAGTCCGGGTAAAGAAAATGGCCAGTCCCGGAGGACTGGCCATTATCATCGGCGCTCTTATTAAGCGAGCGCCTGCGTTAGGTCTGCGATGAGGTCTGCCTTGTTCTCAAGACCGATGCTCATGCGGATTAGGTTCGCGGTCACACCCATCTTGGCCTGAATCTCAGGGCCGAGACGCTTGTGGGTAGTGCTGGCCGGGTGAGTGGCAAGGCTCTTGCTGTCGCCTAGGTTGTTGCTGATGTCGATAACCTGCAACTTGTTCATCACGGCAAACGCTGCGTCCTTGTCGCCAACGACCTTGAACGAAACGGTGCTGCCACCGCCAGCCATCTGCTTTACAGCGATGTCGTAGTTCTTCGCACCAGGGAGGAATGGGTAAGAAACCGACTCCACCTTTGGGTGCTTGCTCAAGAACTCCGCCACGGCTAGCGCGTTTTCGTTCATGCGCTCAACACGCATCTGCATGGTCTCTAGGCTCTTGAGCATTACCCAAGCGTTGAAAGCGCTCATGCTCTGCCCGGTGTGGCGAGTGAACGGAAGCAAAGTCTTCTTGATGAACTCGGTAGTTCCCAGAACGGCACCGCCAAGCACGCGTCCCTGACCATCGATGTGCTTGGTAGCCGAGTACATGACCACGTCTGCGCCAAGTGCGATTGGCTTCTGCATGACTGGCGACGACATTACGTTGTCCACCATTACGAGCGCGCCAACCTTGTGAGCGAGCTCACTGATCATGGCGATATCCACGATCTCCATCAGTGGGTTGCTTGGACTCTCGATGAATACAACCGCGGTTGGCTCGCTCAGTGCGGCCGCCCACTCTGCTTCATCGGTGCCTTCAACGAAGACTGTGGTTATGCCCCAGGATGGGAGGATTTCGCTGAGGATCACGTAGCAAGACGAGAACATCGATGCTGCTGCGACGACGCGGTCACCATTCTTTACAACGCAGGCCAGTGCCGAGAAGATTGCGCTCATGCCGGTGCCGGTTGCGAAGCACGCCTCGGCGCCCTCGAGCAGCGCAAGACGGTTCTCGAACATGGCAACGGTTGGGTTGCTGAAGCGCGAGTAGAGGTGGTGGTTCGTCTCTTCCATGAAGGCGCTCTCGGCCATCTCTGCGCTGTCGTAAGTGAAGCCAGAGGTTAGGTAGAGGGCCTCGCCGGTTTCACCGAAACCGCTGCGTGCGAGACCGCCACGAATGGCAAGTGTGTCTGGGTGAAGTTCCCAGCTCGGCTGCTCGCCCTCAAAGACGTCCTGATAGCCCCATGGGCGTGTTCTCTTGGTCATTGTTCAACCATATCAAATGGCGGTAGCTACGGCCATCGAATGGAAGCGCGGGGGATTCGGCCGACTTACTTGCAGCAGAAATCCATTCCCGATTTTGATAACGAAATTATTAACTTTTGGCGTTTAGAACTTTTGTCTAGTTTTACGTTCTATTTTTTCGCTAGATTTCGAAAGAGTGCCAATGGAGGCGTCCTCCTGCGGGCTAACTAACAGTTTGAACAAGGGAGTTCAATGTCTGATCCACAACACGATGGGATTTGGGAAGAAACCCAAAATAGCCCAGAGTTCAAGGAGCTGAAACGCCGCTTTAGGTCTTTCGCTTTTCCGCTCACAATCGCCTTTTTGGCCTGGTATTTCCTCTACGTAATCCTCACGGCTTTCGCTCGCGATTTCGTAAACCAGCCGGTGCTCGGCAACATCAACGTTGCTTTTGTGCTTGGCCTTCTCCAGTTCGTAACTACATTCATCATCGCCTGGCTGTACGAACGACACTCAAGTTCAAAGCTCGATGCGCCATCTGAAGCGCTACGCGACAAGGTTGAAAAAGGTCTAGGCAAGTAAATGAGTCACACGCTTCTGAGCACCATTCTGTTCCTAATCTTCGTTGCGCTGACTCTCGTTCTGGTCATTCGCGCAAGCCGCAGCAACAAGCAATCCTCGGACTTCTTCGATGGTGGTGCTTCGTTCTCCGGTTTCCAGAACGGTCTGGCAATTGCCGGAGACTACATGTCCGCCGCATCGTTCCTCGGTATCGCCGGAACCATCGCGCTGTTTGGCTACGACGGATTCCTCTACTCGATTGGATTCCTAGTTGCCTGGCTCGTGGCTCTGTTGCTTATCGCTGAGCCGTTGCGAAACTCGGGTCGCTTCACCATGGGTGACGTGCTCGCATTCCGCATGCGTCAGCGCCCAGTCCGCACGGCCTCGGCAACATCAACCGTTGTGGTCTCCATCTTCTATCTGCTCGCGCAGATGGTTGGTGCGGGTGCTTTGGTTTCGCTGCTGCTTGGCATCACTGACCCTGTTGCCAAGAACTGGATTATCGCTGGCGTCGGTGTATTGATGATCCTCTATGTGACCATCGGTGGAATGAAGGGCACTACCTACGTGCAGATCGTCAAGGCGTTCCTGCTGATGATCGGCGCAACCCTGATGACGGTTTTGGTGCTGTGGCACTTCAACTTCAATGTTTCGGACCTTCTTGGAGCCGCAGTTAAGAACAGCGGTAACGCATCGCTTCTCAACCCGGGTCAAAAGTTCGGTAAGGACGTTTTAGACGCAGCCGGAAACCCAGACATCTTCCACTCAATCGTGAGCAAGTTGGACTTGATTTCGCTCGGTCTTGCACTTGTCCTCGGAACTGCAGGTTTGCCACACATCCTCATTCGTTTCTACACAGTTCCAACTGCGAAGGCTGCACGAAAGAGCGTGAACTGGGCTATTGGAAACATCGGGTTCTTCTATCTGATGACAATCGCCCTCGGCTTTGGTGCCGCAGCGTTGGTCGACAGAGTCTCACTGTTGCGAGGATTCAAGGTTGATGCGACCGGTTGCTTCATTGACGCAAACGGCAAGGCAATTGCTGATGCCTCTGGAACCTGCTTCAACGCCGATTCGTTGGCAACGATGGGCGCAGACCTCAAGAAGTTGCTCGTTCCGGTAGACCTTTCTGGAAACGTAGCGGCCCCGCAGCTCGCTGAGTTCCTTGGAGGCGGTTCGGGAAGCACTGGCGGTGCTGTGATGCTTGCAATCATCGGCGCTATCGCTTTCGCCACCATCCTCGCGGTGGTCGCGGGCCTAACTTTGGCATCTTCGTCATCGTTCGCTCACGACCTCTACGCCAACGTGATCAAGCGCGGAACTGCTACTCCGGAGCAGGAAGTTCGCGTTGCAAAGATTGCTGCAATCGCAATCGGTGCAGTAGCCATTGTTCTTGCTATTGCAGCACAAACACTGAACGTAGCCTTCCTCGTGGCTATCGCATTCGCGATTGCCGCATCGGGAAACCTGCCTGCGGTGCTTTACTCGCTCTACTGGAAGCGTTTCAACACTCGCGGTGCAGTGTGGGCAATCTACGGCGGCCTCATTTCGGCTCTCATATTGCTCTTCTTCTCGCCAGTTGTCACAGGTACCCCAACGAGCCTTATTCCGCTCGTTGGTGATGCCCCACGATGGGATCTCTTCCCATTGCAGAACCCAGGAATCGTGTCTATCCCACTTGGTTTCATCGCCGGGTGGCTTGGCACCATTACCTCAAACGAGAGGAACGTTCAAAAGTACGCAGAACTTGAAGTTCGTTCACTCACCGGCGCTGCCATCGGTAAGGCAGTCCAGCACTAAAAAATGCGTTAGACAGAGAAGTGGCTCCCGAGAAATCGGGAGCCAATTTTCTTTAGCTCTAAGAAGTTTTAGTCCTCGCGGTGTGCACCCGGCGCCGCAGAAACCACAAAGATGTCTGGTTTGGCGTATCCGAGCACCTCGAATTCCGCAGAGACTGAACGGCTGATCTCGCTGATCTTTTCGATCGGTGCTAGAGCGATGGCTGCTCCACCGAAACCACCACCAGTCATTCGCGCTCCAACGGCTCCGTGACGAAGTGCGGTTTCAACTGCCGTGTCCAGTTCGTCGACGCTGATTTCAAAGTCGTCCCGCATACTCACGTGCGAGGCATACATGAGCTCGCCGATAGAACGCGGACCGGATTCGCGAAGAGCACGAACGGTCTCAACCACGCGGTCGTTCTCAGTGATCACATGACGTACCCGGCGGAAGGTTACATCGTCTAGCAGAGTCTTGGCGCGGTCGAGATCGGAAATCGTTGCGCCGCGCAGGCTGGCTACGCCAAGTGCCGCGGCACCTGCTTCACAGGCTGCGCGACGACTTCCGTAGCCACCATCGGCGTGACGGTGTTCAACCTTGGTGTCGATGATTAGAAGTTCCAAACCTTCGCGCGCAAAGCCAAGATCGATTACGTCTGCTGAAAGGTCTTTGCAATCCAGGAATACTCCGTGGTCGAGTTCACCCAAAAGCGAGGCGCTCTGGTCCATGATTCCGGTTGGTGCGCCAACAATCTCGTTCTCAGCCAGTTGGCACACGCGAGCCAGGGCGCGGCGGTCAAGTCCAACCTCCCAAAGCTCGTTTAGGGCGATGGCAACTGCGCACTCGATTGCGGCCGAAGACGAAAGACCCGCGCCGACAGGCACATCTGACTCGAGGTAGATATCGAACCCGGTAGCGTGTGCATTTCCAATTTGAAGCAAAGCCCAGACGACACCTAGGGGATAGGCGCTCCAGCCTTCAACGGTTTCGCGGTTAATCTCCGATACAGGGATGTCCACAACCTGCGGGCTGAAGCTCGAGGCAACGCGCGCGATGCCATCGGTGCGCAATGCGACGGCGGCGAAGGTGCGGCGGTTGATGGCAAACGGGAATACGAAACCCTCGTTGTAATCGGTGTGCTCGCCAATCAGGTTTACGCGCCCAGGAGCGCTCCATACGCCTTCTGGTTCATAACCGTAGAGTTCGGCAAAGCCTGAGCGAACGGTGTGCTTGTTTACGTCACCGTTTGGGGTTGCTTGAGTCATTACTTTCCTAGAGCTTCGCGGAGCAATCCTGCTGTGGTTTCTGGAGGAAGATCGGCGATAAACGCACCCATTGCCGACTCCGAGCCTGCCAGGTACTTGAGCTTGTCCGCCGCACGGCGAGGCGAGGTGATTTGGAGCTGAAGGCGAACATCGTTTCCGCCAGCGACAAGCGGAGCCTGGTGCCAAGCCGAAATGTATGGCGTAGGCGTTGGGTAGAGGTTGTCGAGAGCGTTCAGAATACGGTGGTAAACCGCAGCTAACTCGTCTCGTTCATCGTCGGTGAGTTCAACAAAGCTGCGAACGTGGCGATGTGGCAAAACGTGAACTTCGATTGGCCAGCGTGCCGCGAAAGGAACGTACGCGGTGAAATTCTCGCTCGCAATTAGCACGCGGTCGCCAGCCTGCTCAAACTTTAGAGTTTCTGCGAAAAGGTTCGCTCCAAACTTGCCTATGGAATCGAGTAGGCGAGTGGTGCGTGGGGTGACGTATGGGTACGCATAAATCTGTCCGTGAGGGTGGTGGAGCGTTACGCCAATCTCTTGTCCGCGGTTCTCAAATGGGAACACCTGGCGGACGCCTGGAAGTCGCTGCAAGTCATCGGTACGGTCAGCCCAAGCTCCGATGATGGTTCGAACGCGGTTCACACTCTGCTGAGCAAGCGAGCCGGTGTGCTCAGGGCTGAACACTACAACTTCGCAGCGACCAACCGAGTTGCGCACTGAACCAAGCTCAAGGCCTTCGGCAACGGAATAGGTCTCGTCATCGGTGTCGAGCAAGAGCGGTCCGAATGACGGGCTCTTGTTTTCGAACACTGCCACGTCGAAGGTGTCTGGCAACTCGCTCAAGTTGTCCGGTGTTGTCGGGCAAAGTGGGCAAAGGTGTGCCGGTGGGAGGAATGCGCGGTTCTGGCGAGCAGCAGCAATGGAAACCCACTCTCCAGTGAGGCTATCCAGGCGCATCTGCGCGACAGCCGGACGTTCAACCGCTTCACGGGTGTCATGTTTGCGGTCCAGCGGCAGTGCTGAACCGGCATCGTTGTAGTAGAAGATGTCGCGACCGTCCGAGAGCTTGTCCGCTATGCGCGGAGCGCTCGTAGTTAAGTTGCTCATGTTAAAAGTTCCTAGCCAAGACCTGATGGGACCACGAGGACCTCATCGACCTTTCGGTTCAAGATGTCTATTGCATCCGGAGCGAGACCGTCATCGGTGATCACTACGTTTGCATCGGAGAGATTAGCGAAGGTCGCGAAGCCTACAGATCCCCACTTAGTGTGGTCAGCTAGCACTACGACACTCTTGGCACGTTCACGGACGGCACGGTTGGTTTCCGCTTCCAAAATGTTTGGACTGCTGAAACCACCCTTCTGATCCATTCCGTGAGTGCCGACAAAAGCGATGTCGACATTGAGTCGGTCGAAAACTGAAACTGTGATCTCGCCGACGAATGAGTCGGTTGGGGTGCGCATGCCGCCCGCGAGAATAATGGTCTGGTCGCTACGACCTTCCTTCTGGAAGAAGTCGGAGACCGGCAACGAGTTTGTGACGATTGTTAGTCGTGGAATGTTTGTGAGGTACTGAGCCATCATGAACACGGTGCTGCCACCCATTAGCGCTATGGATGCACCAGGCTTTACAAGCTGAGCAGCGCGCGAGGCGATCGAATTCTTGAGCACCTGTTCGCGGAGCGACTTTGCCTTGAATGGTGGTTCGATGACCGATGAGGATTCGATGATTGCGGTTGCGCCGCCGTGAACCTTATCTAGAAGCCCCTGTTCGGCAAGCACATCTATATCGCGACGCACGGTCATCTCAGATACAGAGAGGGAAGCCGCAAGTTCGGAAATGCGCGCAGCGCCTTGACGTCCAACCTCCTGGAGGATGAGCGAGTGGCGCTGCGCTGCGAGCATTTGTGACTCCTTGTTAAGCAATCTTCTGTTTGTAACAACTCTAGACAGAAGTTTTATAACGAAATGTGCCTTTTGGTAACGAAATGGTATCTTTTGTTATTTTTTGCAAAGTTGTGTAAGAAACTTATCGAGAAGCAAAAACGAAAGAAGTGTTTATGTCGGTCCAGATGGTCACGAAGCGAAAGAAGCGCAAGAGCGACTTTCTCGTTGCCGTTCCATTTATGATCCCTGCTCTTGTGGGTCTAGTGGTGTTCGTGCTGATCCCGGGCATCCGCGGTGTCATTCTTAGCTTCTCGGAGTACAACGTATTTACCGGAGAAGTTAAGTTCAACGGTTTCGCCAACTACATCCGCATGTTCCAGGATGTTCACTTTGCAAACTCGTTCATGGTCACCATGGAATATGTGTTGATCAACATCGGCTTCCAGACTGTAATCGCGCTCTTTATTGCCGTACTTCTGCACCGCTTCACAAAGTCACATGTTGTAAAGGGCATCGTCCTTTTGCCTTACCTGATCTCGAACGTAATCGTCGCAATGATTTGGTACTGGCTACTCGACTACAACCTTGGTTTTGTTAACGCCATCATCGATTCGCTCGGTATGCAGAAGATCACGTTCTTCTCTGAGCAGCTAGCCATGCCTACCATCGCGATGATCAACGTGTGGCGCCACATGGGTTACACCGCACTTCTTATCTTCGCTGGCCTACAGGCCATTCCAAAAGACGTTTACGAAGCCGCTGCAATCGATGGTGGAAGTGAGTGGAGAATCTTCCGCTCAGTAACGCTTCCGCTGCTACGCCCAGTGCTTGCGTTCGTTCTCGTGATCACCGTTGTGGGTTCGTTCCAGATCTTCGACACCATCGCGGTAACTACCAAGGGTGGCCCTGTCATTGCCACCGACGTTTACAGCATCTGGATTTCTCGTGAAGCCTGGGGCAACAACGACTTCGGTTATGCCTCCGCAATCTCGGTGTTCCTAATGATTCTTCTCTCGGTCATTGCGTTTGCGCAGACCAAGCTCTTGTCCGCCAACCAGTCAGATTTGGACCGATAGCACATGGCCCGCAAAGAAAAAGAAGCAGCTGAGTCAGAGTTCCTCGCTCAGTCAACCGGGGCAAAGATCTTCGGATGGGTATCACTTACCATCATCTGCTTAATTACGATCTTCCCGATCTACTGGATGCTGCGCACTGGTCTAAGTACTACGCGCTTGCTATTCGAAGATCCAAGCAGTCTTCTACCTTCGCACTTCACCACTGGTGGATTCCAGCGAGTCCTTGGTCTAGCCTCTCTCGACCAGGCAATCGCGGAAGGTGGTTCTGGCGCCTCGGTGAACTTCGGTCAGGCTTTCTTGAACTCAGTCGTGCTAGCGACAGGAATCACAGTCTTCCAAACCGCCTTCAGCGCTGCAGCTGCGTACGCATTCTCAGTTCTTCAGTGGAAGGGTCGCGACAAGGTCTTCTTCGTATTCATCGTTGCTCTTACCGTTCCTGGTATCTTCCTGCTGATTCCAAACTTCCTGCTAATCCGCGATCTGGGTCTGATGAACACCCTGCTAGGTATCGCACTGCCACAGATCCTCATGTCGCCGTTCGCGATTTTCTTCCTGCGCCAGTTCTTCCTAGGAACCAACCTCAGTATTGTTGAGGCCGCGCTTATCGATGGTGCCGGCCACTCCAAGATCTTCTGGCGAATCGTTATTCCACTAGCCATGCCGCAGATCGTCACACTTGGCATTCTGCAGTTCATCGGCTCTTGGAACGACTACCTCTGGCCTTTCTATGTAGGTTCGGGCGACCCAAGCTCGACCGTTCTAACCGTTGCGCTTGGTGTATTCAAGTCACAGACTCCTCAAGGAAGTCCTGACTGGGCCGGTCTGATGGCCGGTGCACTTATCGCCGCAATCCCAATGGTGCTGCTGATGATCTTCTTCGGCCGTCGCATCGTTGGATCCATCCAAGCTTCTGGAGTCAAGTAATGGAGAGTCTTGACCTCAGGAGGTCTAATCGGGCAACCGGTTCGACCAGTTTCACAACCACTCATCAACCAACAATCAAAGGAAAAGGCATGAAAACCTTTAAGACGATTGCAGCTCTTGCTGTTGCAGCCGCTCTACCACTGTCGGTAGCAGTTGCTCCTGCAAACGCTGCAGCAACCACCATTACCTATGGTCTATGGGACTCGAACCAGCTTCCTGGTTACCAGCAGTGTGCTAACGACTTCCACAAGGCAAACCCAAACATCACCGTGAAGATCACTCAGGCTGGTTGGGACGACTACTGGAAGAAGGTTAACGCTGGATTCCTTTCGGGCCAGGGCTTCGACGTATTCACCTCGCACCTTGCATTCTTCCCTGACTTCGTAACTAACAAGCAGATCCTTCCGCTTGACAGCTACATCAAGAAGGACAAGGTTGCAGTTAACAGCCTTTACCAGCCAGGCCTAGCCTCGCTATGGAAGGCTCCAGACGGTCACCAGTACGGTCTGCCAAAGGACTTCGACACCATCGCTGTTTTCGCCAACAAGAAGATGACCGATGATGCAGGCATCTCGGCTGCAACCCTCGCAAACCTCACCTGGAACCCAACCGACGGTGGAACTTACGAGAAGACCATCGCTCACCTAACCATCGACAAGAACGGTGTACGCGGTGACGAGAAGGGCTTCGACAAGAACAACGTTGCTGTTTACGGTATCTGGATGGAAGGCTCGGGCGGTGGCGACGGTCAGACCCAGTGGTCGTTCCTAGCTGCATCGAACGGCTGGAAGGTTAACGACGGCCCATGGAACACCAACTACCACTACGACAGCCCTAAGTTGGCTGCAACCATCAAGTGGTGGGCTGGCCTAGTAGACAAGGGCTACATGCCTTCGTTCGCTAAGCAGAACGGTGTCGGATGGCCTGACCAGCTAGCAGCTGGCAAGGTTGCTATGGCTACCAACGGTTCATGGATGACCGGCTACGTATTCGGCCTAAAGAACGCTAAGTTCGAGCCAATCCTAGCTCCAACCCCAGTTGGCCCAACCGGCAAGCGCGCTTCGATGTACAACGGTCTTGCAGACAACATCTCGGCAAAGACCAAGCACCCTGCAGAAGCATGGCAGTGGGTTAAGTACCTTGGCTCGGCTGCGTGCCAGGACGTAATCGCTAGCAAGGCAGTAGTATTCCCTGCTATCCCATCGTCGACTGCAAAGGCTGTAAAGGCCTTCACCGCTAAGGGCATCGACGTAGACGCGTTCTACACCCACATCAAGAACAAGACCACCTTCCTGTTCCCAATCGCGAACAAGAAGAGCCAGATCAACACCATCATCAACCCAGTAATGGACGCGATCATGAGTGGCACCAAGGACGTTTCGGCACTAAAGACCGCAAACGACCAGATCACGGCACTGTTCAAGTAACACCTGAGGCGCAAGCCTAAGAAAGGCCCGGTGGTGGATTTTCCTCCACCGGGCTTTTCGCTTAAATCCGCAATACCCAGAAAAGGTTCAATGATGACCACAGGAAACGCGCACCAGTTCTCTGGCCCTCTCTATTATGGAGGCGACTACAACCCCGAGCAGTGGGATGAAAGCGTTTGGTTCGAGGATGTTGCGCTCATGCGCGAGGCCGGCGTCAACCTGGTAACGCTCGGTGTATTTTCTTGGGCGAACATTGAGATCGCCGATGGCGTGTACGAGTTTGGTTGGCTAGATCGCATCATCGAACTTCTGCACGCAAATGGCATCGGAATCGACCTTGCCACGGCAACAGCTTCGCCTCCTGCGTGGCTTCTAAAGAATCATCCCGAAATGGCATCTGTGACCCAAGAGGGAATTCGCCTTGCCCACGGTGGCCGTCAGAACTATTGCATTTCATCGCCGGTGTACAAGGCAAAGTCCACAGCACTAGCTGCGAAGTTGGCCGAACGGTACGGCAGCCATCCGGCCATCAAGGCCTGGCACGTAAATAACGAATACGGTTGTCACAACCCAATGTGTTTCTGCGACATTAGCGCGGTAGCTTGGCGCGAATGGCTACAAATAAAATACGGCACACTTCACAGCCTCAACTTCGCTTGGGGCACTCATTTTTGGTCGCAGCGCTACCACGACTGGTCTGAAATCAACCCTCCTCGTCAGACTCCAATGGGGACTTCACCTAACCCGACAATGATGTTGGATTTCCACCGTTTTGGAAATCATCAGATTCTCGAGCTCTACAAGTCGGAGCGCGACGCTATACGGGCCTCGGGCGCCAAGCAGCCAATCACCACAAACTTCATGTCTATGAAACACTTCCGCTACTTGAACTACTTTGAGTGGGCAAAGGAAGTGGACTTTGTATCGACCGATCACTACCTAATTTCGGCAGACCCGCTGAGCCATGTGGAGATGGCTTTTGAGGCAGACATCACCCGAGGTTTTGCTGAAGGCAAGCCATGGCTTCTAATGGAGCACTCGACCAGTGCAGTCAACTGGCAGGACGTGAACTATGCAAAGACTGATGGTCAGTTGTTCCGCAACTCCATCGGGCACATTGCCCGCGGCTCAAACGGTGCGATGTTCTTCCAGTGGCGTGCATCTATTTCAGGTTCAGAAAAGTTCCACTCAGCGCTAGTGCCGCACGCTGGAACCAACACTCGCAACTGGCGCACAGTTGTAGAGCTTGGCAATAAGGTAAAACGACTTGAAGCAGTTTCTGGTGAAGCTACAAAGCCGGCCAAGATAGCTGTCGTCTTCGATTACGACTCCTGGTGGGCGTTGTCACAGCGCAACCTCCCATCCACGGACATTGACTATCCAGACTTAGTGCACGAATGGTACGCCGCACTTTATGACCTAGGTGCCCGAGTCGACTTCATTACCACTGGTTTCACTAGAGAAAAGTTAGAGCAATACGAACTTGTGCTCTTGCCGATGACCTATTTGCTCAACGATGCAGACGAGAGCGCACTCATCGAATACGCGAAGAACGGCGGCTCGTTAGTGACTTCGTATTTCACCGGAATCTCGGATGAAAATGACCACGTCAAACTAGGAGGCTACGGGGGGCGATTGGTGCGCGATGCCTACGGAGTGTTCGTCGAAGAGTTTGCCCCGCAAAGCCCAGACGCTCAGCTCACGCTAGACAACGGCCTCGTTGCCAGTCACTGGCAACAGTGGGCCACTTCTAAGGATGCTGAGTCGGTCATCCGGTTTACCGAAGGTCCAGCCGAAGGCTTCGTTGCCATGGCCAAAAAATGGATCGGTCGCAAACCGTCATGGTATTTGGGCACGCGTCTGAGTCCGGAATCCAACGTTGCTTTCTTTGGCACTGTGCTCAGAGAGCTCGGTATTGAGACCGCTGGTGGCAGTGGCGTTGAAATCATTCAGCGCGGGGACTTAACCTTCGTGATCGACCACAACCAAAACACTGTCGACTGGAGTTGATATGAGCACCGATTTGAGCCAGACCACCTCACCGAAAACCTTGTCATCCAGGCGATTCTGGCTGTGGTTGGTGGGAATTCTCAGCGTTGGTTTCGCGCTTCGCTATGTTTTGGCGTTCGTCCCAATTCAGCTGCTTTCGAGTCAGGGGCTAAACAACTACGGCTTCAGCTGGGACATGTCGACTTTCGCGGATTGGATGTTCACAATCAAGTCTGCAGGGTTCGAGGCCTACCACGTTGATCCGAGCATCAATTACCCGCCTGTTTTCGCTGACGTCCTCGCTTTCCTAAACAGCCTCGGCGACTTATTTAGCGGGGGAGACCCAACAACCGCCCAGCGCATTTCTATCGTCCTTCTAAAGCTGCCGGCGATAATTGCCGATCTGGGTATTGCCTTTGCGGTTGCCTGCGCCGGGCGCAAGTGGTTCAACTCAAAGAGCGGTCTGTGGGCGGCAGGTCTCTACCTACTTATCCCGGTCACTTGGTATGACAGTGCAGTATGGGGTCAGGTTGATTCCATCGCTGCATTGTTCATGCTCATGGCTGTCATCTTTATTGCAGATCGAAAGCCTGAATGGTCGGCATTGCTGGTAGTGATGGCAATACTCACTAAGCCACAGGGAATCCTCGTAGGTTTAGTTATTGCTCCAATCTTCATTGGTCTATTGGTAAAACATGAATTGAAGCTTTGGCGCATCGCGAGCACTTTTGGTTCCGCGTTATTATCGTTTGCCATTTTGGCAGCGCCTTGGAACTTGCGCAGTTACAACACAGATGCTTGGGCTAATGTACCTGTCCTTGGTGATGCTACGGGACTTTGGATTCAGTTCAAATCAACCGCAGGGCTCTTCCCAGTGCTGACGGCAAACGCCTATAACCCTTGGGCATTGGTCGGTGACGGGCCACTTGCGCCGCAGTTCCAACAAAACATCGCCGGTTGGTCCTTAGACAACTTTGAAGTTCTTGGAATGCAGGCGAACGTTTTGGGCAACATTCTTTTCTTGCTCGCAGCTGGCCTGGTTTTTTGGTTCTTGGTCCGGAATCCAAGCGTTCAGAATGCGCTACTTGGTTTTGCGCTCGTGCTGGTCGCCTTCTACGATCTGCCCACCCGTGTGCATGAGCGTTACCTTGTACAGGCTTTTGCGGTCCTCTGTCTCGTATGGGCAGCAAAGTGGTGGGACCGGCTTGCTCTCGTGGCTCTGTCCGTGGCAAACGTGCTGAATCTTCACGCGATTCTCTCTAATGGGCTCAATGTGATGTTCCCGCCGATGCCACCTAGCAACGACATCGTGTTCCAGCACCATGGATTGTCACCCGATTCGTATGGAATCGGTGGGGTACCTTTCGAGGCTGGCTTCACCCGGGATACCTGGCTTGTTTACCTGATTATTGCGGTTCAACTCGCAGCCCTCGTTTACCTCATTTGGCAGCTGGTTACAGCTAACAACAAGAAGAAAGTTGCACTTGCATGAAAGCTCAGACTCCACCGATGGGTTTCAACACTTGGAACCGATTCCTAGACTCGAATAACGCGCCAGATTGGGAGGCCATCACTCACAAGTCTGTGGTTGACCTGGCTAAGGCCATGGTCGATTCCGGGCTTAAGGATGCCGGCTACGAGTACTTCGTGATGGACGACGGATTCCAGGGTTACTCCCGTGATTCCAAGGGAAGGGTGCAAGGCCACGCCCGCCGTTTCCGCCCTGGCGTGGAAGAACTTGTTGCTGAAGTGAAATCCTTGGGGCTCAAGATGGGAATCTACGCGGTTCCGGGTCGGTTCACCTGTGGCCAGCAGTATCAGGACTATCACGGACTCGATCTGGGGTCTCTGGGGTATGAAGAAATTGATGCCCAAGCCTTCGCAGACTGGGGCATTGACTACCTGAAGTACGACTGGTGTCGGGCACACGTAAACGACGGTCTTGACGCTCCGGCTGCTTTCCGGAAGATGGCTGATGCGCTGGCCAAGTACGCGCCAGACGTGGTTTATTCGATCTCTGAATACGGCCTGTTTGAATCGCATAAGTGGGCGCCGGAATTCACAAATCTTTGGCGAACCACCGATGACCTGTTTGCGAGTTGGGATTCGCTGGTCAATACAATCGACCAGCAGATTGGCTTGGAGAGTTACAGCAGCCCGGGTCGCTGGAACGACCCCGACATGCTCCAGATTGGCAACGGAACTCTGACATTCAGCGAGAACCGTGCCCACATGATCATCTGGGCAATTCTGAATGCCCCTCTCATGGCCGGAAACGACCTAGTCAACATGTCAGATGAGGTTCGCGGCATCCTCACCCATAAGGGGCTTATTGCCGTCAACCAAGACTGGGGTGGGCGTCAAGGCAAGCTCATAGCTGCCGACGGAGGGCTGCAGGTTTGGGAGAAACCGATGAGTGACGGAACAACCGCACTTGCATTCCTAAACAGGGGAGAGCGCGCAGTGAGCGTGAAGGCGTCGGTTTATGCGGAAGCGGCTACCAAACTCAAGGATGTTTGGTCTGGCGATGGCGCGTCCGCGACTGACTCCATTGAGGTCGAACCTCATGGTGCGTTACTGGTTATTGTTTCTTAGGAATAAGTTAACTTTCGACCAATAAACTAAACGAGGGTTAAGTTTTTATCTCGTTTCGTCAGGACCTTTTTTGTATAGCAAGCGTGCAATTCTGCTTTGGGAAACCATCGGCATGAGCATTATTGTGACTGCTTTTTTAATCACCCCGACGCTCCATCCCATCGGGCAACCAGTTGTATCCACGCCGATCTGTGTTGGAATGGCCATTGCGCTCACGTTCCATA
>Ga0228703_1001009_pt1 | contig 18128 bp, 18 predicted proteins | sample McNCre217_Aug_MG_3_FD_178020 | JGI IMG/M metagenome (GOLD analysis project Ga0228703, IMG submission 178020) | Freshwater microbial communities from McNutts Creek, Athens, Georgia, United States - 29-17_Aug_MG | ecosystem: Environmental > Aquatic > Freshwater > Creek | place: USA: Georgia... | reverse complement strand
TGATTTCTGTCTTTTTCTTGAATCTTTGGTGGGGTTTCGTGACACCCTATTGGTTCTGGCTCAGCCACATGTGGTTGGGCAATTTATGGATTTAGACTTCAGTCATGGCAATCTACGCGGTGCAGTACATCTACTCGGCTGATGCGGAAGAACTGGCTGGCATTCGCCCAGACCACCGGGCTTACATGCGCGGACTTTTTGACGAAGGAAAGCTGCTGGCTTCGGGTCCATTCGTGGACCGGTCAGCGGCTCTTTTTGTTTTCCGCGCCGATGACCCGGCCGAGGTAGCCGCTTGGCTGGACTCGGACCCATTTGAACATGCCGGCTTCATCGGCGAACGAATCATCGAAGAGTGGAACCCTGTCAACGGGCCATGGGAGGCAAAATAATGAGTTTCGACCCAAGCCAGATGCTGATTGCAACCCTCAACAACGGGCAGCAACTGCCCCGCCTGGGCCTCGGTGTTTACAAGGTAGAGCAGGACATCGCCGACTCACTCATCGTCAAGGCGATTGAGACCGGTTACCGCCGAATCGACACCGCAGCGTTCTACGACAACGAGCTGGAAATTGGTGCCGGAATTCGCAAGAGCGGTGTTCCGCGCGAAGAGATTTTTGTCACCACCAAGATTTGGAAAGACGGTCAGGGCAAGGCCAACACCGCCGACGCCATCGAGGAATCACTCGACCGCCTGAAACTTGGCTACGTTGACATGCTGCTGATTCACTGGCCTCACCCGGCAATGGACCTCTACTGCGAAACCTGGGATGTATTCAACGACTACCTAGCCACCGGGCGGGTGCGCGGTATCGGTGTTAGCAATTTCGAGCCGGAGCACCTGGCCAACCTGGCAGACCACTCGGACGTGGTTCCGGCCATCAACCAGGTGGAGTTGAACCCGTCGTTCCAGCAGCCTGCGGTTCGCGCCTACAACACCGAGCACGGCATTCACACCGAGGCGTGGAGCCCGATTGCACGTGGCCGGGACCTAGACAACCCGATCATCAAGGCGTTGGCTGCCAAACACGGCAAGACCGGTGCCCAGGTGGTTCTGCGTTGGCACATTCAACTGGGCAACCTGGTGATTCCGAAGACCACGCACCCGGATCGCCTGCTCGAAAATATTTCGATCTTCGACTTCGAACTGGAACCAGAAGACATGGCCGCGATTGCAGCTTTGGACACCGGTGTTCGCACCGGCCTAGACCCAAAGAGCTGGTAGCAAAATGCGGGTGCTAATCACTGGAGCTAGCGGTTTAGTAGGTACCGAGCTGTCACGCCAACTGGTTGCACGTGGCGACGTACCTGTGCGTCTAGTGCGTCGCGCTGCCGCTGGACCAAACGAGATCAGTTGGGATCCGGTTTCTGGCCGCATCCCTGCCGATGCCATGAGCGGAATCGATGCGGTGGTAAACCTGGCTGGTGCCACTACCGGCAAACTGCCGTGGACAACTAAATACAAGCGAGAGCTGATTCAATCTCGGGTTGGTGTCACTCAGACTCTGGTCAACGCCATCAACGCCTCGGTTGAAAAGCCAAAGGTTTTGGTATCCGGTTCAGCCAGCGGCTTTTACGGTGACGCCGGTGATCGGGTTCTCACCGAGAAAGACCCAAACGGCCAGGGCTTTCTGGCCGAACTAGCCAACAACTGGGAGCAAGCCGCCGCCAAGGTAGACCCAAGCGTGCGACTGATTTTGATTCGAACAACCATGGTGATGAGCCGTCGCCTTGGCGCGCTGGGCCGCCTGCTTCCGCTGATCAAACTTGGAATTGGCGGGCCACTCGGTAACGGAAAACAATGGTGGGCCTGGATCTCGGTGGTAGATGAAGCCCGCGCGATTCTGCACCTGATCGACACCCAAACCGCAAGTGGTCCTTACAACCTGACTGCACCGGAACCAGCAACCTGCAAACAGGTTGTGGCTGCTCTAGGCACGGAACTTCACCGCCCCACGTTGCTGGCAGTACCTGCCTTTGCCCTGCGGTTGATTTTGGGAGAAGCAGCCGATGAGCTGCTGCTGTGCAGCCAAAACATGAGTGCACAGAGGTTGCTTGACACCGGCTTCAAGTTTGAGCACCCAAAGTTGCAGCAGGCCGCCGCCTGGGTTGTTGGCAAAGACTGATTGGGCTAGTTCCGTTACCATTTCTGGCTAAACAAAAAACCCGCTGAACCGATTGGCTCAGCGGGTTTTTGTTATTCGGTATTAGTCCTTTGGTGCAGCAGGCTTCTTAGCTGCAGGCTTAGCCGCAGTGGCCTTTGCGGCTGCTGGCTTTGCCGCAGCAGGTTTCTTCGCAACTGGCGCCTTTGCAGCAGCAGGCTTTGCAGCAGCAGGCTTTGCCGCGGTGGGCTTGGCAGCTGCAGGCTTCTTTGCAGCCGGAGCCTTAGCGGCGGTGGTCTTTGCGGCCGGAGCCTTAGCGGCGGTGGTCTTAGCGGCTGGCTTCTTTGCTGCAGCGGCAGGCTTAGCTGCGGCAGGCTTCTTTGCCGCAGTCGCCTTCTCAACCGCAGCTGCAGTCTTGGTAGTGGCGGTGCGTACGGCCTTGCCAGCGGTCTTAGTTGCACCCTCAACGGCCTTCTCGGCGGTCTTTGCGGCAGCGGTTACCTTCTTTTCGGCAGCCTTGGTGGCAGCCGAAACAGCCTTCTCCGCGGTCTTACCAGCAGTGGCAACCTTCTTCTCGGCGGTCTTGGTGGCGGCGCTAACTGCCTTCTCGGCGGTCTTAGTAGCGGCTGCCACAACCTTCTTGGCTTCCTCAACCACCTCGGCGGTCTCGTGTGCAACATCGGCACCGATTGCGCCGGCTACCTTGGCAACGTCATCTGCGTTGCGGTTAAAAATCTTCTTGATGCGGTCGAAAATCGACATTCTTTGAATCCCCTTGATTTGGACTGCTAGTTGTGGCCTTGAAACCTTAAGACCAATAAAACCTTATCCCACCGAGGTTACGGCCTGAAAGCGATTAAGACGCGGCGTTAATTCCGCGTCTAAACGGCGCGACGACGGCGAAGAATCTGGTCCAGGTTTTCACCGATGACGGCTTCTTCTGGCCGAGCCGCCGCCGCAGGAACCAGCTGAGTCACCTGAGCCAGGGTCGGCTGCTCCAGGGTTCCAACGTGGCCCACGTGCATCGGCGCCGGAAGCTGACGAGGAACCCAACCACCCTCATCAACGCTTGCCGCAGTGGCGGCATCGCTCTGCGCACCAACGGCCAGCGCGGCACGATAGAGCGCACGGTAGTCGATCGGGCCGGCAGACACCTGCTGGGTTGCTGCATTTGCACGTGCGGTTCTCATACCCTGGCCGCGCTTGGCCTTTGGCTTGAGTGCCTTTGCCTGACGCTTCAACTGGCGGGTGGCTTCGCGAACCATCTCCACTTTTTCACCGCGCTTCACCCAGGCCGGGACGAAGAATCCGAGCCAAATCGCGGCGGCCAAAACCACCACGAGTCCGGTGAGCGATGAAGTGTTCATAAGTCAAAGATATGGGGTCAACAATTCCCAATTAAATATTTGGCTCGGCGTGTTTAAAAGTTTCTATCAAATCATCAGGATTTGGATATTTCATCGCGGGAACCTTGCCGGAAATCCAGCGCTCCAAGACTCCACCTGGAACCTCCTCGCGCGTCAAGGCAAACACCATGTGGTCTCGCCAAGCTCCATTAATGTGAATGTAACGCTGTTTGAAACCTTCGTAACGGAAACCAAGTTTGGCAACCACTCTGAGGCTGGCTGAGTTTTCTGGGCGAATGTCGATTTCGACTCGGTGCAGACCAACAACCTCAAACAGGTAGTCGACTGCAAGCGCCACCGCCGTGGGTGTGATGCCCTTGCCGGCGGCGTCGGCGATTACCCAGTAACCAATCACCGCACTTGAAACCGATCCGTGCATGATGTTGGCAACATTCAACTGGCCAACAACTTGACCATTGTGCTCAATGAGAAACGGTAGGCCGGTCTGGTCGTCGCTGGCGCGGAGCAGACCCCTGATCATTCCCTTCACGTCAAAGCTATTTGGCGCGTAAGGGCTGGTGGCCTCCCATGGTCGCAGCCATGCTCGATTCTCCATCAGGAGGCGTTCCACCAACTTGCCATCGCGCATGCGAATCAACCGAAGCTTTACATCGGAGTGGGTGAGCGCGAAGGAATGCGGCATGGTGTCAAAATTAGTGCCATGAGTTCACCCGATGCGCAGAATGCCAAAAAGTTACTTCGCGCGCAGCTTTCGTCCGCCAGACAGACCCTGGTTCGTGACGCCAGCGCACCTATTGGGTTGGAGCGCCACCTGTTGCAGTTGGTCAAGCACCTGGGTGCTAAGACTGTTGCCGCCTACCTACCGTTTGGCACCGAGCCCAACATTGGGCAATTCATCATCGGCGCGGCCGGGCATTCGCTTGCCCTAATCATGCCGGTGGCAAACCCAGATGGCAGTCTGGCCTGGGTGCGCTACACCGGCCAAAGCGCGGCCGGCATTTTTGGGTTCGAGGAACCGGTTGGCCCTGGGGTCACGCTGCACGAGGCGGACCTAATCTTGATTCCGGCATCGGCGGTCGACCATCAGGGCAACCGGTTGGGCAAGGGCAAAGGCTTCTATGACATTGCGCTATCCGACCCAGCAGTGGTGGCACCCGTAGCCGCAGTGGTCTACGACTCCGAGGTGTTGGATGCGATTCCCACCGAGGAACACGACCAACCGGTGGCGTTTGTGGTGACTCCCGAGCGCCTGATTGAGATTGGCTAAAATTAGAGCACTATGCCTACCTACTCATACAAGTGCAAGAACTGCGGTCACACCTTCGACATTCAGCAGTCGATCTCGGACCAGGCACTGACCGAGTGCCCAGAGTGCAAGGGTGAGCTCGCGAAGGTTTTTGGCGTAGGCAGCGTAACTTTCAAGGGTTCGGGCTTTTACAAGACCGACAGCGCTAGCTCTGGCTCATCGGGCTCCAGCAACAGTTAGCCCCAGTGCGGCGGCTTGTCCTGCTTTAGTCGCGCATCATTCGCACCAGACCCCGAGTTGCGGCGATAGTCGCCCCAAGCTGCATCGGTGTCCTCAAACTTCACTTCATCCTTGAAGGCGGCCTGCCCACCCGATGCAACTGTAAGCCCCAGGTCTTCCGCAACTTCGCGAGCGAATCGCTCCGGGTCGCTGAACAGTTCGAATGCGTGGACGCGCTTTACGGTCCAACCCAGGGCTGCCAACAACTGTGGACGTAGATCGATTTCCTGAGCCAAATCGCGCTGGCTGACAACCCAGTCTGGCTGCAGCTCGATGGCCTTATTGCCATAGCTGGCAACCATAGTCAGGTTTTGTCCGAAATCGGCCTTCACTGTGACACCCAGCTTGCGAAGGCGAATGGCCAGGTCTTGCAGCATGGCGTCGGTTTCAATGTCACCGCCGGCAGGCTCAACAAACACTCCACCACCGAGCAATTCCCTAAGGTGCGCAACGCCGTTCCCGGCCGACTCCGGCAGGTCTTGCTGAGCGAAACACGAAACCACGGTGACCTGCTTGCGTGCGCTCACCAATAGGTTGGCCAGGTAGCGCCGACCCTGTGGGGCGGTGAGGTCGCCAAAGTCTCCCCCGGCAGATCCCTGTGGCGTCTTGCCATAACCGAGTGTGAAAATCACGTGATCCGCAACTCGGTGGCTTAGTCCGGCAAGGGTAGAAATCTCAAACTTTTCGCGGCCATGGCCTTCGAAAAATTCCACCAGGTGCTGGCGCTTTTTGAGACCACCGAAGACCGCGGTGCGCACCCGATCAGCGTGCATGTCGCTGGCGGTGGCAACAAGTAGCGAATCCTCCGGGTGCCAAAGCGCGTGGTTGTAAATCAGCTCCACTGCGCGGTCAACCTCGGCATCCAGACTTTGATTGGCCCCAGCGATGCTGCTTGTGGCGTGACCGCCGTGGTGGATTAGTTCCACCGAAACGTGTGAGTTGCCCCAGTAATCGTCGGTCGTTGGCTCGAAAATAATGCGGTTCTGGTAGAACTCGCGGTTGATGAAGCCACCGAGAATCTGACCGTATGTGCGGTAGGAACGGCGAAGCACCTCGGTGCCAAAACTGTTGCCCAACTGGGTTTGGACGCTGGCCGATAGCACCTCGCGACCGATTGGAATCGGACGGGCCTCGATTTCGAAACCGGTAGGCGCGGCGATTGCATCATCACCAAAACTAATCACCTGGGATGCGCGCACTAGCCCGCTTAGGTTTTCGGCAACACTGGTGCCGGCTGCGTCCAGAATCAGCAGGGTGTCGAATTTTTGGTCGCGGCCGAGGGTTTCGGCAACTTCGTAGGGGCTCATCGCCAGGTTTGGCAGCAGGTTGGCACTGATGTGTGGCGCCGCCTTGAACAACTGAGGCAGGCTTGCCGAGCCAGATTTCAACAGGCCCTTCAGTGCGGTCGCTTCAACGGCGTGACCAAGAAGGTCACTGCGCCAGAACTCGCCAAGTTGGGCAGCCAAGTTGGCGCGGTTTTCCAGAAGAACCTGATCGCTGAATGAACGGAAGCGCGCCTCCAAGGCATCAATTTCAGCCACCGATTTACCAAGCACAATCGGATTATGGGTGGCAAGGTATTCCAAAGCAGACTGCCACCAAGCCAGGTCAAACTCGCTAGCCAGGTGCTCGCGGCTCACATGCAAACGGGCAAGGTCGCGCATTAGGTCTTCAAGCCCGCGCTCACGTAGCTGGTTGGCCACCATTGCCCGTTCGCCCAGATTGTCTAGCGCACCAACATCCTCCACCAGCGAATTCAGCTTGGCACTCAGCTGGTCAAGCGGCAGCGCGGTCAGCAGCGGCTCGGTGCTGCGAGGGTCAAGGTGGTTCTGAATCTGCTCTAGGTCTGCTACCAGGGCCTGGTAGGTGACCATTGCGTCGTTGATGCCATTTGGAACTCCAGGCGGCTTTAGCCCGATGCAGTTTTTCTGCCAGGCATCGCGCTGCAATTCGATGGCGCGCAGACTGGCGTTAATGTCGGCCACGTGCATGCCAGGGCGGATGAACTCCTTGGCCAGCTTCTTCAGGCGGCGGCGGGTGGATCCGCTCATCTCGCCCTTCACCTTGGCGCCGGTTGCAGCGATTACCTCGGTGAGGGATCGGTCGAACACGGCCGGCGTGAAACGATCTAGACTCTCACGAATGCCTGCGAAGAGCCTCAGGTAAGAACCGATTTCCTGCACCGAGTTGGCAGGGCGGAATTCAACCGTGGCAATGAATTCGTTCAGCTTAGCCAGCAGGGTTGGGTAGGTTTCGTCGCGCAGACGCTTCACCACAGTCAGAGCGTTCTCCACCTGCGTCGGGTTGTCAAAGCGCGCTTGGAACCAGGCCGAATCCTGGGGGCCGTACTTGAACTCGCCAAGTTCCAGTGACTTGGTCAACAGATCGAGCGCACCCTCGCGGTCCGGGTTGGCCAGCAAATTTGCTCGAGCAACTCGGGCATTGGTCTCCGGTGCGTGTGGCATCAGCGACAACTCGGCCAGCTTCTCCAATACGGTCAGAATACTGACGCCAAGCTCGGCGTTTACCGCTTCTAGGGCTCCAAAATAGGCACCGAGTTGGTTTGCGGCGTCCTTCAGATCGACCGCCGCGGTTCCGCTCGAAATTCCTTTTGCGCGCTCGTTGCGGCTAATGGCACCGATGGCGTCCATCCATGCCGAATCGCTGCGGGCAATCAAACCGTTGAGGCCGATGTCCGCCAGACGGTCCGCGATTTCGTTTAGAGTCTGGCGGCGCGGGGCAATAACCAGGGTGCGCTTACGGGCGGCAGTTAGCGCAGCAAGTGTGTTGACCACGGTCTGGGTGTAACCACAGCCCGGAAGGGTCTCAACCGCGAAAGACTGGCCGGCTACGGCGCGAGCCATGATGCGGCGCTGAACTTCATCGGCGTCTGCGACCGGTTGCACTCCCGAGGCGGCTAGCGGTGAAAGTTCTCCGGCGGTTTCGGTTGCAGCCAAACGATTGAGCACCGGGACATCGATGTTGGTGATGTCTCTCGCCATGCTGATTGGCGCGGTGGTGAAGTTTCCAAGGGCAAGGATGCGCTTGAGTTCAACGCGACCGTTGACACCGATCAAACCCGAGACGTGATCAAGCAGGGCAATCGGAACTAGATCCGACTTTGGCTGAACGGTGGCAAGTAGAGCCGACTCATTCACCTTGATGCCGTAGCAAGCATCCAGGCTGGTCACCAACCCGGGGTTTACGAATGGCGCGCCGTCCTGGCGCACTTCGTAGTCTTCGCCCAAACGAATCAGCTGGATCGGCCAAAGCAGGATTGGAAGCCGTAGGTCAAAGCCGTCGCCTTCAAGGCTCAGCAAGCCACCTACCAGGTAGCAGGTTTCGATGCCAAAGTGATCGCGCAGCTGGTGAGTCTTGGCGGAAATGCGTTTGGCAGCGGCATGGGCCTTGCTGAAAGTCAGCGGGTCGCGAACCAGATTGGTGAGGGTGCTCGAACCGGTTGCGGTGAACTGCGCCATGCCACCCGGGTGCGCTCGGTCGAGGTCGATTTGACAGAACGCGTCGTACTCGTAGGCCAACAGCGGATTGGTGACACCGATTGCCTGTATCTCGGCTCGCCAGCCGTCCCAGACCTGTCGGTTGGGCGTGGTTGGCGGCGGATTTTCGTTCACGTTACAAGCGTAACTTTTGGCTCGGGTTCAGGGCGCCAATCCGGCTGCGTGTTAGCCAAGAATCGCCTGAGGCCACGCGGGAAAAGTAAACTGCTATGGTGCCCGGTGAAGCGGGCGCGACGGCTCCATAGCTCAGCGGATAGAGCGGCGGTTTCCTAAACCGTGCGCCCGGGTTCGATTCCCGGTGGGGCCACGGTAAATGGATTAGGCGTTGTAGTCGACGTCCAGCTGGCGCAGCACCTCATCAAACATCCCCTGCATGCGAATGGTGTTTGAAATCGGGTGAACATCAGATTGCGTTTTTCCGGCAAGAATATCCGCCGAAACCGCCTTAATCATGTGGCTGTAACCGGCCCCAACCTTGCCACCAGTCAGGTGGCGAACAACCGGCGCTCCGGTCTGGCTAGCAATCAAAATTTCGGCTTCATCAGAGCCCCAGAACGATCCTTTGACGTGAATGTTACCCGCGGTTCCTGCGATAAAGGCCTCCGTGCCAAGTCCTATCGTCAGCGACGAGTTGGCCTGGGCGAAACGGCCATCGCCGTAATCCAGGTTCACCAGCGTTAGTCCGTCTACCCCATTTGGCAGCAGCGAACCGCGCGCCTCAATTTTGGTTGGCTGAGCACCGTCAAAGAAGATATCCGCGAAGTTCATGGTGTAAACGCCCTGATCCAGAAGCGAGCCACCGCCCAGACTCTTGTCGATGAGTCGGTGGCTCTCATCAAGCGGGACCGGGTATCCAAAGAATGCGCTGGTCAGCTTTACGTCACCGATTACTCCGGCTTTGATTTCTGCCTGCAGTTTTTCGTAAAGCGGCAGGAAGCGGGTCCACATGGCCTCCATGATGAAAACACCCTTGGCAGCGGCCCGATCGGCAAGGTCTTGAGCCTGAGCCTGAGTCAATGTGAAGGCTTTTTCTGCCAGTACGTGCTTGCCGGCAGCGATCGCCTTCAAGGCGTACTGGTAGTGCAAGCCGTGAGGCACCGCGATGTAAACCAGGTCAACCTCTGGGTCATTACACATGGCGTCAAAGTCTGAAACCAGCGGAACTTCGACGCCCCAGGTGGCGTATTTCCGCTTGGCCGTCTCGGGATTGCGTGTGCACAGGTAACGCAGCTCGGTGTTATCAACCAGCGCAAAATCCGGAACGATCAGATCTGCCATTAGACCGGAACCGGCCATGCCCCAACGTACGCGCGAACCTGTCATCTCTGCTCCTTTTGGAGCCAACAATACTCTCGAATCGGCAACTATGTCAGAACAAAGTCCAAATTGGGTTTAGATGCTTCGGCGAGTCCACTCTTCGACATGTTCGTGAAGCTCTGGCACCAGAGCCAACTGCTCCGGCTTCATCAAAACCGAACGCATGATCCGAGTGGACTCTCGGTCCATCACCATGTCAATGCCACGCGCCAGCAACTGGGCCGGCTTCACGTTGTAAGTGGCCAGGTGAGTCTGCTGCGGACGGTCACAGTCCACGGCATTCAGGAAGGTTCCGTGCGAGACATCGTCCAACTTGGACATACTTGGGACGTCCGCTAGGTAGGCGATGATGTCCAGCTCTGGCTTCTGGTAAGGCTTCAGGACCTTGGAGTCGCTGATCAGCTGATACCAAAGCTGCGCTGCCTGGCGACCAGGGCGCAGAATGGCGCCAAGGCCGTCACTGGTCAGGGGGAACATCTGAATTGTTGCCCACAGCGCCGCCGCAGCGGCACCGGCACGCGAAGTCTCCAGCTGGATTTCGCCGTAGTGCAGGTCCTCGCTGGCGAAGTAGGTGTAAGGCGAATCGTGCTTGTAGTAAGGGCCAATGGTGCGGTCCCGGAACAGAACCGCGCCGCAACCGTATGGCTGCAGGCCATGCTTGTGTGGGTCTACAACCACCGAGTCCGCGTCGCGAATGGCTTGGTAGTGACGGTTGGTCTCGGCATCCAAGACATCTGGAATCAGGATGAAGTAGCCTCCGTAGGCACCGTCGACATGCACTCGGGCACCGTACTCCCGCGCCAGCGGAATGATGTCGGCTAGCGGGTCAACAGCCCCGAGCCCTGTGGTTCCCAAGGTGGCAACAACCACGCCGATTTCGCCGGTCTTTAGGCGCTCCTCGAGAGCAACTAGGTCCATGCGTCCGCGGTTATCGGTTGGGATTGCGATGGTCGGAACGTTAAGGACCTCGCCCATGCGGCTATGAACGTAGTGGGCGTCCTGGCTGTGCGCGATGGCCTTGCCCGGATTGATTTCGCGGCTAATCCACAGAGCCTCGAGGTTGGCGGTAGTGCCACTCCAGGTAAGGTGACCCAGGAATGAGTCAGGGTCATAGCCAAACATGGTTGCCATGTCGCGCATTACTTCGCGCTCCATGTAGGTGGTGGCGCGGCCGCCATCGATGGAGTGGTTGTTTGGGTTCAGCATCATGGCTGCGACATAGGCGGCCTGGGCAACCGGGTGTGCTGGCTTCAGCATTTGAGCCGCGTATTGCGGGTGGAAGTAGGGGTAGTTGTCTTCGAGGCGCTCGATCAAGGTGTCGAGGACTTGGTTCACTTTGTCCAGATCGGCCTTCTGCGAAATGTGAGTGTCAAAAGGACCAAAGGTGGCCTTCTGGGCCTCCATCTTGGTAACTACATTTCCAATTAGATCGCTGAGCTTGATTGTCTGTTTCATCGTTGAGCAAACCTCCGCATCCACTTTAGAACATTCGTACCCAAACGGTTACCGATGGTGGGCCGGATTCGATAACGGTTTAACCTTCAGTTTTTTCTTGGGCGCTGACGTGACGTTTGGTGAGACTGTGCCACCGGAGTCGGTCGGTAAAGGGCCCACGTAAAGCTGGTAGGCATCTTCCCAGTTGACCGCGATTGCCCGCTGTGCAGTTTTAAGGAGCAACTTTCCTGAGCAAACCAGGTCATGTAGTCGGTTTTCCAGGGTGTCCTTGATGCGCGCACCAGCGCTTCCCGCATACGGTTCGGGCCAAAGATTCTTAGGGTCAGTGGGGTGACCTCCAAGTTCAAGCGAGATCAGATGATCTTCTTCGTAACTTGAGGTTCGAAGGTCTCCGTTAACCGCGTATCCCTGCTGCAACTGCTTAATCTTGAGCGCGGTGGTGTAACTGGAAGGAGGGCGAATGGTGCTTGAGTATCCGGATACACAGATAGTCTGCGAAATATTTGATTGCGTCACATCCGGGTTTATGGCACCCGGCGTTGTCACCGCATTTGGCAATAATCCCGAAAGAGCGATTGCAAATGCGGCCACTAGGCTCGTAAAACTTGTCATTTATTACCCCCTTTTAGCCTGGGGCAACGATTCACAAAAACTAGGCTGCAACCAGGTAATTGTCCCAATTAGCCTCAACGCGTTCTGCGCCGCGCACCGCCCAAATCCCACCCGATGGCATTTTTGGGTGCACGCGCAGATTCCAGCCCAGATCATTCAAAGTCTTGTCACTCTTGGCGTTATTGCACTTGAGGCAGCAGGCAACCAGGTTCTCCCAGCTGTCCTCCCCTCCTCTGCTCTTTGGGAAAATGTGATCGATTGTGTTGGCAAACCTGCCGCAGTAGCCACAGTTGTGGTTGTCGCGGCGAAGAATGCCGCGGCGAGTTACTGGAATCGATCTGCTCGAAGGCACGCGCACATAGCGGGTCAGCAAAATCACCGAGGGTAGGTCAAACTCATCCGAGGCACTGTGAACAATCTCCTCCGATGGTTCCAAAACAGTTGCCTTATTGGTCATAACCAATGCAAGGGCACGCTTGAACGACACCACTCCGAGTGGTTCATAGCCTGCATTCAAAACCAGTGTGCGCATTTCTTGTCCTTTCGAAGCCGCCCAAATGGCCTATGGGTTTTCGGTGGGACTACCGACTCGGGGAACAAAAAACGCGCCGCCATAAATGGCGACGCGTTAAAACTCCAGGCTGGATTGGCAGAAATGTTGGAACTGATGTTCGTGCTTGGCGGGCACAACCTTCAGGCTCATGGCTACCTCTCCAGCCACCGAGATTGGTGGTCTTGGGCTCAGATTACGCCTGCCATGGTGAATTTTCCATGAAGCAACACGCACAAGAAAGTAACAATATTTGTTACGCCCCTTGGAGTGAACGATTTCTTCGTTACTTAGTGGCCAGTCGAACGTAGAAGACGCGATCGGTGAAGATTGGTGCCAGCTTCACGGTGTCTCCCGGGCGAGGCGAGTGGTAGAAGTTACCGTTACCCGCATAGATGCCGTCGTGGCTTAGGTCATCCAGGATTACCAGGTCTCCCGGTTGTGCATCTTCCGGCTTGACGATGATGCCCAGGCGGCTCTGTGCAATCACCGAGTGCGGCAGATCTAGACCGAATTGCGAGAAGATGAAGCGCACGTAACCGGAGCAGTCGAAGCCGGCAGGGGTTTCGCCACCGAAAACGTAAGGCGAACCAACGTATTTTGCAGCTACCTGAAGAATCTTGCCGCCGTCGAGCTTGGAGTACGGCGGGTTGCTAACGAAGTCTTCCGCGGTTGGTCCGGCATAAGACAGGTAGCGGGTTGCAGTCTGTTGGCGGGCCAGCTCGGCGGCACTCGTGCTCTGGTAGTTGTCTCGGTGATAGTTAGCGACGGCAGCCTCGGCCACGGTCATATTCTGGGTGCCATCGGTGTTGGCAATATCGGCAGCGTTGGTGGTGGTGAAGTGAGCCATCGCTGCGATTTCTGGACTGTAAGCGTAAGCAGGCAATGCAACCGTCGAGAATATTCCGGCCGATACAAACATGGTCAGGAAACTGCGGACTCGCTTGCGCTTGGCGAACCTGACGGGGGCGGCACCGGAAACCACGAATCGGCCGGCACGAATTGCTTTGTGATTGTGATCAAGAATGGTGATCTGCTGAATCCTGCGGGCACGACGAGCAGCGCGATTTTCCGCGCGGGTTGCTCGCTTTCGTTCCGATTCTCGAATGGAGCGACGCGAGCGAAGTTCCATCGTTTCGAAGACGTTTATTTCAACGTCCGCGCGATGGCGACCAGTGCTCTGCTTTGCCAAGTAGAAGGCCTCCAGTAATGAGAGTGTCCTTCAATTTTACCAGCGGGTCGGCACTAAGCCAATTTCGAGGTTGAATTTAAGGCAATTACGACCTGTCTGCCAGGTAGCTACGTCGCCAGGCGACAATAGGTTGCGCCTGTTAGGCCTCGACAAACAGGTGAGCAACGTCGTCGATGACCAACGACTCGCCCTCGTGCGCACCGGCCACGCGGATGAAAACCCTGCGAGCCTTATGTTCGAAGGTCAACTTGGCACCCGGAACGATTCCCAGGGCCTTTAGGTCGGCCAGCAGCTGGGTGTCTACCTGCAGTGGTTCACCGATGCGCCGAAGCGTGTAAACCCGAGTTGGGTCCGAAAAGTCGAGGCTGGCCACACTGACAACACCCTCGGTGAAGGCCTCAGCCGCCGGGGCACCGAGTTCCTGGAGTCCTGGAATCGGGTTCCCGTAAGGCGAAGTGTGTGGGTCATTCAGTAGTTCCATCAGCTTGCGCTCCACGTGATCGCTTATCACGTGCTCCCAGCGGCATGCCTCTTCGTGGACCAGTTCCCACTCCAGACCAATCACATCGGCCAAGAGGCGCTCGGCAAGGCGGTGTTTGCGCATGACCTTCACGGCTTCGTCTCGACCCTGCTGAGTCAACTGCAGGTGGCGGTCGCCGCCCAGACCTACCAACCCAAGTCGCTCCATGCGAGCGATGGTCTGCGAAACGGTTGGGCCACTGTGGTTTAGGCGCTCCGAGATGCGGGCACGCATCGGAACCTGGCCCTCTTCTTCCAGCTCCAGAATTGTGCGCAGGTACATCTCGGTGGTGTCGATTAGATCGGTCACTTTTGTCCTTTGCTGGCTGGATTGCGCTTCGTCAATTATTACCGAGGCCAGGCCAGAGTCCCGCTTTGGCTCGGTAAACTTTAGGCATGGCTGACATCAAAATTCCTGCAGATCTCCTTCCAGTAGATGGCCGCTTCGGCTGTGGCCCATCCCGTGTTCGCCAGGCTCAGCTAGATGCTTTCGCACAGCATGGGGCCAAGTTGATGGGAACCTCGCACCGACAGGCACCGGTTAAGAACCTGGTTAAGCGAGTGCAGGAAGGCCTGATGGACCTGTACCACAACCCAGATGGCTACGAGATTGTCCTCGGTGACGGCGGCTCTACCGCATTCTGGGATGCAGCGGCATTCAGCCTGGCCGAGGGCAAGGCGCAGGCACTGGTTCACGGTGAGTTCGGTAGCAAGTTTGCTAGCGCGCTAAAGGCGCCATGGCTGACCGCTCCGACCGTAATCAATGGAACTCCTGGTAGCCGTCTGGAACTTCAGGCCGAGTCTGGCGTTAGCCTCTATGCCTACGCGCAAAACGAGACCTCGACCGGTGTAGTCACTCCGGTTCAGCGCATCGCCGGCGTAGATGAAGGCGCACTTTTCCTCACCGATGCCACCTCGGCGGCCGGCGGTATTGACTTCGATGCCACCGAAACCGACGTTTACTACTTTGCACCGCAGAAGAACTTTGCTTCCGACGGCGGACTCTGGTTGTCGCTGATGTCCCCTGCTGCGATTGAGCGCATCGAACGCGTAGCCGGCAGCGGTCGCTACATTCCTGAGTTCCTCAGCTTGAAGACCGCCGTGGATAACTCGCGTCTAAACCAGACTCTGAACACTCCGGCCATTGCGACGCTGTTCTTCCTGGCCGAGCAGATTGATTGGATCAATGGCAACGGTGGTCTGGCATGGGCAGACTCGCGCACCAAGGCAGCATCGGCTCACCTGTACGACTGGGCCGAGGCGTCAGACTTTGCAACCCCATTCGTGACTGACCCGAACCACCGTTCACAGGTTGTAGTTACCCTGGACTTTAACGAGGGAATCGATGCTGCGGCTATCGCCAAGGTGTTGCGCGCAAACGGAGTAGTAGACACCGAGCCATACCGAAAGCTGGGACGCAACCAGTTGCGTATTGCAACCTTCACCGCAGTTGATCTGGAAGATATCCAGCAGTTGACCAAGTGCATTGACTACGTTGTAGGCCAGCTGGGCTAGGCTCAAGGCAACAGACAACCGCATGGCAGTTAGCAACCTAGCTGCCAGCAAAGCGCAAGGCAGTAGATGGTTCGCTTTTACCTAAAGCATGTAGAACGTAAACCGGATCCGGAACCGGTGAAGGTCAATGCCAAACGCGCTATCGTGGTTGGTTTGACGCTTTGGGCTACCGCCCTACTTATTCTTCTTCTTGCCCCGAAGAGTCTTCCATTTGAAGAGCCCCTTGGATTTGCCACCTGCGTCGTCGGCATCGTCCTTGGATTCTGGGGCCTCTGGCACGTCCGCCACCGGTAGGTCCACGTTCTTTTTACCGGAGCGCTTTTTACGAGTACTCTGCTCAACGGCTGCGTCGGCAACTGACTCGGTGCTCAGTACGCCATTAGCCTCAGGCGCTTCCAGCGGATGTTGCGTGTCCGCCTCGACGTCTTCGTTCAAATCTTCATCATCGGCTTCGTCGAGGTCGTCATCCTCGTCTTCAGCGCCTTCTGCCGCCAACGCTGCTGCCGCTGCCGCCTCGGCTTCTAGCGCAGCCTGAAGCGCCTTGTAGTCCGCTAGGCGTTCACTCCAAGGAACCCACTTCGGTGCCACCAGACTGGTTTCGGCCGGAGTCAACAGGACCTCGGATACGGTGGCTTCCCAACCATTGATGTAGAGGGTTACCGCAATATTCCAGTCCGGGTAGCCCTTGAGCTTGGATGCAAACAGGTAGCTTAGGACGCCATCCTGGTCTTCCTGAACAGTGTGACTGAACTCGCCCACCGCAAATTTGCCATAGGTTTCGATCGCAGCCTCACGGGCCAGAGCCAGGTAATCGGTCACTTTAAGCTTCTAGTTCGTCTGCCAGGCGGCGCAACAGAGCGGCCACCTTCTTGCCGGCGCCACCCTCTGGGTAGCGGCCGTGCTTCAGACCACCGTTGATGTTGTCAAGCAGGGTGATGGTGTCTTCGACGATTACAGCCAAGTCATCGGCCGGCTTGCGCTTCATCTTCACCAGGCTGGTCTGTGGCTCCAACAAACGCAGGCTAAGAACCTGCGGACCGCGGCGGCCATCGGCCACACTGAACTCAACGCGAGTGCCCTTGCGTACGTTGGTGACCCCGGCGGGCAGATTGGTGGCGTGCAGGAAAACCTGCTGGCCTTCATCGCTCTCGATGAAGCCGTAGCCCTTCTCCTCGTCAAAGAACCGAACTTTTCCGGTAGGCATGAATCCTCTTTCGTAAAACCAACCCATAGTTTACCTCAAGGCAACAAACAGCCCTATTGGCGGCCTTCCATCGGGGGTAGTCTAGAAGGATGCGCGAAAACCGTTTCGAAAACATTCTGGCCTACATGGCAGCCGCCGTAATTGGCGTTTCGATCCTCACCATTCTGGGTATTTTGGTGGCATCCCTGTTCAAGGTGAAACTTTTTGGTGCACTTATTTTCCTGCCGCTGATCGGCCTGCCACTCGGCTTTGTTTTGGTATTCGCACTGCTGATCGCTTCGCTAATCCGCAAGGGCAAGGCCAACCGGTAAGCCAGCACGGCTTACGGTCAAGGGCTACGAGGGGAAAGGCCGAGACGAATGAGTGATCTGCTCAATCTGGCGGTCAGCCTTCGCGCTCGCGCAGATTCTGAGATAGTTCAGCTGCTGCGTCGTCGCAGCGCCATCGGGTCGCCCAAGGACTTTTTCGACTTAGCCCAGGCTTTACTAACCCCTAAAAGCCTCAATGCGGCAATCACTAAATTGAGCGGCTCCGAGGCCCGCACCCTTGCCGCACTTGGTAAAGGCGCTGACTCCGCGCAGCTAAAGGCCGAGGCCGTTGACTCACTGGTCGAACTCGGGCTGGTGGCGCGCGATGCGGCCACGGGCCAGATCATTACCCTTTCCACCGTCACCGATGCGGCGAGCGCCATCTTGGCCAATATCGCACCGGAACGAGACGGTTTTCCGGCAACCGGCCTGTTGATGCTGCCCATCAATGATTCGGTGATTGGTCTGGCGGCCATCGCGGCGTTTGAAACACAACAAGCGGTTAGCGAATTGCTAATCGACGCTGGAAACAACCGCCTGAAATTGACCGGCAAGACCGGTTTCGGGGTCTCCGACGTGAAGCGCCTTGCCGCCCACCTAAGGCGCAGCAACCAGGCGGTTCGCGGCTACTACCAACTGGCCGAACAGCTCCAACTGCTGGTCCTAGTGGGTGAGCGCTGGTGGCTAAGCGGTGCCGCGGAAGAGTTTTTGGCCACCACCGTTTTGGACCGCTGGGTTCGTCTGGCAGGGCAGTGGATCACATCACTCGGACCGGTTGGAGCCCGCGAGCTCAACTCGGTGCTGAAGACCCACCCGGAGCTTGGTTTGGCAAGCGCGCTCAAGACCGTATTCCCGTTGGCAGATGCCAACCTCGGTGAGGAGCTTGGTTTACTTGCCGAGGAAGCACAGGGCATCGGTTTCAGTGTTTCCGGCCAACCAACACTGCT
>Ga0228703_1001007_pt1 | contig 18163 bp, 19 predicted proteins | sample McNCre217_Aug_MG_3_FD_178020 | JGI IMG/M metagenome (GOLD analysis project Ga0228703, IMG submission 178020) | Freshwater microbial communities from McNutts Creek, Athens, Georgia, United States - 29-17_Aug_MG | ecosystem: Environmental > Aquatic > Freshwater > Creek | place: USA: Georgia... | reverse complement strand
CCAGCAAAAAGCCGATCTCGGTCATCTCGTGGCCCGCGCGCCCCTTGGTCAGCGCCGCCATATGCCGGATACGCACCAGCGCTTCCGCCGCCCGCCGCGTCACAAACTCCAGCACCTCGGGCGTATCAATCGCGGGCGAGGTGTCGGGGCGCGCCACAATGGTCGTGACCCCGCCCGCCGCCGCCGCCAAACCGGCCGACCGAAAGCTTTCCTTGTGCCGCTCGCCCGGTTCGCCAATCTTGACGCCAATATCCACAATCCCAGGCGCCAAAATATGACCGCCGCAGTCGATCACCTCGGCCCGCTTCGGCTCTGCCGCATTGATCGCCGCAATCACGCCATCCTTCAGCGTCACCGATCCCAGCGTTTCGGTCAGCGCCTCGGGGTCGATCAGCCGCGCATTGATCAGGTGAATCACGGTCATAGCTTTTCCTTCATCTCAGCGCGCCATCCAGACGAAAACCGCCACGAACACAAACATCAGCACCAACACCGCCGTTGCCACCATGCCGCTAATCCGCGCATCCGACATCGCAGGTTTGCCCTGCCCGGTCAGCCCCACCGCCGCCGCGTTCGGCAACGGTTCAAACTGCACCACCGACACATCTTCGCCATAGCGGCCAATCGGCGTCAGACAGGCATCAAGCCGCAGCTCTGCCGCGTGCCCGGCAAAGGCCTGCGACCGCACAATCATCACAAACCCCGATAGCGCCGCCAAACGCGCCCGATCGGCGGCAATCTGTGCTTCCGCCGCACCATCGCCTTCGATCAGATAGGTCACCAGCCCAACGCCCGCCAAATCGGCCACGTCAAACACTTTGATGCCAGCCGGATCAACCGCCACGCCCAGCAACCCCGCCAGAACATCAGGCTGCCCGATCAGCTCCAACGCCTGTTCGCGCGGCAGATCCAACGCAAACACCCGCAGCACTTGCCGTTCCCCCGCTGGAATGGTCAGCATCAGGCTCACGCCACCGCCCCAACAGCCGCGCGACCGCGTTCGGCCCGCAGATTGCGCGCCAACAGGTCCATGCAGGCCATCCGCACCGCAACGCCCATTTCCACCTGTTCCTGAATAACCGACCGATTGATGTCGTCGGCAATCTCGCCGTCAATTTCAACGCCGCGGTTCATCGGGCCGGGGTGCATCACAATCGCATCGGCCTTGGCGAAACTTAGCTTTTCCGCGTCCAGCCCATAGCGGTGATAATATTCGCGCTCTGACGGGATAAAGCCGCCATCCATCCGCTCTTTTTGCAGCCGCAACATCATCACCACATCGGCGCCTTCCAGCCCCTTGCGCATGTCGTCATAAAGTTCGCAGCCAAATTCCTGCACGCCCGCAGGCATCAAGGTCGGCGGCGCGATCAGCCGCAGCCGGTTTTCCATTTTCCCTAGCAAAATCAAATTGCTGCGCGCAACGCGGCTATGGGCAATATCGCCACAGATCGCAATCGTCAGGCGTTGAATCCGCCCCTTGGCCCGCCGAATGGTCAGCGCATCCAACAGCGCCTGCGTCGGGTGTTCATGCCGCCCGTCGCCCGCATTCAGCACTGCGCAATTCACCTTGCTGGCCAGCAGGTTCACCGCACCAGACGCGCCATGCCGCACCACCAGCAAATCGGGGTGCATCGCGTTCAGCGTCATCGCGGTATCAATCAGCGTCTCGCCCTTTTTCACCGACGAAGACGCCACGCTCATGTTCATCACATCGGCACCCAGCCGCTTGCCAGCCAACTCAAAGCTGGCCTGCGTGCGGGTCGAGTTTTCGAAGAACATGTTGATCTGCGTCAGCCCCGCCAGCACATCCGATTGCTTCACCGTGCGCCGGTTCAGATCGACATAGGCATCGGCCAGATCCAGCACTGTGACAATCTCTTGCGGAGAAAGCTGCTCGATCCCAAGCAGGTGGCGGGCGCGGAAGGTCATGGGCATCTCCGAGGGCTTTTGCCGCTTATAGAAACACCTTGCCCGTCCGACAAGGCATCACCACAAGCGCCTTGTCCCTCCCCGCCTGCAGCCCTACCCTGCACGCCATGGGAATCGAAACCGACATCGCCAACGATTGGCACGCAGCACTGGCCGCATTGGCGTGGCAGGTGGAACTTGGCGTGTCCGATATCGTTGGGGAAACCCCGCTAGATCGCTATGATCTGCCCGAACCCGTCAAACCCGCCCCGCCACCACCGCCGCAACGCGCCTCTGCCGTGGCACCAATGCCCGAACCCGTCGCAGCCGCGCCCGATGCTGCCATTCATGCCGCAAGCGATGCCGCCAACCGCGCCACCTCGCGCGATGGCTTGCGCGATGCACTTGCCGCCTTCGATCTTTGCGAATTGAAAAAGGGCGCGCGCAATCTGGTGTTCTGCGATGGCAACCCGAACGCCCGCGTTCTGATTCTGGGCGAAGCCCCCGGTCGCGAAGAAGATCTTCAAGGCCGCCCCTTTGTCGGCGCAGCTGGCCAGTTGCTTGACCGCATGTTTGCCGCCATCGGCCTGTCGCGAAACAGCCCCGATCCTGCGACCGCGCTTTACATCACCAATGTCATGCCATGGCGGCCGCCGCAAAACCGCGATCCGTCGCCAGATGAAATCGCCATGATGCGCCCCTTTGTCGAACGACATATCACCCTGGTTGACCCCGACGTGATCGTGGTTATGGGCAACACACCGTTGCAGGCGCTGCTGAAAACCAAAGGCATCTTGCGCGCGCGCGGCACTTGGGCGCAGGCGCTTGGCAAGCCAGTGCTGCCCATGGCGCATCCGGCCTATCTGCTGCGCAAACCCGAAGCCAAACGCGAGGCTTGGGCTGATCTGTTGTCGTTGCAGGCAAAGCTGCGCGGCTAGGCGGCACCTGGCGCTGTCAGGGCGCAGGACAGCCCGAAATCTCTACCGATTTGCCCTGCCCCAGCACCGTCACCTTCACCGCCGACCGATCAAGCGCAAACGGCGCGCCGTTGTTTGCAACCAGATCGGTCACCGATGTCAACGTGCCGCCGTGCCGCGTGGTTTGGGCCTCGGCGACCCAAACCGAGGCGTCGGCGGTTTCAAACACCACTGTCTCTTCTGGTCCCGGCGCGGGCAGATCCAGCTTTGCGGTCAGGCGTAGTCCGTCGGCAATCGGCTCCACCGCGCAAGAAATCGTCTTCAGCCCCGCTTCTTTGCCGCTTCTGGGCTCTGCCTGCAGCGCAGCGCGAATCGCCGCATCCGGCTGTCCGGCCCCGCTCAGTTCCGCCTGCATCTGCAACGCCGCGGGCATGCAGATCTTGTTGCACACGCCAAGATCAACCGCCGCCCGCAGCGACACCGGCTTTGCCGGGTCCACCGGCGTGACTTCCAGCGGCAACACCACGCCATCGTGATAGCCGATGGTCTGCATGCCGTTCAGGTGAAACACCACCGGGCTGGGCCAATGCACCCGCACCGATTGCACATTCGTTGAACCCGACCAATCAAACAGCGGCGGAATGCCCGCTTCGCCCGGCGCCCGCCAATAGGTTTTCCAATCTGGTGCCAATTGCAGGCTTAGCCCCGCCATGTGATGACCATTCTGCATTTGCCATCCCGGCAGCAGTTCAGCCGACAGCACCTCATCTTGGGTGGTGGCAAGCGCGGGCGCGGCGACGGTCAGGGATATCAGCAGGGCTTTGATCATGGCCAAAAGATAGGCGCTTGCCAGCGGCGGGGGAAATCACGTTCCGGCGATAGCTCTGTAACCAATCAGGGCTTGAGACAACCGCGGCCAGCCCCCATCTTGAAGCTGTGCGGTATTGGGGGCGCGACTCGATGGATCTTTGCGGAAAGCTGTTGGTGGCAATGCCGGGCATGGGCGACCCCCGGTTTGAACATTCGGTGATCTTGGTCTGCGCCCACACCCCCGAAGGCGCGATGGGGCTGATCATCAACAAACTGATGCCCGACCTGTCGTTTGGCGGGCTGCTAGAGCACCTGGAAATCCCGCTTGGCGCGCAGGGCCGCGACATTCGCGTGCATTTCGGCGGCCCTGTGGAACGCGGACGCGGCTTTGTGCTGCACTCGCCCGACTATGCCGGCGGCCCCGCCACGATGCAGATCGCCGGCGGCTATGGCATGACTGCCACGATGGATGTGCTAGAAGCGCTGGCAAAAGGCCAAGGCCCCGCGCAAGCCCTGCTGGCGCTTGGCTATTCAGGCTGGGGGCCGGGCCAGCTAGAGGCTGAAATTGCCCGTAATGACTGGCTGACCGTCGATCCCGACATGGCGCTGATCTTTGCCGAAAATGACGCCACAAAATGGGGCGGAGCGCTGCGCGGCATGGGCATCGACCCGCTGTCGCTGTCGGCCACTGCGGGCCGCGCCTAAGGCTTCGGCTTATCGTCCCAATCTTTCATCAATATCCGATTGGCATCGCCGGTCGGGTCATCAAACTGTTTGGTCTTCATCGCCCAGATAAACGCCACCAGCCCAAAGCCGCCCAATATCAGCGATACCGGAATCAGAATCGACAGGATTTCCATTACTTCAGCCTCAGCGCGTTCAGCGATACCGTAATTGACGACAAAGACATCGCCAAGGCCGCCGCCAGCGGCGTGGCAGACCCTACCAAAGCCAACGGCACCGCGATCACGTTATAGGCTGCCGAAATCCCAAAGTTTTCAATCATCCGCCGCGTTGCCTGCCGTGCGATCCGCGTCGCATCGCCAATCGGGGCCATATCCTGCCCCAACAGCACAATGTCAGAGGCCGTGCGGGCCGCGTCCAACGCCGTCGCGGGCGAAATCGAAACATGCGCCGCGGCAAGGGCGGCCGTGTCGTTCAAACCATCCCCCACCATCAGCACCTTACGCCCCGCGCCGGTCAACTCACGCACCAGCGCCACTTTTTCCGCCGGCAGCGCCCCGGCGATCCAGTCTTCAATACCAAGCCGCGCCGCCAGATTGGCCACCGCGCCTTCGGCATCGCCCGAAATCAGCCGGATGTGCTTGCCCTGCGCCTTCAACGCCGCAATCGCGCTTTCCGCGCCGGGCCTGATCCGGTCGGCAAAGGCGAAAGCCCGGCTTGACCCACCCGCACTTAGATAGGTCGCGGTCACATCCAACGGCTCTGCGCCACACCAAGCCGCACGACCAAGCCGCACCACCTGCCCCTTCCAGACCCCTGCCACGCCATAGCCCGGAACTTCGTGCAGATCGCCAACCTCTGCCGCAGCAATGCCTTGCGCCCGCGCCGCGTCGGCCAAAGCCACCGCCAACGGATGCGAAGACCCGGCCGCCAGCGCCGCCGCCACCTCAATCGCTGCCCGCGGATGATCGGCAAAGTTCGTAGGCTCTGGCGCGCCCATCGTCAGGGTGCCGGTCTTGTCAAACACCACCGTATCCACCTGCGACAACCGTTCCAGCGCAGTGCCATGCTTGATCAGCAACCCCTTGCGAAACAGCTTGCCCGATGCCGCCGTCACCACCGCAGGCACCGCCAACCCCAAGGCGCAAGGACAGGTAATGATCAGCACAGCCGCCGAGATATTGACCGCAAAGCGCACATCGCCGCCGGTCTTCCACATCCAGAAACCAAAGGCGCTGAATGACATCAAATGCACCAGCGGCGAATACCAACTGGCCGCGCGTTCGGCCAAAGTGGTGTATTTCGTCTTGGCGCTTTCCGCCACCGCTACCAAATCCGCCATCCGGTGCAAAGAACTGTCGCGCCCGGCCGCCGTGACCCGCAACACCAGCGGCCCGGTCAAATTCACCTCACCCGCCGAAACAACGGTGCCAACGCCCGCAAACACCGGCAGGCTTTCCCCGGTCAGCAGGCTGCGATCCACTTCCGACGCGCCGTCGGTCACAACGCCGTCCACCGGCATCCGGCCACCGGGGCGCACCCGCACCAGATCTCCTGCAATCACTTCGGAAATCGGCCGCACCACCTCTTCGCCGTCCACCAGCACCACCGCGCGCGGCACTTCCAGCGCCGCCAGCTCTTCCGCCGCAGACCGCGCCACCGCACGGGTGCGGTGATCCAGATACCGGCCCAGCAGCAAGAAAAAGCACAGCATCACGGCAGCGTCAAAATAGGCGTGGTGCCCGGATTTGATGGTTTCAAACAGCGATATGCTTGACGCCAAAATCAGCGCCAAAGAAATCGGCACATCCATACCCAGCCGACCGACCCGCAACGCCGCCCAAGCCGATTTGAAAAACGGCTGGCCGGCAAAAATCACCGTCGGAATGGCGATCATGCCAGAAATCCAGTGGAACATGTCGCGGGTGGCACCTTCGGCCCCCGACCACACCGCCACCGACAGCAGCATCACGTTCATCATCGAAAAGAACGCAACGCCCAAACGCATCAACAATTCGCGGCCCTGCCTGTCGGTTTCGGTTGCCGACAGCAGCCCCGGATCCAGCTCATGCGCCTCATAGCCGACGCCGTTCAGCACCTCGATCAGCTGCGGTGCGGTGACATCGGGCGACGCTTCAACCGAAACGCGCTTCATCGTCAGGTTAACCCGCACCGAATCGACGCCCGGCACCGCTTGAACTGCCTGCTCGACCGTGGAAATGCAGGCCGCGCAATGCGCCGTCGGCAAAGACAGCATCAGCCGCGCATGGGCCTCGGCCCCTGCCGCCAACGCAACCGCAGAAGGCGTCACCACACAAGCCGGACAAGCAGCCATTCCCGGCTGCTCGACCTCAAACTCTTGCTGGATCGGCCCTGCGATTGTCATGCCTTAGCCTTTCACGAACAGATTAAGCCGCTGCCGGAACGGCGTGCCATCCCCGGCGCGCGCCTCGACATGCATCATCCATTTTCCGGGGTGCAACGCCGCCTTGGCCACATAGACCCCACCTTCATAAATGAAAGCGGGCGTGCTGTCGTCCTTGGCTTCGGTGGTGCGGCCCAGCAAAACATTCAGCCCATCCACCACCACCGGCTTGCCCGCCGTATCGGTAAAGGCCAACGTCAGCTCGCCTTTGCTGCGATCATAGGTTTCCTTAAGCGTCCAGCCCAGCGCGGTCTGCGCCTTTTTGTCGGCGTCAAACTCTTGGCTTGCGACGTAAGAGTTATCCACCTCCAGCCCCGGAAAAGTTGAAACTGCCTTGTAGGCCATCGTCACATTAACCGCGATGATCAGGGCAAACGCCCCAACCGTGAAAGCCAACACATGGCGTCCGGTGATTTCGCGCATCTTAGTCGTCCTTTCCGTAGAACACGGTGTCGTAATGCACGCGGTCGGTGCCGGGGGTGTCTTCGGTGCCCAGATCTTCGATCCAGAACCGCAGATTGGTGCGTTCTGCTTCGGCTGCAAGCGAATCGTTCGGCGCAGTCACAAACAGCCGCTGCGTCTTGGTTTCGTTGGCCGGAACCAGCACTTTCAACTCTTGCTCGCCATCCAAAGACAGCACAAACGTCGCGTCAGAGGTGGCCGAGAAGGTGAACCACCGCGCCTCGCCATGTTTGTTGCGCAGCCGCAGGTCATAGGTGTTGCGAATAGACCCGTCCGACAGCGTCACAAACTGCGGATTGCGCACCGGCGTCACGTTGATATCAATCGCCGACCGCATGAACAGCGCCACGATCAGCGCAATGCCGATGCCGGCCCAAAGCGTGGTGTAAAGCACGGTGCGCGGCCGGAACACATGTTTCCAGACCGATTTCGGCGGTTGCCCTGCGCGTTCGCGGGTTTCGTCGGTGTAGGCCAGATAGCCGATCAGGTCGCGCGGCTTGCCGATCTTGTCCATCATGTCGTTGCAGGCATCAATGCACAACCCGCAGGTGATACAAGCCATCTGCTGACCATTGCGAATATCAATCCCCATCGGGCAGACGTTGACGCAAGCCATGCAGTCGATGCAATCGCCGTTGCCTTCCACGGTTTGCTTGCCACGCGGTTCGCCGCGCCAGTCGCGGTAACCGATGGTCAGCGTATCTTCGTCCATCATCGCCGCCTGAATCCGCGGCCACGGGCAGGCATAAATGCAGATCTGCTCGCGGGCAAAGCCGCCAAAGAAGAACGTGGTCGCCGTCAGAATCGCCATCGTAGTATACGCAATCGGATGCGCGGTGCCGTGGATCAGGTTTACAAACAACGTCGGCGCATCGGTGAAATAAAACACCCAAGCCCCGCCCGTGGCCAAACCGATCAACAACCAGATCGTCCATTTGACCGCGCGCTTGCGGATCTTTTCGGCATCCCACTTCTGCCGATGCAGACGAATGCGGGCGTTACGGTCGCCTTCGACCCAACGCTCCACCAGAATATACAGGTCCGTCCATACGGTCTGCGGACAGGCATAACCGCACCACACCCGCCCTGCGGCGCTGGTGAACAAAAACAGCCCCAACCCCGCCATGATCAACAGGCCGGCCACGAAATAAAACTCGTGCGGCCAGATTTCGATCATGAAAAAGAAGAAACGCCGATTCGCCATGTCAACCAGAACGGCCTGATCCGGCAAGCTGGGGCCACGATCCCAACGGATCCACGGCGTGACGTAATAGATACCCAACATCAGCGCCATCAGCCACCATTTCAGGCTGCGGAAGTTGCCCTTCACGCGGCGCGGAAAGATCGGCTCGCGGGCGGCATAAAGCTGTTCGGGTTGAGGAGCGACGGGAGTTGTCACAGGAGCTGTCTCCGGGTCTTGTTTTGGGCGGGACGGATTGCCCCTTTGGCCCTTCTTGGTCACGAACAGCGCAGGGCTGCATTGACTTGAATCAAAAAGACATCCGCGACTCAGGTTTCACAATGCGGCAATGCAGCACGGGGGGCCACATAGGGGCCGAAACGGTCAATTTGTCGCGGAATTTCAAACTCAAGGCCGGGCGCAAACGGCCCGGCCCTGTGGATCTAAAAAGGGGCACCGGCACCCTCAGGAAACGCGCGAACAGGATGAGGCGCCGGTGCCAGCGGCAGGCGGCCAAAGCCGCCCGCACGCATCACTTATTCGCCACCGCCAAGGCTGTGGACATAGGTCGCAACCGACCGGATCTGGTCTTCGCTCAGACGGCCGGTCCAGGCCGGCATCACGCCAAACCGCGCATTGGTCACGGTTTCGGTCAACGTCGCCTCGTCGCCACCATACAGCCAGATCGCGTCCGTCAGGTTCGGTGCGCCAAAGTTGCGGTCGCCCTTGCCTTCCGGCCCGTGGCAGGCCGAACAGTTGTCAGCAAACACCGTGGCCCCGGCTGTCGCCAAAGCCGCATCGTGATCCTGACCCGAGATCTGGCGGACAAAGTTCACCACTTGTCCGATTTGACCCTTGTCCAGAATCCCATCCTTGCCGAACGACGGCATCTGCGAATAGCGCGCATCTGCGTCGGTGGTGTTGCGGATACCGTGGGTGATGGTGGTATGGATCGCTTCCATATCGCCGCCCCACAGCCAATCGTTGTCCAACAGGTTCGGATAGCCCTTGCCCTGAACCCCTGCGGCACCCGAACCGTGGCACTGGGCGCAGTTGTTCTTGAACACCGAAGCCCCGGCCGATTCGGCAAAGGTTTTCAGCTCTTCGTTGGCAGGAATCGTCGCCAGATCGGCCGCAATCAGCTTGGCCTTGATCGGAGCATTCGCATCGTCGAACTTCTTGATGTCCGCTTCCACGTCAGCGCGTTGATCAGACCCGATCACACCTTGGGTGTGACCCGTCAGCAGCGGCCATGCCGGATAAGCAACGGTATAGGCGATACCCCAGATAATCGTCAGGTAAAGCACCCACACCCACCACCGCGGCAACGGGTTGTTGAACTCTTCAATGCCGTCCCAGGAATGGCCGGTGGTTTCCACCTGCCCCGGAACTTTCTTCACTTGCTTGGCGCACATGGATTACGCCTCCTCGGCTTGCCGAAGACCCGAGGCGCGCTGTGCGCGCACCTCGTTATCATCGGCGGGTTTCTTGTCATGGCGGAAGATCGAATTCGCGATGTCATCATGGGTGGCCCGCGATCCCGGACGCCAGGCCCAGGCAAACACGCCCAGGAACACCAGCGTCAGGAACAGCAGCACCCAGCTGTCAGCGAATTCACGCAGAAGGCTGTACGTTTGCATACCGCCCCCCTTACCGCGTCGGGTCAGGCATGAAGGTCGAGAAATCAACCATCGTACCCAACACTTGCAGATAGGCGATCAGCGCATCCATTTCGGTCAGCGCAGGCTGGCCGTCAAAGTTTGCAATCGTCACCTTGTCGCCATAGCGCGTCGTCAAACCACTGGTGTCGCCATCAGGATTGGCTTGCGCCGCAAAGTCTTCCTTCGCCGCTGCGATCTCTTCGTCGGTGTAAGGCACACCAACCATGCGATGCGTCGACATGATATCGCCGATGTATTTGCCGTCGACTTCGGTATCCAACAGGAAGTTGTACTTCGGCATCACCGATTCCGGCACAACAGCTTGCGGGTTTACCAAGTGGTCAACATGCCAGGCGTTCGAGTATTTGCCGCCCACGCGTGCCAAATCCGGCCCGGTGCGCTTCGATCCCCATTGGAACGGGTGATCATACATCGACTCTGCCGCCAGCGAGTAATGGCCATAGCGTTCGACCTCGTCGCGCATCGGGCGGATCATCTGGCTGTGGCAAACATAGCAACCCTCACGGATATAAATGTCGCGGCCAGCCAGTTCCAGCGGGGTGTAGGGGCGAACCCCTTCCACCTTTTCAATGGTGTTCTGCAGATAGAACAGCGGTGCAATCTCTACGATGCCACCAATCGTCACCACCAGAAGCGACAACACCATCAGCAGTGTCGCGTGGGTTTCGATAGCCTTGTGTTTGTCAAGAAAAGCCATTGTCCTGCCCTCCGATCATTCAGCAGGAACGGCGTTGTTCGCGTTGATCGCAGCTTTTGCAGGCTGCGCGCGCACCGTCATCCACAGGTTATAAGCCATGATCAACGCACCAGACAGGAACATAACCCCACCCAGACCGCGAACCACATACATCGGGTACTTGGCGGCAACCGTGTCGGCGAAAGCGTTCACAAGGAAGCCATTCGCATCAACTTCGCGCCACATCAGGCCTTCCATGATGCCGGTCACCCACATCGACGATGCGTAAAGCACGATGCCGATGGTGGCCAACCAGAAGTGCCAGCTGACCAGTTTCAGGCTGTAAAGCCCTTCGCGGTTCCACAGGCGCGGCGTCAGGAAGTAAAGCGCGCCAAAGGTGATCATGCCGTTCCAGCCCAGCGCACCAGAGTGCACGTGACCAATCGTCCAGTCGGTGTAGTGCGACAGGCTGTTCACAGCCTTGATCGACATCATCGGGCCTTCAAAGGTCGACATGCCGTAGAAGCCGATCGACACCACCATCATACGGATGATCGGGTCGGTGCGCAGCTTGTCCCATGCGCCCGAAAGCGTCATCAGACCGTTGATCATGCCACCCCAAGACGGCATCCACAGGATAACCGAGAACACCATACCCAGCGTCGCTGCCCATTCAGGCAAAGCGGTGTAGTGCAGGTGGTGCGGGCCAGCCCAGATATAAAGGAAGATCAGCGCCCAGAAGTGGATGATCGACAGCTTATAGCTGTAAACCGGCTTTTCCGCCTGTTTCGGCACAAAGTAGTACATCATGCCCAGAAAGCCTGCGGTCAGGAAGAAGCCCACAGCGTTGTGGCCATACCACCATTGCGTCATGGCATCCTGCACGCCCGAGAATACCGGAACTGACTGCGAAGACAGGATCGAAACCGGAATAGCCAGGTTGTTGACGATGTGCAGCATTGCCACCGTGATGATCATCGACAGCAAGAACCAGTTTGCCACATAGATATGCGGCTCTTTACGGTTCCACAGCGTGCCCATGAAGACCAGCAGGAACGCCACCCAAACAACGGCGATCCAGATGTCGATGTACCAAACGGTCTCAGCATATTCCTTGCCCTGCGACCCGCCCAAAACATAGGACGTTGCCGCCAGCACGATCATCAGCTGCCAGCCCCAGAACACGAACCAGCCCAGGTTGCCACCAAACAGCCGCGTGCCACAGGTGCGTTGCACGATGTAGAACGCCGACATGATCAGCGCGTTGCCGCCAAAGGCGAAGATCACTGCACTGGTGTGCAGCGGCCGCAGACGCCCAAAGTTCAATATGCCGTCCGTAACGCCACCAAGGTTAAGCGCCGGAAAGGCCAATTGGAAAGCAATCACCACGCCCACAAGGAAACCGACAACACCCCAGAAGGTGGTTGCGATAACCCCGGCGCGCACAACGCCATCCATATATTCATTTGCCGGATGAACCCGAACCTCGCCGGCATGACGCAGCTCCCACACGAATGCGATTGCTGCGGCAAGCATGACGACGATTGCGTTCACCATATACGGCAGATCGTGCGCGTAATTGGCAGCGATAGCGGCAAGCACCGCGATCGCCCCAAGCACGATCAATTTAACGTAATCCCACATTTTGCGTCCCTTCGTCTTTGGTCCGGTCCGCCCCCGATTGCGACTCGAAGTGCGGCCAAGAGCTTTTGACTGTTCACCTTTTCGCAGCCGCAGCACGATGCGGCCTTGATCCATGTCAACAACGCGTGAACCATGGCTTGATCAAGGTCAATGCGCAGCACTAGTCTGCCTGACATCCTGCCACGATACCTTAGCTTATGGAGCCTGCATCATGGCCTACAAATCCATCCTTACGGTTCTGACAAATCCGGGCGATGCCGAACTCGCGATCAGTTCCGCCGCCCGGCTTGCACGTTCGCAAGATGCCCATCTTGACGTATTGGTTTTGGGCGTTGACCGCACGCAGGTTGGCTATTCCTACATCGGGTCGGGCGCCGTGCTGATGCAGGTCGGCATCGACCGCGCCGAGGCTGACGCCCGCGCCATGGAAGCCGCCGCGAAAGCCGCCCTTGCCGAAGAAGGCGAAGATCTGCGCTATTCGGTCGAAGCTGTCGTCACCCAGCTTGGCGCGCTGACCGATCTGGTCGCCTCGCGCGCCCGCTTTGCCGATCTGGTGGTGTTGCCGCGCCCCTATGGCACCGGCATCGGCCCCGAATCCGAAGCCATCGTCGAAGCCGCGCTGTTTGAGGGCAAAGTCCCGGTTCTGGTGCTGCCCGCCAAGGGTTTGGGCGAAAATGCCCTGCCCAAGCGCATCGTCGTCGCCTGGAACCAAAGCGGCGAGGCGCTGACGGCCACGCGGCTGGCCCTGCCCTTGCTGAAAGGGGCCGATGCGGTGAATATCACCGTGATCGACCCGCCGACCCAAGGCGAAGAACGGTCTGATCCGGGCGGCATGCTGTGCCAAATGCTGGTGCGCCACGGCGTGCACGCCGAAGTTTCGGTGCTTGCCCGCTCGCTGCCGCGCATTTCAGATGTGCTGGCCCGCCACATTTGGGATCAGAACGCCGATATGCTGGTGATGGGGGCTTACGGCCATTCGCGTTTCCGCGAAGCCATCTTGGGCGGCGCGACCCGCAACATGCTGGAAAAAGCCGAAGTGCCGGTGCTGATGGCGCATTAAAACAGCCCGCCGAGGGGGCGCGCCCTGCCCGCCCCCTCGGCCTTAGCAATCGCACAGCAATAAAAAAAGGGGCCCGCACGCGGACCCCTTTTCAATTTTGGCGGCAGATCAACGACGCGGATCGTCGTCATCTTCCTCGTCGTCGTCATCGCCATGCGGCAGGTTGAAGAAGCTGTCCGCATCCGAAAAATCGGCGGGCTTTTCTTCGCGCTCATCGCGAGTAAACGCCTCAAGACCTGAAGCCAGCTTCGGCTCAAGATCCATGCCAAGCGACTGTTCGGTCGACACCAGCTTGCGACGTTCGTCGTCGGTCATCACGGTGCCTTCAGCAGCTTTCTTGCGCACCGCAGCTTGCACGGCGGTATCCAGCTCTGATTGTTTGCACAGGCCCAACGCCACCGGGTCGATTGCGGTGATGTTGTTGATGTTCCAGTGCGTCCGCTCGCGAATCGCCTGAATGGTCGGCTTGGTGGTGCCAACCAACTTGCCAATCGCGCCATCCGACAGTTCCGGGTGGAACTTCACCAACCACAAGATCGACGCCGGGCGGTCCTGACGCTTCGACAGCGGGGTATAGCGCGGGCCACGGCGCTTTTCTTCGCCAACAGCCGACGAGTTGAATTTCAGCTTCAACTTGTACAGCGGGTCTTTTTGGCCCTTTTCAATTTCAATCGCGTCCAACTGGTTGTTGGCAACCGGATCAAATCCCTTCACCCCGGTCGCGACATCGCCATCGGCAATGCCCTGCACTTCCAATTCGTGCATGCCGCAGAATTCGGCAACCTGACGGAAGGTCAGCGTGGTGTTGTCCACCAGCCAAACGGCAGTGGCCTTTGCCATAAGCGGTCTCGACATCGGATCTCTCCTTTACAATGCTTCCTGGCTTGTGAAAGTTTCCAGCTTGCAAATCTTGCCAAGGCCGGGAAAACGGCTGCGACCTGGGCCGCGACTTCCACGTTTTCAGGAAAATCAGGGTCGATATAGTGTGGTTTTGGGTAAAGGGGAAGTGTAAATGCGCAGGCTCTGGGCGGCAGTTACGGCGATTTGTTTAGGAACCGCTGCTTTTGCCGAAGGCGAACCTGCGGGGGCGTTTGATTACTTTGTGCTGTCGCTCGGCTGGTCGGCAAATTGGTGCGCGCTTGAAGGCGATGATCGGCAAGACCCGCAATGCGACGCCGGGCGCGGTTTGACATGGACGGTGCACGGGCTTTGGCCGCAAAACGAAACCGGATACCCGTCTTATTGCCGCACCGGCGAAGGCGATCCGACGCGCAGCGCAACCGCCGCGATGGCCGATATCATGGGTGGCTCTGGTCTGGCCTTCTACGAATGGAAAAAGCACGGGCGCTGCACCGGGCTGTCTGCCAGCGGCTATTACGGCCTGATGCGCAAGGCCTATGGCACCGTTGTGATCCCGCCGGTGTTTGCCAAAGTCAGCAAAAACCTCACCCTGCCCGCCTCGGTGATTGAAACCGCGTTCTTGGAAAGTAACCCGGCCCTGTCAGCCGATCAGATCACCATCACCTGTGCGCAGGGCATGATCCAAGAGGTGCGGCTGTGCCTGACCAAAGATCTGCAACCGCGGCGCTGTGGCGATGATGTGATCAAAGATTGCCGCCTGAAAGACGCAGAACTTAACGCGGTGCGCTAGCGCGCGAAGGCCGTGGTTCTACGAATTCCCGAACGGGGGCGCGACAACCAAAGGTTAACAAAGGCTGAAGACACCCCCTGTTAACCTATTGATCTATATAGACCGAAAAAGTGTCGCACTGTGCGACACCTGTTTTGACGGCGTTAGATCAGCCCTTCTTGCACGAACAAATCTGCCAGATTTGCCTCTGGCCGCGCCCCGAAATGGCTGATCACCTCGGCCGCTGCAACACAGCCCATCCGGCCCGCAATCTCCAACGACCGCCCCGTCGAAAGCCCATACAGGAACCCCGCCGCAAACTGATCCCCGGCCCCGGTGGCATCCACCGGAACCACCCGCTTTACCGGAACCACCGCCCGTTCGGCGCCGCGAATAACGATCACCTCGTCACCCGACCGCGTGCAAACCACCAGCCCCGCATCCTTCGCCGCCTGATCCAGCGCGCTTTCAAGATCGGTCTGATACAGCGACGACCATTCATGCTCGTTGCCGATCACATAGTCCAAATCCTTCACCAACCGCCGGAAGTCATCCCGGTGGCGGTCAACACAGAACGGATCCGACAGCGCGATCCCGGCAAGCCCGCCCGCCGCCTGACACAGCTTTGCCGCCCGCTCGAACGCCTGCTTCCCCTTCGGCTTGTCGTAAAGGTAGCCCTCAAGGAACAGCAGCGCCGCCTGCCCGGCCACATCGTCGGCCACGTCCTCTGGCCCCAACTCGGATGAAATCCCCAGATAGGTATTCATCGACCGCTCCCCATCCGGCGCCACGAAGATCATCGACCGCGAGGTCGGCAATTCGCCGCCCGCTACCGGAGGGTTGACAAAATCGGTGCCGCCTTCGGCCATCGAGGTCGCATAGAACCGCCCCAACGCATCATCATGCACCCGCCCGATGAACGCCGTGGTCAGGCCCAGATTCCCCAGACCCGCCAGCGTATTGGCCACCGACCCACCCGGCGCCTGCACACGATCCTTCATCGCCGCATACAACAACTCGCCCCGCTCGCGTTCAACAAGCTGCATAATGCCCTTTTCGATGCCCATCAGCTCTAGAAAGCTGTCGTCCGCCTGGGCAAAAACGTCCACGATGGCATTGCCGATGCCGACAACCTGATAGCGTTTCATTCGGTCTTATCCTCGTACAAGCAATCTTCGGCGATCGGGCAGATGCCGCATTTGGGTTTGCGCGCCACGCAGATATACCGGCCATGCAAGATTAGCCAGTGATGCGCATGTTGTTGAAATTCGGCGGGCACGTTGTCTTCGACGGCGCGTTCAACCGCCACTTCATCCTTGCCCGGTGCGATGCCACTGCGATTGCCGACGCGGAAGATGTGGGTGTCCACCGCCTGCGCGGGCTGATGGAACCACATGTTCAACACCACATTCGCCGTCTTGCGCCCCACCCCCGGCAAGGATTGCAGCGCGGCGCGGCTGGACGGCACCTCCCCGTCGAACTTGTCGATCAGCAGTTGGCATAGCTTGATCACATTCTTGGCCTTGTTGCGGTAAAGCCCGATGGTCTTGATATGCTCGATCACACCGTCTTCGCCCAAGGCCAGCATCTTTGCCGGCGTATCGGCAATCTGAAACAGCTTGCGCGTGGCCTTGTTCACCCCAACATCGGTTGCCTGCGCCGAAAGCGCCACGGCCACAACCAAGGTGAAGGCGTTTACATGCTCTAGCTCACCCTTCGGCTCTGGCTCCAACTCTTGGAACCGGCTGAAGATTCGCTTCATTGCGGGGTAATCAAGCTGGCGTGTCATGCGCTGGATATGCCCGAAGGCAGGGCGTGGGGCAAGCTTTCCCGCAGGAAACGGGTCGCACAACCGAACCGCAATGCTTAGGTTGGCAAGGAAGGAGACTGCAATGACCGATCAAAGCCCAGCCTATCATTACGCCGTTATTGCCCGCGCGCTTAAGATCATCGACGCGGCGGGGCCGGGCCTGACGCTGGAAAAGCTTGCCGCCGAAATCGGTATGAGCCCGGCGCATTTTCAGCGCACATTCTCGCAATGGGTCGGGGTTTCGCCGAAGCGGTATCAGCAATACCTGACCTTGGATCACGCGCGCCGCTTGCTCGCGGACCGCTTTACGGTGTTGGAAACGGCGCATTCGGCGGGGCTGTCGGGTGGTGGCCGCTTGCACGACCTGTTTCTAACATGGGAAGCGATGAGCCCCGGCGAATATGCGGCCGCGGGCGAAGGCTTGACGATCCGCTGGGCCTATGTCGGCACAGCCTTTGGCGAGGCGCTGGTGATGGCCACAGATCGCGGCATCTGCGGCTTGGGCTTTACCGAAGAATTCGGCCGCACCTGGTCGATGCAGGATCTCACCTCGCGCTGGCCCAAAGCCCATTTTATCGAAGATCAAAGCATTGCGGCACAGGCAGAGGCCGCTTTGGCCGGCCGCGCCGCCCGCCTGCACCTAATCGGCGCACCGTTTCAGCTTAAGGTGTGGGAGGCGCTGCTGCACGTGCCGTCTGGCCGCGTCACGACCTATTCCGAGCTTGCCGGTGCCGTGGGCCATCCAACAGCACAGCGGGCTGTTGGAACCGCCGTGGGACGCAATCCGATCAGCTTGCTGGTGCCTTGTCACCGCGCCTTGCGCAAATCGGGCGGCTTGGGTGGCTACCATTGGGGTCTGCCGGTGAAGCGCGCCATTTTGGCCTGGGAGGCCGCGCGCGAAGATGCGCTCATCGCATCGTGATGGGCGGAAACCTGCCGCGGCATGGCGAAGCCTGTCCCAGCCCTGCGAAGCCTGTTATAAATGGTGCCGAGGCCCGCAGTGGCCCCCGAAAAAATACGAGGCAGCACATGAAGCTTAAAACCCCAATCCTTCTTTCAACCGTCGCTTTGATGGCGCTGACCGCTTGCGTCGACCCGAACGCCTATCCGAACAACCCGAATGCGCGTGCGACCAATGGTGCCATTGTTGGTGGCATGATCGGTGCGCTGGCCGGGGCAAGCCAAAAGGGTGATGATAAGTTGGCCAAAGCTGTGGTCGGTGGCGTTATGGGCGCTGCCGTTGGCGGTGCAATCGGGTCGACGCTTGATGCCCAA
>Ga0228703_1001004_pt1 | contig 18185 bp, 17 predicted proteins | sample McNCre217_Aug_MG_3_FD_178020 | JGI IMG/M metagenome (GOLD analysis project Ga0228703, IMG submission 178020) | Freshwater microbial communities from McNutts Creek, Athens, Georgia, United States - 29-17_Aug_MG | ecosystem: Environmental > Aquatic > Freshwater > Creek | place: USA: Georgia... | reverse complement strand
CGGTCGAGCATCTTGAGACCACGCACTTTGGCATCGTCCAGGCTACGGCCCAGCACTTTGACTTGCGCAATCGTCAGGTTCTCGGTGACCGAGAGGTGCGGGAACAGCTCGAAACTCTGGAACACCATGCCCACGCGCGAGCGCAGCTTAGGCAGGTCGGTGCTGGGGTCGTGCAAGGCCACACCGTCGACGGTGATCTCGCCTTTCTGGAAAGGCTCCAGCGCGTTGACGGTTTTGATCAGGGTGGACTTGCCCGAACCCGATGGGCCACAAACCACCACCACATCGCCTTTGTTGATGCTCACCGAGCAGTCGTTGAGGACCTGCACCGGGCCGTACCACTTGGACACATTCTTGATTTCAATCATTTCTCTTCCCCAATTTCAACGCACGATGGCGATCTTGGCCTGCAAGCGCTTGACGCTCCAGGACAGTGCAAAACAGATGACGAAATAAACCACCGCCGCCATCAGGTAGGCCTCTTCGGTGCGGCCATAGATCTTGCCCGCGTTGGTGAAGCCTTTGAGCAGGTCATACGCTCCGATGGCATACACCAGCGAGGTGTCCTGGAACAAGATGATGGTCTGCGTCAGCAGCACCGGCAGCATGTTGCGAAAGGCTTGCGGCAAGATGATCAAGCGCATGTTCTGCGCATACGTCATGCCCATGGCTTGACCGGCAAACACCTGGCCGCGCGGGATCGACTGGATGCCCGCCCGCATGATCTCGCTGAAGTAAGCCGCCTCAAACGCGATGAAGGTGATGATGGCCGACAGCTCGGCCCCAATGGGTTTACCGATCAAAAACGGGATCAACAAATAAAACCACAAGATCACCATGACCAGCGGCACCGAGCGCATGCCGTTGACGTAAAACGCCGCTGGCCCCATGAGCGCGGCTTTGCCCGACAAGCGCATCAGCGCCAGCAAGGTGCCAAAGAAGATGCCGCCCAGCGTGGCCACCACCGTCAGCTGGACGCTGAAGATGAAGCCGCCGACGACAAACTTTTGCAGGATGTCCCAGTTGATGAAGGAAAGGTCGAGTCCGAACATCTCAGTACCCCCCGCCCGTGCTGGCCGCGACAAAGCCGGGCACACGCATCTTGAGCTCAATGAAGGCAAACACCCGGTTCACCGCAAACGCCGACATGGCGTACAAAGCTGTCACCGCCAGATAAATCTCGATGCCCCGCGAAGTCTCTTCCTGCGCCTGCATGGCGAACATGGTCAGCTCGGCAATCGACACCGCAAAAGCCACCGATGAGTTCTTGAGCAAGTTCATGGACTCGCTGGTCAAGGGTGGCAAGATGATGCGAAACGCCATGGGCAAGAGCACATAACGGTAGGTCTGCCAAGTGGAAAAGCCCATGGCCATGGCGGCATAGCGCTGCCCTTTGGGCAAAGCCTGGATGCCCGCACGGAACTGCTCGGCAATCCGCGCCGAGGTGAAAAAGCCGAGACCAAACACCACCAGCACAAAACCAGGCACTTGCTGGAAGGCCGGGATGATTTTCGGCACCACGAAGTACCACAAGAAGATTTGCACCAAAAGCGGAATGTTGCGAAACAGCTCCACCCAGGCGTTGGCCAGCTTCACCAGCATGGGCCGGTCCTGCAAGGTGCGCGCCGTGCCCACCACGGCGCCCACCCCCATGGCCACCAGCCACGATGAGCCCGCCACCGCCAAAGTCCAGCGCCAAGCCTCGAGCATCCACTCGAGGTAGGTGCGGCCACTGCCGTCATCGGTCAGAAAAATCTGCCAATCCCATGTCATGTTCAAACTCCCTCAACGGGCAATGTTCTTGCCCCAATAAGAAACCCCGCCCAAGTTGCCTCGGCGGGGTTTGCCTGGCTACAGCTGCGAATTACTTCTTGGCGTAATCTTCAGCAGGCTTGTCGTTCAGGTTCGCCCAAGCGGCCTTGGTCGCATCGCTGGCAGGCAGGCCCACGCGGGTGTTCTTGGGAGGGATGGGCTGCACGAACCACTTGTCGTAGATCTTGGCCAGCTCGCCGCTCTTGACCAAAGCGGCCACGGTGTCGTCGGCCAATTTCTTGAAGGTAGGGTCGTCCTTGCGGATCATGATCGCAATGGGCTCGACGTTGAGGACTTCGCCCACGATCTTGAAGTCAGCAGGTGCCTTGGACGTGGCGATGTTGCCGGCCAGGATCTGACCGTCCATCACAAACGCGTCAGCGCGGCCCGACTCCAGCAGCAAGAAGCTGTCGGCATGGTCCTTGCCAAAGACTTCCTTGAAGTCGATGCCATTGGCGCGCTCATGCTTGCGCAGCAGCTGCACCGAGGTGGTGCCCGTGGTGGTGGCCACGTTGCGGTCTTTCAGCTGAGCGATCGAGGTGATGCCCGAATTGGCTTTCACAGCGATGCGCACTTCTTCCACATAAGTGGTCACGACAAAAGCCACGTCTTTTTGACGGGCAGCGTTGTTGGTGGTCGAGCCGCACTCGATGTCCACGGTGCCGTTTTGCACCAAGGGGATGCGGTTTTGCGAGGTCACCGACTGGAACTTCACGTCCAGCTTTTTGCCCACGGCCTTTTCGGCGCTGGCGATGATGCGTTGGCAAACTTCGTAGTGGTAACCGGCGTACTTGCCATCACCCAAGGTGTAGGACAAAGCGCCTGAGGAATCGCGCACCCCCATGGTGATGGTGCCCGAGGCCTTGACTTTGGCCAGTGTGTCTTCTGCTTGTGCGCCAACGCACGCCAATGCGGCCACAGCCACGGCCAAGAGTTGTTTTTTCATGGAATCCTCCTAAAAGTCGCCAGAGGCGAAAGTTAAACCTCGCACCATCATGGCACGGAACAATCAACATCCCTAAACGGTGAGCACAAAATGTGCCTGCGGTTTGATCTGCGCCAACTATAGTCAGTCCCACGTCAGACAGCCATCAGGGTGTACCCCATGCCCGGGCGTTTGTCAGGCGACCTTCTCGCCTGTGGCGGACTGCTTCAGGTAAGTCCACAACTCTTGTGCCGACCGCTTGGGGTTTTGACGAACCCCTGCTTTTTCACGGTAAGCACGCACCTCCATGGTCAGGGCCAAGGTTTGGCCATCGGGCAGGACCGCCTCAGTCAAAGCGCCCGATTGCAGCTCTTTTTTGACAGCGCTTTGCGGCAAGAAAGCGATGCCATGGCCTTCGAGCGCCATGACTTTCAGCCCCTCGGCCATGTCGGTTTCATAAACCCGGTCCAAATGAATCGGTGTGCTGGCCTGCTTGAGGATCCAGTCGGTCACCCCGCCCAGGTAAGCGCCCGGCGCATAGCCCAGATAAGGCAAGGGCCGATTGGCCGCTCCGGGTAAATGCCATGCGGCTTGCCCGTCTTGCCCCACCTTGACATAAGGGGCGATGACCTCTTGCCCCAAAACCACCATGTCGTAGCGCTCGGCATCGATTTGCAAAGGCTGAGACGGATGGTGGTAAGCGATCAACAGGTCGCACCCGCCCTCCACCAAACGCATGGCCGCATCGTGCACATTCAAGGCGATCAGGCGACTTTTGATCGGGCCAAAGCCTTCGCGCAAACTGGCCACCCAAGCCGGGAAAAACGTGAAGGCCAAGGTGTGCGGCAAGGCAAACTCAATGAAGTCCTGACCGGCTGCATCGTGGCCACGCAGCATGGCCCGGGTGTTCTGCAAGGACTGCAGCAATTCCAGCGCCTGGACATACAAGGTCTCGCCCGCAGGCGTGAGGGTGGTCGGGTAAGAACTGCGGTCCACCAGGTCCACACCAGCCCAAGCTTCGAGCGACTGGATGCGCCGAGAAAACGCGGGCTGCGTCACATGTCGCAGCTGCGCCGAGCGGCTGAAACTGCGCGTCTCAGCCAAGCTCACAAAGTCTTCCAGCCATTTGGTTTCCATGCGGGGATTATGGCTTCAGACAACACGCCCAGTAGGTCGGAGCTTCAGCTCCGACGATGCGAGCTTGTGCACAGGCTGCATGTCGGGGCTGAAGCCGCCGACACAAAGGAGATCGGCATGGCCCGCCATCCATCAATCGGCAGACTGCTGCAAAGCCCACATGCTGGCGTAGCGGCCCTGCAAGGCGAGCAGTGCCGCATGGTTGCCGCGCTCGATGATGCGCCCGGCTTCCATGACCAAAATCTCATGCGCATCCACCACAGTCGACAAACGGTGCGCAATCACCAAGGTGGTTTTGTTTTGCGACACACCCGCCAACTCGGCTTGAATGGCCCGCTCGTTGGCCGAGTCCAGTGCAGAAGTCGCTTCGTCAAACACCAGGATCGGCGGGTCTTTGAGCAGGGTTCGGGCAATGGCCACGCGCTGCTTCTCGCCACCCGACAGCTTCAGGCCCCGCTCCCCCACCGAGGTCTCATAGCCCTTGGGGGTGGATGCGATGAAGTCGTGGATGCGGGCGGCTTTGGCCGCGCCTTCGATCTCGGCCTGGCTGGCACCGGGGCGGCCATAGGCGATGTTGTAGGCCACCGTGTCGTTGAACAGCACGGTGTCTTGCGGCACGATGCCCAAAGCCCGACGCACGCTGGCTTGTTGGACCTGTTTGATGTCTTGCCCTGCCATGCGGATGATGCCTTGCTGCACATCGTAAAAACGGAACATCAAACGCGCCAAGGTCGATTTGCCCGAGCCCGAAGGGCCCACCACGGCCACCGTCTTGCCAGCGGGGATGGTGAAGCTGATGTCCTGCAAGATCGGCCGATCGCTTTCGTAGGCAAACGAGACATGGTCAAACACCACATCGGGCGCACCCTGCAGCGCCAAAGGCATCGCACCCGACACATCGGCGATTTCGCGCTCACGGTCCATCAGCGTGAACATCTTGTCCAGATCGGTCAGGCTTTGCTTGATCTCGCGGTAGAGCACGCCCAAAAAATTCAGCGGGATGTACAGCTGGATCATGAAGGCGTTGATCATGACCAAGTCGCCCAAGGTCATGCGGCCATCCACCACGCCCTGCGTGGCACGCCAGAGCATGGCGACCAGCGCCGTGGCGATGATCAGTTGTTGCCCCGTGTTGAGCAGGCTCAGTGAGGTCTGCGCCTTCAAGCGCGAGCGGCGCAGGCGCTCCAGGCTTTCGTCATAACGCTGGGCCTCGAAAGTTTCGTTGCCGAAGTACTTCACCGTCTCGTAGTTCAGCAAAGAGTCCACCGCCTTGGTGTGCGCGGCCGAATCAAACTCGTTGGCCTGCCGGCGGTATTTCGTGCGCCACTCGGTGATGCGCACCGTGAAAAAAATGTACAGCGACAAGGCCGCCACCGTGATCCAGGCGAACCAGATGTCGAACTTCACCGCCAGGATGGTCAGCACCAAACCCACCTCGATCAGCGTGGGCACGATGCTGTAGAGCGAATACGAAATCAGCGATTCGATGCCGCGCACACCGCGCTCGATGTCGCGTGTCATGCCACCGGTCTGCCGCGCCAAGTGAAAGCGCAAACTCAAAGCGTGCAAATGCTCAAACGTTTGCAGCGCGATGCTGCGGGCCGCGCCCTGGGTGGCTTTGGCGAACACCAATTCGCGCAACTCGGTGAAAGCCGAGGTCATCAGGCGCAAAGCGCCATAGCCGAGCAACAAGCTCACAGGCACCACTAAAACCTGCTTGGGGTCGCCTGGCCGCAGGCTCATGGCGTCGATCAGCTCCTTGAGCAGCAGGGGCACGCTCACATTGGCCAGCTTGGCACCGACCATGAGCGCCAGCGCGATGATCACGCGCCATTTGTATTGCCACAAATAGGGCAGCAAGCGGGACAAGGTTTGCCAGTCGCCGGAGCGCTGACCCGAGGGGACCGGTGGGGAGGTTTCGCCGTGGTGGCGCATAAGGGACAATCCTGTGAATCTCTAACCTTCGATTGTGCCCATGTCTGACGCTTCACGCCCCCACACCGTTGCCTTGCCCACAGACCAGGAGCTGGTGCTCAAAGTCATCCCGATGCCGGCGGACTGCAATGCCAGCGGTGACATCTTTGGCGGCTGGGTCATGGCCCAGGTGGACTTGGCCGGTGCGGTCTTGCCCGCACGCCGCGTCAAGGGGCGCATCGCCACCGTGGCGGTGAATGAATTCATCTTCAAGCAGGCGGTCAAAGTGGGCGACATCCTGTCCTTCTTTGCCCGCATCGTGAAGGTGGGCCGCACCTCGGTGACGGTGCAGGTCGAGGTGTTTGCCGAACGCTTTGCCTTGCAAGGCCAGTACATCAAGGTGACCGAAGCCCGCCTGACCTATGTGGCCATCGACAAGCAGGGCAAGCCCTGCCCTGTGCCGGAAGAATAAGCCGCTCAGGAAACGATGTAGGCACCAGCTCCGGTGGACATCAAGGTGCCATCGGGTCCGCAAAACTCCATGCGTGACGAGCCCACCCGCGAGCCCACGCGCAAAGCGTTGGCGGTGATGGTGAAGTGCTCACCGATGCCCGGACGCAGGTAGTCCACCCGCAAGTCGATGGTGCCCAGCTTGGCAAAGCGCTCCAGGCGCTTGGCCGGGGCTTCGTCCATGTGCTTAGCCGCCAGTGCGGCCATGACGGCCGCGCTGCCGATGGCGTCCAGCACGGCGCTGATGACGCCGCCATGGATGCGGTTGTAGGCAAAGTGCCCCACCAGCTCGGGCCGCATGTCGATGCGGGCCACCACGCCCTCGGGGGTCACGCTCACCAGTTTCAAGCCCAAGGTTTTGTTGAAGACGATTTTTTCTTCGTAGATCTGGCGAAAGCCCTCGATGTATTCAGGTTCAAGGATCACGGGGGTGGGGGTGCGGTTGGACATCGGGTGATTCTATCGATGGCCTCAAAGACTTGTAGGTCGGCGGCTTCAGCCCCGACACGGGCATGAGCCAAAACCAGCATGTCGGACCTGAAGGTCCGACCTACAGGCCTAGGTCATCACAGCTTGGAAAAATCCGGCTTGCGTTTTTCCATGAAAGCCCCGAAGGCTTCACGTGCAGCGGGCTCGCGCAGCATGCGGCCAAAGCTTTGGCCTTCTTCGTCCATCTTGGCCAGCACTTCCTGTTGATAGCCGCCCTTCATCAAGCGCTTGGTCTCGATCAGCGAGGACAGGGGTTTGCCCGCCAGCTTGCGGGCTTGGGCTTGGGCGTAGCCGTTGACTTCGGTCGGCGGCACCACGCGGTTGACCAAGCCCACTTCTTGCGCCGCTTCGGCAAAGAAGGGTTCGCCCATGAGCAAGGCTTCAGCAGCACGGTGGTAGCCGAACATGCGCGGGGCCAGCAGACTCGAAGCGGCTTCGGGGCACAGCCCCAGGTTGACAAATGGCATGGAAAACGCGGCGTTGTCGCCCGCATAAACCAGATCGCAATGGAACAACATGGTGGTACCGATGCCAACAGCCGGGCCAGCGACAGCGGCCAACAAGGGCTTTTCAAAGGTCGCGATGCCGCGCAAGAACCGGAACACGGGGGACTCTTGGGTGCTGGGCGGTTGGTTCAAAAAGTCGCCAATGTCGTTGCCCGCACTGAAGATGCTTTCATGGCCCTGGAACAGCACCACGCGCACCGCAGGGTCGGCGGCCGCTTGGGTCACCGCATCGGCCATGGCGGCATACATGCTGGAGGTGATGGAGTTTTTCTTGTCCAGACGGTTGAAAGTGATGGTCATCACCCCCGCGTCAATGTGGGTCAGGATGTCAGACATGGTGGCCTCGTCTCAAAATGAAAAGGCCGCCCCAAGGGGCGGCAGCGGTGAATGGAAACAGGATCAAGGGGCCTTGACCCACAACTGGTTGCGCCAGAAGGGGCCGAGGAAACCGCGCACCTGCAGTTTCGCGCCGCCCTCGACCGGCGTCAGTCGCACGCGGTACAGCTTGCCCTCTTCCGGGTCGAGGATCTCGCCACCTTCCCAGTAATCATTGCCACTGGATTTTTTCACGCCTCGGATGATTTCCATGCCCAAAATGGTCTGGTCCTTGCGGTCATCGGCACATTTATCGCACTTGGCAGCAGGGTCAGCGCCCTTGCGCAAAATCTGGCTGACCTTGCCGCGCAAGACGCCACCGGATTCTTCGATGGTGACCACACTTTTGGTTTCGCCGGTCTTGTCGTCGATGGTGTGCCAGCGGCCCACGGGGCTGTTGGCCTGGGCGCTCAAAGCCAGCAAGCTGGTCAGGACCACAGCGGTCATGCGCAGGGCATTTGTCATGATGAATCTCCTTGTTGCAAGGATCATGCCAGAGCAGCATCGGTGTCCATCAACACCTCGCTGCCCGCACGGATGCGGCGCATCAGAGTCGAGGTCTCGGGCATCAAACGCGTGAAGTAAAAACGCGCCGTCTGCAACTTGGCTTGGTAGAACGGGTCAGGGCGCTGCGCCTCTTCTTCGGCCTCGGCCAGTTTCTTCAGAGCGATCTGCGCCGAGTGGGCCCAGAAATAGCCCATCACCAAGTGCCCCACCACGCGCAGGTAGTCCACGGCGGCAGCGCCCACCTCGTCGGCATTGCTCATGGCTTTCATGCCCACCTCGCCGGTGATCTGCGTCAGCTTGCCGCCCAGATCGGCCAGCGGCTTGATGAACTCGCCCATGGCCTCGTTGGCCATCTCGGCCTTGACCAATTGCTCGACCATTTTGCCAAATTTCTTGAGCGTGGCTCCCTGGTTGCCCAGCACCTTGCGGCCCAACAAATCCAGCGACTGGATGGTGTTGGTGCCTTCATAGATCATGTTGATGCGGGCATCGCGCACGAACTGCTCCATGCCCCACTCCTTGATGTAGCCGTGACCACCAAACACCTGCTGGCATTCGGTCGTGGATTGCCAGGCGTTGTCGGTGGTGAAGGCCTTGACGATGGGCGTGAGCAAAGCCACGATCTCGGCGGCCTCTGCGCGCACCGCTTCATCAGGGTGGTTGACCTCTTTGTCGAGCAGCAAGGCGCAGTAGCACGCCAGCGCACGGCCGCCTTCGGCATAAGCTTTGGCGGTCATCAGCATGCGGCGCACATCGGGGTGCACGATGATCGGATCGGCGGGTTTGCCTGGTGCCTTTACACCGGTGAGCGATCGCATTTGCACGCGGTCCTTGGCATAGGCCAGGGCGTTTTGATAGGCCACTTCGGTCAGGCCCAGGGACTGGTTGCCCACGCCCAAGCGGGCGGCGTTCATCATCACGAACATGGCGGCCAAGCCCTTGTTGGGCTGGCCCACCAAGGTGCCCACAGCACCGTCGAGCACCATCTGGCAAGTCGCGTTGCCGTGGATGCCCATCTTGTGCTCGAGGCCGCCACAGTAGATGCCATTGCGCTCACCCACGCTGCCGTCGGCCGACACATGGAACTTGGGAACCAGAAACAAGCTGATGCCTTTGCTGCCGGGAGGCGCATCGGGCAAGCGGGCCAGCACCAGGTGCACGATGTTGGCAGCCAGGTCGTGTTCGCCTGCGCTGATGAAAATCTTTTGGCCCGTGATGCGGTAAGTGCCGTCGGCCTGGGGCTCGGCCTTGGTGCGCAACAGGCCCAGGTCGGTGCCGCAATGCGGCTCGGTCAAGCACATGGTGCCGGTCCACTCGCCGCTGGTCAGCTTGGGCAGGAACAAGGCTTTTTGCTCGGGTGTGCCGTGCGCATGCAGGGCCTCATAAGCACCGTGCGACAGGCCCGGGTACATGGTCCAGGCTTGGTTGGCCGAGTTGAGCATTTCATAAAAACACTGGTTGACCACAAAGGGCAAGCCCTGACCACCGAACTGAGGGTCGCAGCTGAGCGAGGGCCAGCCACCGGCCACGTACTGCGCATAAGCGGCCTTGAAACCATCGGGGGCCTTCACCTCGTGCGTGTCGCGGTTGAGCTGGCAGCCTTGGGTGTCGCCCGAAATATTGAGGGGGAACAACACCTCGGCAGCGAACTTGCCGCCTTCTTCGAGCACCGCGTTGATGGTGTCTGCATCGGTGTCGGCGTGCTTGGGCAGGGCCTTGAGTTCTTGGGTGACGTCAAACAATTCATGCAAGACGAATTGCATGTCACGCAGGGGCGGGTTGTAAACGGGCATGGAAAACTCCTGAGAAATTCAAACAAGGGATGAAGTCAAACTTTGCGGCTGCGTTTGGCCGCCGATTTGGCAGGCTTGGTCTCGGGCAAGTCCTGTGCATACCGGTCAAGGATGTACGCAAAGCCACGGCGGGCACGGTCAGTGGCCGAGGGGTTGCGCAGGAAACGCGCTTCGTAATGCAGCGCCAAAATCAGGCCATGGATCTCGAAAGCGATCTGGTGCGCATCCGACTGCGTGCTCAGTTGGCCTTCCACTTGGGCCAACTCGACCGCGCGCCGCAATGCGGTCTGCCAACTGGCCACCGACGAAGCCAGTGCATCGCGCACCGGGCCGCTGCGGTCATCAAACTCCACAGCGCCGCTGATGTAAATGCAGCCCGAATCGATTTCGGCCGAGGTCTGTACCATCCAGTTGTCAAACAGGGCTTGCAAGCGGGGCAGACCACGCGGCTTTTGCATGGCGGAATAAAAGACATCCGCCTCGAAACGTGTGTGGTACTCGCGGATGACGGAAATCTGCAACTCTTCGCGTGAGCCAAAATGCGCAAACACGCCCGACTTGCTCATGCCGGTGACCTCGGCCAACGCGCCAATCGAGAGGCCTTCCAGGCCAATTTGAGAGGCCAGACGCAAAGCCGCATCGATGATGACCGACTTGGTCTGCTGGCCTTTGATCAGCACGCGTCGGCCGGGCTCGGCCAGTGGCAGACTTCGAATCTTGGATGTGGGAGCTGTGTCGGTCATATGCATCAAAATAGAACGGTCGTTCTATTTTGCACCAAATTCCAGCAAAGTCGCCATATCCATCGAAGCCATCAGGGTAAATATCGAGGCCGACAGCCACATGAACATCCCAGATTGAGCCCCGGCATCAGGGTCACGCCCATCACACGGCATGTGCACAATGGCGGTATGAGAACGCCTCTTCCTTTCATCGCCCCCGAAGTCTTCAACGATCCCGATGCGGCCCTGGCCCGCGTGCAGGCCATTTATGCCCAAAGCGTGACGCACCTGCGCCAGGCCATGCAGCGCTTTGTGGCCGGCGAGGAGATGCAAGACCGGGTGCGTGCTTGTTACCCCTATGTGCGCCTGGAGACGGCCACCGACTGGACGCCGCCCGAGGACGCCGAAAGCGAGTTGTTGAGCTTTGGCTTTGTGGCCTGCGCGGGTGCTTATGCCACCACCCTCACCCGTCCCGATTTGTTTGCCCATTACCTGCGGGCGCAGTTTGCCCTGCTGATCCGCAACCACGGCGTGCGGCTGGAGGTGGGCACCAGCAAAGAGCCCATGCCGGTGCACTTTTCGTTTGCCGAAAACGAGCACATGGAAGGTGAGATGAGTGCCGCACGCCGCGCCCGCATGCGCGATGTGTTCGACCTGCCCGATCTGGGGTCGATGGACGACAGCATTGCCAACGGCACCTGGCGCGGCACGCACGGCCAGGCTCAGCCTTTGTCTTTGTTCCCCGGGGCACGCACCGACTATTCGCTGCACCGCCTGCGCCACTACAGCGGCACCAGCCCCGCACATTTTCAGAACTATGTGTTGTTCACCAACTACCAGTTCTACATTGACGAATTCATCGCTCTGGGCCGCGCCGAAATGGCCAAGCCGGACAGCCCTTATGTGGCCTTTGTGGAGCCGGGCAATGTGGTCACACGCCGCGTGGGCCTGAGCGCCGAGCCCGACGACGCCATGGGCGCTGCCCCGCCACGCCTGCCGCAGATGCCGGGCTACCACCTGGTGCGCGAGGGGCACAGTGGCATCACCATGGTCAACATCGGGGTGGGACCGGCCAACGCGAAAAACATCACCGACCACATTGCGGTGCTGCGCCCACACGCCTGGCTGATGGTGGGCCACTGCGCGGGCCTGCGCACCACGCAGCAGTTGGGCGACTATGTGCTGGCCCACGCCTATGTGCGCGAAGACCATGTGCTGGACGAAGAGCTGCCGCTGTGGGTGCCGATCCCGGCGCTGGCCGAGATTCAGGTGGCGCTGGAAAAAGCCGTGGCCGAGATCACGGGTTGCAAGGGCCCCGAGCTCAAACGCATCATGCGCACCGGCACCGTGGCCAGCACCGACAACCGCAACTGGGAACTGTTGCCCGACAACACCCCGCAGCGGCGCTTCAGCCAAAGCCGTGCGGTGGCGCTGGACATGGAAAGCGCCACGATCGCGGCCAACGGTTTTCGCTTTCGGGTGCCCTACGGCACGCTGCTGTGCGTGAGCGACAAGCCGCTGCACGGCGAGATCAAGCTGCCGGGCATGGCCAACCACTTTTACCGCGAACGGGTGAACCAGCACCTGCAAATCGGCATCCGCGCCCTCGAGAAATTACGCGCGGCGGGCCCCGCCCAATTGCACAGCCGCAAGCTGCGCAGCTTTGCCGAAGTGGCTTTTCAGTAAGCCATGCGCCTGGTCCTTTTGAATCCACACGCCCAAGGTGGCCGTGCCGCACGGCATGCGCCGGCACTGGCGACTTGGCTGCAAGCGCACGCGCCAGACACCACACTGGCCGCACCCGACTCATTGGCCGACAGCCTGGCGCTGCTGCGCAGCTTGCCCGCAGGCAGCCGCGTGGTGGCCGTGGGGGGTGACGGCACGCTCAACCGCTGGCTGCCTGCGGTGCTGGCGCAGCAACTGCAGCTGGGCCTGGTGCCCATGGGCAGCGGCAACGACAGCGCACGAGGCTTGGGCTTGTACGGTCTGCACTGGACAGAGGCCCTGGCACACGCCTTGACCGCCCCACAGCAATCGGTGGACTCCGGTCTGGCGACCTGGACCGACTTGCAAGGACACGTGCACCACACGCCGTTTTTGTCGAGCTTGACGGCGGGTTTTGATTCGGCGGTGGGTTTAAGGGCGCTGAACGGACCGCGCTGGTTGCGCGGGTTACCGCGCTACCTGTGGGCCACACTGGGCGAATTGCTGCACCTGACCGACTGGGACCTGCAGGTCAGCGCCGATGGGCAACAGCTGCACCAGGGACCCGCCTTGTTCGCGTCGAGCCTGAACACGCCGACCTTTGGCTCGGGCATTCCGGCTGTGCCGCAGGCCCGCATGAACGATGGCCAGCTCAATGTGCTGTGGTCCGGTCCTTTTTCGCGTCTGGGCGCTTTGACGATGCTGCCTCGTCTGTTGATGGGCTGGCATTTGAGCCACCCGCGCATTGCCACCCGCGCTTTTGAGACCTTGACGATCCACTGCGCCAGCGGCGTACCTCTGGCGGCCGATGGCGAGTACCTGGGTGTGGCAAGGCAACTGACGGTGCGCAGTTGCCCGGCGAGTTTGCACGCCATCACACGCCATTTGCACCGTCCAAGCCAGGGGTAGTTCGGCGACAACAGCGCCGACATTCAGCCCGTGACAGCCCCCGACCATGTCGGACCTGAAGGTCCCGACCTACAATGGCTTGCATGAAAATCCTCTTTGTCGCCGACCCCCTCGAATCGTTCAAGATTTACAAGGACACCACCTTTGCCATGATGCGCGAAGCGCAAAAGCGCGGGCATCAGGTGAGCGCTTGCGAGATGACCGATGTGCGTTGGCAGCACGGCGAAGCGGTCTCGGCAGTGGTGCGCGACATTCGGCTCACGGGTGATGCCGACACTTGGTTTGTCGAGACCGGCAAACAGCGCACCGCCCTCAAGGATTTTGAGGCGGTCATCATGCGCAAGGACCCGCCGTTTGACAGCGAGTACTTTTACGCCACGCATCTGCTGAGCCAGGCCGAGCGCGAAGGTGCCAAGGTGTTCAACAGCCCGGCAGCCCTGCGCAACCACCCCGAGAAGTTGGCCATTCTGGAGTTTCCGCAGTTCATTGCGCCCACGCTGGTGACACGCAACGAAGCGGACATCCGCGAGTTCCACGCGGCGCACGGCGACATCATCTTGAAGCCGCTGGACGGCATGGGCGGCATGGGTATCTTCAAGGTGGGTGCCGATGGCCTGAACCTGGGCGCGATCATCGAAACGCTCAACCGCGATGGCGCACAGACCGTGATGGTGCAAAAGTTTTTGCCCGGCATTGCGCAAGGCGACAAACGGGTGCTGCTGATTGGCGGCAAGCCGGTGCCGTTCTGCCTGGCCCGCATTCCGCAAGGCGGCGAAGTGCGCGGCAATCTGGCCGCAGGCGGCAAGGGCGTGGCTCAGCCGATTTCGGCACGCGACCGCGAAATTGCCGAAGCGCTTGGCCCGATCCTCATGGCCCGTGGCCTGATGCTGGTGGGTCTGGACATCATTGGCGAGAGCCTGACCGAGATCAACGTGACCAGCCCGACCTGCTTTCAGGAAATCACGGACCAGATGGGTTGCGATGTGGCGGCCTTGTTTGTCGACGCGGTCGAGCAAGCACTGGCGGCTTGAACGAAGGCATGAGCGCGTCCCGTCATCGGGCCTTCATGCACACACGCTAGGATCGGGTGTTTTTCCGATTTCTGAATACCCATGCATTCTTTTTCCCTGAACCGTTTTTTTCTGAGCTTGGCCCTGCTGGGCTGGGGCCTGGCTGCGTGGGCGCAAGAAACCGAAAACACCTCCGCCCGCTACCAGAGCACCTACAACTGGCAGCAGCACCCAAGCTTTCACAGCAGTGGCAGCACGTCGGCCTTCAGCCTGAGCGCACCGCGCGAGAAGATGTACACCTTTTCAATGACCGGCCACTGGGGGCTGCGACTGGAATCGGGTGCCGAGGTGTACGCCAACGTCGAGCTGGCCTCGGGCGTGCCTTTTTCTGACAATCTGGTGGGCTTGGGCAGCTACACCAACGGCGAGATCACGCGGGCCGCTGGCACCACGCCCAAGCCCTATTTGCAAAGGCTGTTCTGGCGCAAGACCTGGAACCAGGGCGGCGAGAAAGAGCAGATCGCCTCCGACTTCAACCAGATGGCGCAAGTGGTCGACAAGAACCGCTTTGTGCTGACGGCGGGCAACTTCTCGACGCTGGATGTGTTTGACGACAACGCCTACGCCAAAGACCCACGCACCCAGTTCATGAACTGGAGCCATTGGACCTATGGGGCCTACGACTACGCCGCCGATGCGCGTGGCTTTGGCTGGGGCGTGGCCGGCGAGTGGTACCAGGGCGACTGGGTGCTGCGCGCAGCGCGCATGACCGGCCCCCAAAAGCCCAACGAGTTGCGGGTGGACACCGACTTGCTGCACCACTACGGCGATCAGGTCGAGGTGGAGCATGCGCACACCTGGATGAACCAGCCGGGCAAGGTGCGTGTGCTGGCCTGGCGCAACCGTGCGGTGACGGCCAGTTTCAAAGATGCAACCGCCTACTTGCTGGCCAACCCTGGCAGCAACCCACAAGCGTTTTTCAATGTGCGCTCAGGCGAAAAAATCAAATACGGTTTGGGTGTGAACCTGGAGCAGGCGCTGAACGATCAGGTGGGCGTGTTCATGCGAGCGATGAAGGCCGATGGCCGCACCGAGACCTATGCCTTCACCGAGATCGACGCATCTCTGTCAGCGGGTGTGCGCGTCAATGGCGCGGCTTGGCAACGAGGTCAGGACAGTGTGGGCCTGGCCTTCATGGAAAACCGTTTGTCACCCGATCGCCGCAACTACCTGGCGGCCGGTGGCATTTCTTATTTCATCGGTGATGGCCAGCTGCAATACAAACCCGAGCGCGGGCTGGAGACCTTCTACAGCTGGGGCATCACCCGCCGCACCTGGTTGACGGCGGACTACCAGTACATCCAGAACCCGGCTTACAACGCGCTGCGCGGGCCGGTGCATGTGTACGCAGTCCGGCTGCACGCCGAGTTTTAAACGTCAGCGCGTTCAGCGCATCAAGTCACCGTCTTCGAAGGTATACACCCGCCCCGGCTCAAACGCCACCCAGGCCTCGTTGGTGGTGAGGGGCTGCGTGACCACCACGGCCACGCGGTCGGTCTCGCGGGTGTGCTCGGCAAAGTTCACGCTCAGGTCTTCGTCGCTCAGGGTGGCTTGGCTAAAAGGGTGACGGCGCAACACGTAATGCAGCTGCGTGTTGGCATGCGCCCACAGCGCCTGACCGTTGGAGAGCAAAAAGTTGAAGGTGCCGTGCTTGGCGATCTGCGGCACCAGCTCGCGCAAGGTGAGCGACAACTCTTGCACGCTGGGCACGCTGGCGTGTGATTTGGCCAGCTCTTGCATGATCCAGCAAAAGGCGCGTTCGCTGTCGGTCTGCCCCACGGGTTTGAAGTTGCCATGCAAGCGCGGCGCAAAGTCCACCAGGTTGCCGTTGTGCGCAAACACCCAATAGCGGCCCCAGAGTTCGCGCACAAAGGGGTGGCAGTTTTCCAGGCTCACCTCGCCCTGCGTGGCCTTGCGAATGTGGGCAATCACGTTGGTGCTCTTGATCGGGTAACGGCGCACCAGCTCGGCCACCGGCGAGGTGCTGGCGCTTTGGTGGTCCACCATGTGGCGCACGCCACGCCCTTCAAAAAAGGCGATGCCCCAGCCGTCGCTGTGGTGGTCGGTCACGCCGCCGCGCTGCGCAAAGCCGCTGAAGCTGAAGGTCACATCGGTGGGGGTGTTGCAGTTCATGCCGAGCAGTTGGCACATGGGTCAGTCTTTCTTGTGTTCGGGCGCGGCCATCAGCCACGCCGGAATGAGGGCCAGCGAACACAGCACGGCCAGGAACCAGAAGGTGTCGTGAAACGCTTGCAGCCGGGTGTGTATGTCGCCCTCCCCCAGATGGTGAATGCCCGCCACGCCCAGACGCCACTCCAGCACGATGGCGCACAGGCTCACGCCCGCCGCACCACCGAGCATGCGTAAAAAATTGATGACACTGGCCCCTTGCGGAATCAAGGCGGGCGGCATGCCATGCATGGCCCCCAGATTGAGCGAGGGCAAGATGAAGCCCAGCCCCACACGCCCCAAAATGACCCACAGCCACAAGCTCAGCAGGCCACGATCGGGGTCCACCGTGGTGGTCAATGCAAAAGAGGCCGCCAGCAGCGCCAGCCCCACCAGCACCAAACGCCGCTTGTCGGTGCGGTCGGCCCAGCGTCCGACCAGAGTGATGGTGACGGCCAGCATCAGGCCCGCAGGCAACAAGGCCGCGCCCACAAACGAGGCCGACAAGCCCAAGCCGCTTTGCATGTACACCGGCAGCAAATAGGTCGAGCCAAACAGGGCCGTGCCATAAGTGATGGCGACCAAGGAGCCCATGAGAAAGCTGCGGTGCCCGAACACACGCAAGTCCATCAACGGCGCTTGTGCACCGTGTGCATGGTGACTGTGGCGGCGCTGCAGGCGCATTTGCCAAGCCACAAAAGCCAGCGAGGCGATCGCCGCACCCAGCAACAAAGACAGCGCAGGTGCCAACCCCTCTTGACGCAAACTGACCAGGCCGTTGAGCAGCAAAACCGTGCCAAGCAAGGTGAGCACCATGCCCAGCCAGTCGAGTCGTCCGGGTTGTGCATTGGCCGGCACATCGCCCGGGGCCGTGGTGGGCACATAACGGCGCGCCAGCCACAGACCCGCCAGCGCCAGCGGCACGACCATGAAGAAAATCGAACGCCAACCGAACGCGTCCACCAGCAGTCCGCCCACACTGGGCCCAATGGCCGGTGCCAGCACCACCCCCGTGCCAAACAGGCCGCTGGCACGTCCGCGCTCTTGGGGCGCAAACGCGTTCATGATGATGATCACCGGGATCGGCTGCACCACGCCGGCGGCCAGGCCTTCGGCCAACCGGGCCACCAAGACCCAGCTGTAGTCGTCGGCCAGACCCCCACCAATGCCCCCTGCGAGCAGCAAGAGCATGCAGATTTCGTAAGTGCGGCGGTAACCAAAACGGGCCAGCAACCAGGGGGTGGTGAGCATGGAGACCGTCATGGCCACCATGAAGCCCGAGGTCACCCATTGAACACGGCTTTGCCCCAGGGTGAAGTGGTGACTCATGTCGGGAATCGCCACATTCATGATGGTCGATGACATCACTGCGGCCATGGAGCCGAGCATCACCGACAGCAGCAGCAACCAGCGATGCCGCGCACCATGACGCTGCTGGAGCGCGTGCAAGCTGTGAGGGTGAGGAGATGCGTTCATGGGCCTGCCTAGTTTAGACGTGCGGCTGCTGCGCAACGCCCTGCCCCCATGACTCGCGAATTTAAAATAATACGAATGAATTCAAATCACACGTCAACATTCATGTCCACGCCACTCGGGGCCTTGCCACCCGCCCACGCCATGACCGACACCTTGTCCATCGAGGT
>Ga0228703_1001003_pt1 | contig 18186 bp, 15 predicted proteins | sample McNCre217_Aug_MG_3_FD_178020 | JGI IMG/M metagenome (GOLD analysis project Ga0228703, IMG submission 178020) | Freshwater microbial communities from McNutts Creek, Athens, Georgia, United States - 29-17_Aug_MG | ecosystem: Environmental > Aquatic > Freshwater > Creek | place: USA: Georgia... | reverse complement strand
TTGCCAAAGTTCAGCGCCACCACCCGGTCCGAGATGCCCATCACCAGACCCATGTGGTGCTCCACCAGCAAGACCGTGACCTTCAGGCGGTCACGGATGTCACGGATCAATTCGCCCAGGCTGTGCAGCTCTTCGTGGTTCAGGCCGCAGGCGGGCTCGTCCAGCAGCAGCAACTGCGGCTGCGAGGCCAAGGCCCGCGCCAGCTCGACCCGCTTTTGCGTGCCAAAAGGCAAGTCGCCCACCACGCGCTGGGCCTCGGCCTGCAAGCCCAGAAATTCGATCAGCTCATCGGCCTTGGCCGCCGCTTGCGCCTCGACCTGGGCCACGCCCGGCAGGCGAAAGGCATTGCGCAAGAACCCCGCATGGTGCTGGCTGTGGCAACCCACCAGCACGTTCTCGCGCAGGGTCATGGTCTTGAACAGCGCCAGGTTCTGGAAGGTGCGGCCAATGCCCAGGCCCGCCATGCGGTGGCGCGGCAGGTCGTTGAGTCGCTGTCCATGCCATTCGATGGTGCCGCTGTCGCACACATACAGGCGCGAGAGGCAGTTGAACAGCGTGCTCTTGCCCGCACCGTTGGGTCCGATCAGGGCGCAGATCTCGCCCCGGTGCACATCGAATGAGACCCCGTCCAGGGCCACGATGCCCCCGAACCGGACCGTGACGCCCGATATGCGGAGCAGGGGCTGGCCGGATTCAGGCGCGCCGCTTTGCATCACAGGCGCTCGATGATGGTCACATTGGCCATGCCGCCGCCTTCGCACATGGTCTGCAGGCCGTAGCGCTTGCCTTTTTGGTGCAGGGCATTGACCAGCGTGGTCATCAGCTTGGTGCCCGAAGCGCCCAACGGATGGCCCAATGCAATTGCGCCGCCGTTGACGTTCAGGCGTGCCGGGTCGGCCCCCAGCGCCTTGAGCCAGCCCAGCGGCACCGAGGCAAAGGCTTCGTTGACTTCGTACAGGTCAATGTCGTCGATCTTCATGCCCGCTTTTTTCAGGGCCCGCTCGGTGGCCGGGATCGGCGCTTCGAGCATGATGACCGGGTCGTGGCCGATCATGGTCATGTGGTGGATACGCGCCAGCGGCTTGACGCCCAGCGCCTTGAGCCCGCGCTCGTTGACGACCATCACGCCGGTCGCGCCGTCGCAGATTTGGCTGGCGTTGGCGGCGGTGATGACACCGCCTTCCTGTAGCAACTTGACGCTCTGGATCGCTTCGAGTGTGGCTTCGGCGCGGATGCCTTCGTCGGCGGTGTGCATCTCGCCCGATTCAGCGCCGTCTGCGGTGCGCACCGCCACCGGCAGGATTTCGTTCTTGAACGCCCCCGCCTGCGTCGCCGCCAGGGCGCGCTGGTGGCTCAGCAGCGCGTAGCGGTCCAGCTCGTCCTTGCTCAGGCCGTATTTGCGGGCCATCATCTCGGCCCCCATGAACTGGCTGAAGGCCACATTGTTGTAACGCTGGTTGACCAGCTCGCTTTGGTAAGAACCCATGCCCGCCTTGGAAGCCAGTGCGTTGGGGCTGAACATCGGCACCCGCGTCATGGACTCGACGCCCGCCGCGATCACCACGTCCATGGCCCCCGACATGACAGCCTGGGCCGCAAAGTGCACCGCCTGCTGCGACGAGCCGCATTGGCGGTCGATCGAGGTGCCCGGCACCGACTCGGGCAGGCGCGAGGCCAGCACCGCGTTGCGCGCCACGTTGGTGGCCTGCTCGCCCACCTGGCTCACGCAGCCCATGAACACGTCCTCGATCAAGGCCGGATCGGCCCCAGTGCGGTCCACCAAGTCGTTCAGAACCTGGGCGGCCAGATCAACCGGATGCCAGCCGGACAAACGCCCGCCCCGGCGACCGCCAGCGGTACGGGTGGCGGCGACGATGAATGCTTCAGACATGTGGTGTTCCCGAAAGTTTTCAAATGAAAGGCATTCTGGGGTTGGGTCGGTCTGCCAGCATCGTCAGAACGGACGATTTTGGGGAAGATGGAGCGGGGCGAGGTCTGGCTTTTCGCTGAGTGAGCGATGGACATGGGGTATTGGCTGATTTGCAACGGGAACCGTCGTCAACTCAACAGCTAGCTGGCTGCTATCGGCGAGGGGTCGTCATAAATAGTTGTTCCAGATAGCAGTCGTTCGTAGTCCATATCGACGCATTCCCTCCATGCAGAAACCCACACCCTCAACTACCTGCGCCAGCAATAGAGAATGTCTATTTAGACATTAAAGCACCATTTAATTTCAGAATTTTCTGGAATAGACCGTTGACATTGGTATTTTTAAGCTTAACAATACCATCATGTCTTCAGCAACACACCCAGCAACCGTCCTTTCGCAGGCTTGCGACTGCCATGTCCACGTCTTCGATCCGGACCGTTTCCCTTACACGGCCAACCGCGCCTACACACCCGGCAAAGCCAGCGCCCAGGCTTTGACTGCTCTGCACAAAGGCATGGGCATCTCACGGGTGGTGGTGGTGCAGCCCAGCATTTATGGCACCGACAACGCCTGCTTGCTGGACGCCATTGAGCAACTCGGTCAAGACCGGGCACGCGGCATCGCCGTGGTCGATCTGGCCACTGTGACCGACGAAGAACTGACACACCTTCATGCAGGGGGTGTGCGGGGCGTCCGCCTGAACCTGCACGTCAGCGGAGAGGGCTTGGTCGCCGCCAGGGAGCAAGTCCTGGCTGCACGAAGAGTCGCCCGAATGCCGGGCTGGCACGTACAGGTTCACGCCAGCATGGCCGTGCATATCGCCATGCTGGACCACTACCAGAACCTGGGCCTGCCCGTGGTGCTCGATCACTTTGCGGGCGGCGTCATGCCTGGTCCTGAAGGGGAGGGCCACTTGCAGCAATTGCTCAAGGCCATGGCCAGTCAGCCCTTGTATGTGAAGTTGTCGGCGGCCTATCGCCTTCCCCCGGGCTGCGCAGCGGATGCACTGGCGCGTCAATTCCACGCCGCAGCCCCCCTTCAGGTGCTGTGGGGTTCTGACTGGCCACACACCGGTGGCTCTGGCGGTGGGGGGCGCAAGCCGCAAGAGGTGGAGCCCTTCCGTGACATCAACAACATGGCCGCGCTGCAACACATTGTTTTGGCACTGGACTGCACCGAGGCCTCACAGCAACTGCTGGCCGACAACCCCACCCGCCTCTACGGCTTCTGAAATCAACCAAGGAACACCATGATCCACTCCATCAATCCAGCCACCGAGGCACTGGTTCAAAACTTTGAACCCCATACCCCCCAACAAGTGGAGCTAGCCCTTGCGGGCGTGTCTGCCGCACAAAAGAAATGGGCCAAGCTCACTTTGCAGGAGCGCACTCCGCTGCTGAGAAAAGTGGCTGCCCTGCTGCGCGAGCGCAAAGCCCAATACGGTGCACTCATCACACTGGAGATGGGCAAACCCGTGGTGGAAGCCGAAGGCGAGGTCGAGAAATGCGCCTGGAACTGCGAGTTCTACGCAGACAACGCCGACAAATACCTGGGCGACGAGATCGTGGCCAGCAGCGCCTCGCTGAGCAAAGTGGTCTATGACCCGCTGGGCATCGTGCTGGCGGTCATGCCCTGGAACTACCCTTTCTGGCAAGTCATGCGTTTTGCCGCACCGGCACTGGCCGCAGGCAACGGCGTGGTGCTCAAGCACGCCAACAATGTGCCGCAATGTGCTCTGGCCATCGAACAACTGTTCCGTGACGCAGGCGCACCAGAAGGTCTGTTTGCCACCCTGCTGGTCGAGGCCAGCGAGGTCAAAGGTCTGATCGAAGACCGCCGCATCTCTGCTGTCACGCTTACGGGCTCCACCCCCGTGGGCAAGCTGGTGGCGGCACAAGCCGGTGCGGTGCTCAAAAAACAGGTGCTCGAACTCGGTGGGTCGGACGCCTTCATCGTTCTGGCCGACGCAGACCTTGAACTGGCGGCCAAAGCCGGTGTCAAGGCCCGCTTCCAGAACGTGGGCCAAAGCTGCATCTCGGCCAAGCGTTTCATCGTCGTCGAGAGCGTGGCCGACAAGTTCACCGAGCTGTTTTGCAAGCACGCCGCCGAACTCAAAGTGGGCCACCCGATGGAGCGTGACGTGACCATCGGCCCGATGGCCCGTGCCAACCTGCGCGCCGAACTGCACGCACAAGTCGAGAAGTCTGTGGCCCAAGGTGCCAAGCTGCTGATGGGCGGCAAGTTTGTGGACGGCCCCGGCTTTTTCTATGAACCCACCATCCTGGACAACGTGACCTCCGAGATGGCTGCTGGCTGCGAAGAAACCTTTGGCCCCGCCGCCGCGATCATGCGCGTCAAAAACACCGAGGAAGCCATTGCTTTGGCGAACAGCCTGGACTACGGCCTGGGTGCAGGCCTGTGGACGCAGAACACCGAAGAAGGCGAACGTCTGGCACACCGCATCGAAGCCGGTGCGGTCTTCATCAACGGCCTCGTGGCCTCTGACCCACGCTACCCCTTTGGCGGCATCAAGCAGTCCGGCTATGGCCGCGAACTCGGTGCACACGGCGCCCGCGAATTCACCAACATCAAGACCGTCTGGATCGGTCCTGCGAAATAAATCCACCCCATTCAACCAAGGAGTCACCATGACCATCCGCACCCCATCCAACGCCGCTTTGTTGCGCCCCGAAGAGTTGACCACGTATGAGCGTGGCGGTGGCGCCCGCACCACACCCTTGGTCAACAAGGAAGTGGGCACCCAGAGCTTCATCACCGGCTACACCTCATTCGAGGGTGGCGCGGTCATCCCCTTTCACAGCCACAACTGCCAGGAAAGCGTGGTGCTGATGGAAGGCGAAGCCATGATGGACATCGATGGCCTCGAATACCAGCTCAAGGCCCACGACGTGACCTTCATCCCGCCCAACGTCGTGCATCGTTTCCGCAACCTGTCTGCCACCAAGCCGATGAAGATCCTCTGGATCTACGAAAACACCTCGGCTACCCGCACCTTGGCCGAGAGCGGTCAGACCGCACCCGTTTCAGCTGAACACGTCAAAAAGTAAATGCCCTTGGTGACAGACCTTCAGCTCTGTCACCAACAAACCAACCCCATTCAGAAAGTTATTCCCATGAAATTCCTCGTTTTGCCCGGCGACGGCATTGGCCCCGAAATCGTTGAATCCTCCGTTCATATCCTCAAGGCGGCTGACAAGAAGTTCGGCCTGAACATCTCTTTCGACTACGAAGACATCGGCTTTGTCAGCCTGAAAAAACACGGCACCACGCTGCGTCCTGAACTGCTGGAACAAGCCAAGGGCTATGACGGCATCCTGTTGGGCACACAGTCGCACGCCGACTACCCCGCACCTGAGCAGGGCGGCATCAACATCTCCGCATCCTTCCGTGTCAAATTGGACCTGTACGCCAACGTGCGTCCTGCCAAAACCCGTGACTACATCCCGACCAACATGCGCGCAGGCAAGACCATGGACCTGGTCATCATGCGCGAAGCCACCGAAGGCTTTTATGTAGACCGCAACATGCACCGTGGCTGGGGCGAGATGATGCCCAGCCCCGACATGGCGCTGGCCGTGCGCAAGATCACCCGCCACTGCAGCATGCGCATCGCGCAGCGCGCTTTCGAGCTGGCCATGACCCGCAAGAAAAAGGTCACCGCCATTCACAAGGCCAACAGCTTCCACATGAGCGATGGCCTGTTCCTGGAGTGCGCCCGCACTGTGGCCAAGGACTTCCCTGAAGTGGAATTCAACGACCTGTTGGTGGACGCATCCACCGCCTGGTTGGTGAAAAACCCCGAGCGCTTTGACGTGCTGGTCGCCGAAAACTTCTACGGCGACATCCTGTCCGATCTGGCCAGCGAACTTTCAGGCAGTTTGGGCCTGGCTGGCTCGGTGATGGCTGGTGATGACCTGTGCTGTGCCCAGGCCCAGCACGGCTCTGCCCCTGACATCGAGAACCAGGACAAGGCCAACCCCACCTCCATGATCCTGTCGGTGGCCATGCTGCTCGACTGGATCGGCGCCAAGCGCAACAACAAGGCGTTTGCCGATGCAGGCAAGGCCATCCACGCCGCTGTGGAATCGGTGCTGGCCAACCCCGAAACACGCACCGCCGACATCGGCGGCCGCATCGGCACCAAGGCTTTTGGTGCTGCCGTGGTCAATGCCTTGAACGCTTGATGAAACAGGGTGACACCATGAACCAGATCAAACTCGCATTGACCGGTCTGATGGCCGCCCTGGCCGCAGCGTCGGCCCTGGCTGGCAACGGCCCCGAGGGCTATCCGACGCGCCCCGTCACCATCATCGTGCCCTTTGCGCCGGGTGGCGGCAGCGACAACGTGGCCCGCATCATCGCGGCCCGACTCAATGAACGCACTGGTGGTTCGTTCATCATCGACAACAAGCCCGGCGCTGGCACGAACATCGGCAATGAACAAGCGGCACGCGCCAAGAATGACGGCCAGACGCTGTTGTTCGGGCAAGTCACCCTGTCGATCAACCCCAGCGTCTACAAGACCTTGCGCTACGACGTCAAGAAAGACTTCACGCCGGTGGCGCACATCGCCAACTCCCCAACAGTGCTGATTGCTTCGCAGCATCTGAAAGCCTCCACGGTCAAGGAATTGATCGCGATGGCCAAGGCCAAGCCGGACGACATCAACTACGGCTCTGGTGGCAAAGGCACCTCGGTGCACCTGGCGGGTGAATTGTTCAGCTCGTTGACCGAAGCACCGATGACGCATGTGCCTTACAAAGGCAGCGCCCCAGCGGTCACCGATCTGATCGGTGGCCAGATTCAGCTGATCTTTGACACGGCCCCTTCGGCCCTGCCGCACATCAAGGGCGGCAAGGTCAAGCCCCTGGCGGTGACCGGTGCCAAGCGTCTGGCTGAACTGTCCAACACCCCGACCTTTGCAGAAGCTGGTGTGCCCACCTTTGACGCACCTGCCTGGTATGGCCTGCTGGCCCCTGCTGGCACTTCCGCTGCTGTGGTCAAGTACCTCAACAACGAAGTCGATCAAATCCTGAAAGAACCCGCAACCCAACAAAAAATGGTGCAAATGGGCGCGATCCCGGTTGGGGGTTCTGCAGAGAACTTCGGCAAATTCATTGCCGCCGAAACCGAGCGCTGGTCTGCCGTGATCAGGAAAGCTGGCGTCACGGCCGAATGATCTGCACACAGGACACACCATGACATCAACCTTTCACAGCACACGCAGACTGCTGATCTCAACGCTTGCAGCAGTGGCCACCGCATCGGCATGGGCTCAGAATTCGGAATCCATCTACCCCAGCAAAACCATTGTGATGGTCGTGCCTTATGCAGCCGGGGGGAGTTCAGACACTCGAGCCAGGCAAGTGGCCGCCAAGATGGGACAAATCCTGGGCAAATCCATCGTCGTTGAAAACAGGCCTGGCGCAGCAGGCAACATTGGTACCGACTACATCGCCAAAGCCAATCCGGATGGCCATGTGATTGGCATCGGCAACCTGGCGCCCCTGGCCGTGAACAAGGCCATGTTTGCGAAGCTGTCCTATGACCCCGCAACAGACATCACACCCATCGGTCTGATTGAAAAAGGACCGTTGGTGTTGCTCGTCAGTGGCCAGAAATCGGACTTCAAGTCTTTGGGCGACCTGCTGGCCTGGGGCCGAGCCAACCCCGGGAAGCTTAATTACGCATCTGCGGGTGCAGGCGGTGCCTTCCATCTGGCGGGTGAATTGCTTGAAGATGCGACCGCCATTCCCATGGTGCATGTACCGTACAAAGGCGGCGGCCCCGCCACGACTGACATGCTGGCAGGCAATGTCCATTTCATGTTCGACATGATTCCGGCATCGCTGCCCTACGTGAAAGGCAACCCGCCCAAAGCGCGTGCGCTGGCTGTGGCCACCGACAAGCGCATGGCTTTGATGCCCGATGTCCCCACCTTTGCCGAACAAGGCCTCAAAGGGCTGGAGGTTTCCAACTGGTTTGGTCTGATTGCCCCCAAGGGCACACCCAAAGCCATCGTGAACAAGCTCAACGATGCACTCAACAAAAGCCTGTTCGACCCCGAGCTTTCAGAGCGCATCACCAGCCAGGGCAATCTGGTGGGTGCAGGTACGCCAGAAGCTTTTGCCAGCTTCATCGCCGCCGAATCGGCACGCTGGAGCCGCATCGTTCGCGAAAAGAAGATTCAAGCTGACTGAAAGAAAACACCATGATCACAGAACTGGCCGATTTTTCCGTGGCCCCAGAAAACCACGAAGCATTTGGTGATGCACTTGCCAAAGGCGTTAGCACCGTCCTGTCCAAATCTGAAGGCTACTTGGGGCACGAGATTCTGTCTTCGCAGGAAACACGTGGCCGCTGGGTGTTGCTGGTACGCTGGACCAACACCGAAGCGCATACGGTAGGATTTCGACAATCCGCTGCATTTGCCGACTGGCGGGCCATCATCGGCCCGTTCTTCGCCAAGGCACTTTACGTCGAACATTTTGATCTGAGCCATTCGTCCTGATGAGCACCACAAGCGAGTCCCCCGTCCTTACCCGCAGACGCCAAAGCAAATTGGCCGAGCAATTGGCCTTGAACATCGAAGGGCTGATGGCGGCTGGCGACTTGCAAGCGGGCGACACGCTTGTCGAACGCGCATTGGCCGAACGCTTTGACGTCTCTCGCTCACCGATTCGTCAAGCCCTCAAGTTGCTGGAGGACAAAGGACTGGTGGCCACACGCGAGGATGGCGGCTACACCGTGGCCCAGGCATGCAAACTGCCCACACTCGAAATTCCCACACCAGCATCCGTTGACGAGATCGAGCCCCATTACCTGAAGATCGCAGAAGACCGACTGGAAGGTCGACTGCCTGACAAGATCAGCGAAAGCGACTTGATGCGGCGCTATGACCTGACCAAGGCGCAGCTGGGTGCCATCTTGCAGCGCATCGTGCATGAGGGATGGATTGAGCGTTTGCCTGGCCACGGCTGGCGCTTCCTGCCTATCCTGACATCGCCAGAGACCTACGACCAGGGTTACCGTTTTCGCATCCTGATCGAATCAGCGGCCTTGATGGAGCCTGGCTTCAAGGTCGACGAGCATGCGCTGCGCAAGTGCCTGGTCGAACAGCAAGAACTGATCGACGGCGCCGTGGAATGGGCTTCTCCGGCCCAGCTGTTTGATGCCAACGCACGACTGCACGAAACCATCGCCGGTTTTTCGGGCAACGTGTTCATCGTTGAATCGCTCAAACGCATCAACCGACTGCGTCGCCTGATGGAATACAAGAAAGTTGTGGACCGTTCGGCTGCTGCAAGACGTTGCAAAGAGCACAAGGTTCTGATCGAACTGCTGCTCAATGGTCAACGCGAAGCAGCAACGGACTTCATCCGCTTGCATCTGCGCGATGCGGCGCGGGAGAAGTCGGCCAGCTGAGAACATGCACCTGTCAGGTGGTGCTGGTTGAGTTCGATCATTCATCCAACTGACGGATGCCCCCCACACCCCTCAACACAACTCTGCTCCCTCAACGCGGCGCCATGCGGATCGCGCCGTCGATGCGGATGCACTCGCCGTTGAGGTAGCGGTTGGTGATCAGGGTTTCAGCCAGGTGCGCGTATTCGGGCGGCTCGCCCAGGCGTTTGGGGAAGGGTACGGTCGCGGCCAGTGCCGCCTTCACGTTGTCGGGCGCGGCCTGCAGCAGCGGTGTGTTGAAGATGCCCGGCAGGATGGTGTTGACGCGGATGCCGTCGCCCATCAGGTCGCGGGCAATCGGCAGCGTCATGCCCACGATGCCCGCCTTGCTGGCCGAGTAGCTGGCCTGGCCCATCTGGCCGTCCTGCGCGGCCACCGAGGCCGTGTTGATGATCACGCCGCGCTCGCCGTCTTCTTGCGGCGCCAAGGTCAGCATGCCTGCGGCCGACTTGGCGATGCAGCGGAAAGTGCCCACCAGGTTGATCTGGATGATGCGGTCGAAGTTGGCGGTGGGGAACGAGCGGATTTCGCCGGTGGCCTTGTCGCGGCTGGCGGTCTTGATGGCGTTGCCCGTGCCTGCGCAGTTGACCAGAATGCGCTCCTGGCCCAGCGCCGCACGCGCCTTGGCAAAACCGGCATCGACCTGCTCTTCCGAGGTCACATCGACCTTGCAGAAGATGCCACCCAGCTCTTTGGCCAGGGCTTCGCCTTGCGCTTCGTTCAGGTCGAACAAAGCCACCTTGACGCCGTGGCTGGCCAGCTGCCGCGCTGTGGCCGCGCCCAGGCCCGAGGCGCCTCCGGTGATGACGGCGGTGACTTGTGAATCGAGTTTCATGGATGTGTCTCCTAAATTTCAAACGGGGTAATAGCGTTGGCCGCTGGCGGCCATCTCGCGCATGCGGGTGGTGGGGGTGTAGGCCGCGCCCAGGTGCTGCCAGCGCCCGCAGCGGGCCACGACTTCTTTCAGGCCCAGCCAGTCGGCGTATTTGAGTGGCCCACCGGCATAGGCCGGAAAACCGATGCCCAGGAGCATGGCCATGTCCAGCTCGGCGGCGCTGCCGACCACGCCGTCTTCGAGCGCGTGCGCAGCTTCGACGATGAGGGGGAGCATCATGCGGTCCTGGATGTCCTGGGTGCTGAAGTCTTTGAGACCCTGAGGCTGGATGGACGCCAGCAAGGCATGGCTGTCGGGCGCCGGGCTGCGGCGGGGTTTGCCGTTCGGGTCGGTCTCGTAGCGGTAAAAGCCGATGCCGTTTTTCTGGCCAAAGCGGCCCTGGCTGGCCATCAGGCGCAGGGCGTCGTGTTCGATGCGCGGCATGCGTTCGGGGTAACCGGCCGAGATCACATCGCTCACATGGCTGCCCGTGTCCATGCCCACCACGTCTTCCAGATAGGCCGGGCCCATGGGCCAACCAAAGGCTTCCATGACCTGGTCCACCTTCACAAAGTCGGCGCCGTCGCGCACCAGTTCCAGAAAACCGCGCATGTAGGCGGTCAGAATGCGGTTGACCAGAAAACCCGGGCAGTCCTTGACCACGATCGGCACCTTGCCCATGACGGCCGCGTAGCCCACGGCGGTGGACAGCGCCTCGGGCTGCGTGTGGCTGCCCTGCACCACCTCGACCAGCGGCATCACATGCACCGGGTTGAAGAAATGCATGCCCACAAAACGCCCGGGGTGCTTCAAGGCCGCCGCCATGTCGTCGATGCGCAGGCTGGAGGTGTTGGAGGCGATCACAGTGTCTGCGCCGATGCGGCCTTCCAGGTCGGCCAGCACGGTTTTCTTGACGGCCAGGTTCTCGACGATGGCTTCCACCACGCAGTCCACCTGATCCAAGCCTTCAAAACCCAGCTGCGGGGTGATGGAGGCCAGCACCTTGTCGGCCTTGGCCGCGTCCATGCGGCCTGCCTTGACCTGGCGCTGCAGCAGCTTGTTCGCTTCGGCCATGCCCTGATCGAGCCCGCTTGGCTGGATGTCTTTCATGCGCACCGGCACGCCTTTGAGGGCGCTGGTGTAGGCGATGCCGCCGCCCATGATGCCCGCGCCCAGCACGGCGGCGCGCTGCACGGGCCGGCCCGCCTTGGCATGGCGTTTGGCGATTTTCTTGACCGCCTGGTCGTTCAAAAAAGTCTGCACCATGGCCACGGCCGCCTGGGTGCGGGCCACTTCGCCAAAGGCTTGGGCCTCCAGCGCCAGCGCCCCTGCTCGGTCACGCAGGGCGGCCTCGGCCATCATCTCGACCGCCATGCGGGCGGCAGGCTGGTGCGGTGCACCGGTGCGTGCGATGCTGTCCAGTTGGGCCGTGGTCAGGGCCTGCACATCGCTGGCGGCCATGGCTACTGGCGCGCGCTTGCGTTGCTGGCTCTCTTGCCAGTCCACCTCGCCTTGCATGGCGCGGCGCAGCCATTCCAGGGCACGTTCGCGCAACTGTTCGGGTTCCGCGGTATCGTCCACCACCCCGGCGGCCATTGCTGCAGCGGCTTTTTGCGGTTTGCCGCTGGCCACCCAGTCCATGGCGGCGGCCACACCGGCCAGGCGTGACAGGCGCACCGTGCCGCCAAAGCCCGGGAACAACCCCAGCTTGACCTCGGGCACGCCGATCTGCGCCGCGGTGGACATCACCCGTGCACTGGCCGACACGGCCATCTCCAGGCCGCCCCCCAGCGCAAAGCCGTTGATGGCGACGACGGTGGGCACCGGCAGGTCTTCAAAAGCCACAAACACCTCGTTGCTGTGGGCAACGCCTGCCGTGATCTGCGCCGCCGTCTGGCTGAACTTGGCGCCGAACTCGGTGATGTCGGCGCCCACAATGAACACATCCTTGGCGCTGGTGACCAGAACGCCCTTCAAGCCTTTCTCGCTCGCCAGGGCTTGCGTGGCCTGGCGCAGCTCATTCACGGTGCGATCATCCAGTTTGTTGATCGACTCGCCCTCGCGGTCAAACACCAGCTCAAACACGCCCGCTTCGGCCAGCGGGACAACACGGATACTTTGGCCTTGGAACACGGAAACTCTCCTGATGACGGACCACTGCCGCCTTTTGGCCAGTCTAAAAAGTCATGGCGCGTGCGGCATCGTCCGAAGCGACGAAATCGCCCTCCGGGATGACGTGACATGACAAACCGGCGACCAGGCCTGCCCAGCGGCTGGGGCCATAATGAAATTTGCCGATTCGAGCCCACCTTGGTTTGCCCAGACCGACCTTCATGCCCGCCCCACGCGAACCCGACAAACTGACCAGCCCTGCGGCACCGAGTTCAATCACGCTGGGGCTGGAGAGCAAGTTCAACCCCCCTGCACACGACGCCTCGCAAGTGGCGCGTGCGGGCCTGTGCGAGACGATCTGCCGGGGCGCGGGCCAACTGGTGCTGGTGCGGGCACCGGCCGGTTTTGGCAAAACCACGGCCATGATGCAGGCCCGTGTGCGGCTGGAGGACGCGGGTGTCGCCACCGCCTGGCTCACGCTGGACCGGGCGGACAACGACGTTTCGCGGTTTTTGAACTGTCTGGACACCGCCGTGCAGCAGCTGGGCCTGCCCGGCAACGACACGGTGCAGGCCTTGTCGCGCATCGACACGCCGTTTGCGCTGTTTCTGGACGAATTTGAGGTCATTCACGAAGCGGCTTTGCTGAACATCGTGCGCGAGATTGCGCACAACCTGCCACGCCAAGGTCTGCTGGTGATCGGCTCCCGCAGCCTGCCGCAAATCGGCCTGGCCCGCCTGCGGGTGCGCGGGCAGCTGATCGAGATCGACGCCGAGCGCCTGCGTTTCAGCCTGCAAGATACGGCCAGCTTTTTTGAGCAACGCCCTCACACCCACAAGCTCAGTGCCGATCAGCTGTTTCGCCTGCACCAAAAAACCGAAGGCTGGGTGGCCGCCCTGTGGCTGGCCGCCATGGCGCTCGATGGCGCGGTCAATCCGGAGGATTTTGTGAGCCGGTTTTCAGGCTCCAACCGGGCTGTGGCCGACTACCTGGCCGAAGATGTGCTGGCCCGCCAGCCCGCGCACATCCGCCGCTTTTTGCTGCGCACCAGCATCTTGCGCCAGCTCGATGCCTCGGTGTGCGCAGCGCTCAACCCGCATGCCGACAGTGCCGCCATCCTGCAGCAGCTCGACACAGACCACCTGTTCTTGACCCCTGTGGCCAGTGAACCGCCCACCTGGCGTTACCACAGCCTGTTTGCCGACCACCTGCGTCAGCTGCTGCAACAAGAGTTTCCGGGTGATGTAGCCCGCCTGCACCTGTCGGCCTCGGGCTGGTACGAATCGCAGGGCCGTCCGGTGCCCGCCATTGACCACGCCATTGAAGGCGGGGACTTTCCAATGGCCATGCAATTGCTGGAGCAGCACGCCGAAGACTTTCTGGAACAAGGCCGGATGCGCATGCTGTACCGCTGGTGCAGCAGCCTGCCTGCGGCCGAGCTGCAGCAACGGCCTCGCCTGGCCATGACCGCCATCTGGGCCACGGGTTTCACACACGGCTCCCTGAACGCGATGGCCCTGCTGGAGCAGCAGGAAGCCTGCGGGGTGCAAGATGAACGCTTCCGGCATGACGCGCTGTGTGTGCGCCCGCTTCTGCTGGACATGCAGGACCGCAAAGAAGAAGCGATTGCAGCCGGGCGAGAAGCACTGGACCGTTTGCCTGCAGGCCACCATTTCGCCATCACCACCTTGCTCAATGTCATGGCCCACACCACCGCCATGGCTGGGCAGTCAAAACAGGCGCAGCTCTTGCTCGATGCCGCCAAAAAGCAGCACAGCGACAACAGCACCTTCAACCGCATGTACAACGAGTCCACCGAAGGCTTGCTCGACCTGCTGCAAGGCCGCCTGCGCCAGGCCAGTGCGCGCTTTCGGCTGGCAGTGGACGCCACCCGTGTGGTGAACTTGCTGCACAACCACGGCAACGCCTGGGCTGGGGTGCTGTACGCCAGCATCGTCTACGAAGCGAACCGGCTTGACGAAGCCGACCACCTGCTCAACGTCTATTTGCCGGTGGCCCGCGACGTGGGCCTGCCCGACCACATGATCCTGAGCCACGCCATGCGCTCGCGCATCGCCTTCGTCCAGGGCGATGTGGATGCCGCCTGGATGGCCCTGACCGAGCTGGAATACCTGGGCCACCAACGCAAACTGCCGCGCGTGGTGGCCACCGCCAAACTCGAAAGAGCGCGCCTCTTGCTGCTGCAAGGCCATGGCGCTGCGGCGCACGACGAACTGGCGCGAGCCGATGACCCGGCTGTGTGGCAACGCGAGCAAGGTCAACGCCTGCTGGCCAACGACATCGAATACCTGGCGCTGGCCCGCATCCGCTGGGAAACCGCCTTTGGCGATGCTACCCGCGCCCTGCGCTTGGTCGATGCCGAACTGGACACCGCCGTGGCCGCTGCACGCCAGCGCCGGGTGCTCAGCCTGCGCTTGTTGCGCGCACTGGCGTTGCAGCGCGTGGGGGATGCATCGGCCGCCCTGTCGACCTTGGGCACGGCGCTGCAATGGGCCTGCCAGGAAGGCTTCATGCGGCAGATCCTGGACGAAGGCCCGGCCCTGGGCGCGCTGGTGCAGCGCTTCCAGACGCAACACAACAGCAGCGCGGTGCGCGACCCGCTGATGGGCGACTACCTGCAGCGGCTGGTGCAGGCCTTTGGTCCACTGCCGGTCGATGTGGACACCATGCCCGCACCCACCCAAGGCCCGCTGGAGCCGCTCACGCGCAAGGAAATCCGGGTGCTGCAACTGCTGGTGGAAGGCTATTCCAACAGCGCCATGGCCGAGAAACTTTTCGTCTCGGACAGCACGGTGCGCACCCACCTGCGCAACATCAACATGAAGCTCGACGCCCACAGCCGCACCCAGGCCGTGGCGATTGCACGGCGGCTGGGCCTGATCGGCTGAAGGCGCCTCTTTTGTGGGAGCGACGCCCTCGTCGCGATCCAGCAAACCATCGCGACGGAGGCGTCGCTCCTACAGCCGCTGGCGGCGGTCGGTCGCGTTGGTTTTTTCGATATTCTGGCGGGCGTGTTGCCAGTCGGTGTCGCTCCAGCTGGCCAGGTGCGCAAAGTTGCCGCCCGTGGCCTGGTACTGCGCACCGTCGATGGCGATCGTCTGGCCGTTCAGGTACTCCGAGCCCGGCCCCATCAGGAACACGGCCAGATTCGCCAGCTCGGGCATGCGGCCGGTGCGGCCCATCGGGTTGCCCTCGGCCTTGTGCTCGCCGCCGCCCGGGTTCAGGCGCGCGCTCATGCCCTCGGTCGGGAACAGGCCGGGCGCGATGGCGTTCAGGCGGATGCCGCGCCCACCCCATTCGACCGCCAGCGACTGGGTCATGGCATGCAGCCCGGCCTTGGCCATGGCCGAAGGCACGGTGAAGGCCGAGCCGTTCCACACCCAGGTGGTGAGGATGGAAATCACCGACGCTTTGCGCCCTTCGGCCAGCCAGCGCTTGCCGCATTCGAGCGTCATGTAGAAACTGCCACGGAACACGATGTTGGCAATCGCGTCAAAGGCACGTGACGACAGGTCTTCGGTGCGGCTCACAAAGTTGCCCGCCGCGTTGTTGATGAGCCCGTCCAGCGGGCCGTGCGTCTGCCAAATGCTGTCGAGCATGGCCTGGATCGCTTCGTCGCTGCGGATGTCGCACACCCAGGGCACCACGCGCCCGCCATGCTGCGCCATCAGCTCGCTGGCGGTCTGCTCGACCACCGCGCCATGCCGCCCGCAGATGTGGATCTCGGCCCCCAGCAACAACAAAGCCTCGCTCATCACGCGGCCCAGGCCTGTGCCTCCGCCTGTGACCAGCACGCGCTGGCCCGTCAGCAAGCCGGGTTTGTAGATCAGATCGTCGAGCGTCATGGTGCGTCCTTTTTCGGTTCAGTGGCCGCTGTAGTGCGGCGGGCGTTTTTGCAAAAAGGCCTGCAGGCCCTCCTGAAAATCTTCGGTCTGGGTGCACAGCACCTGCTGGCGGTCTTCCATGGCCATGACGGCTTCGAGGCTGCCCATGTCCAGGCTCAGGCCCAAGGCCTCCTTGGTGAAGCGCAGCCCCAGCGGGGTGGTGCGCAGCATGTCTTCAGCCAGGGCCTGCGCCTCCTGCTGCAGCTCGCTCAAGGGGGCCACCGTGCTCACCAGCCCCAGGGCATGTGCACGCGCCGCGTCCATGAAGCGTCCCGTCAGCAGGTACTGCGCGGCCACCGAGCTGCCCACCATGCGCGGCAGGAAATAGCTCACGCCCATGTCGCAGCCCGTGAGCCCGATGCGCAGGAACGAAGCGTTCATGCGGGCGTCGGGCGTGGCCAGCCGGATGTCGGAGGCCAGCGCCAGCGCAAAGCCGCCACCACTGGCCGCGCCCTGCACGATGCTGATGATGGGCTGCGGGCAGCGCCGCATGGCCAGCATGATGTCGCGGATGCTGTACTGCACCGCCAGCATGTCGGAGGTGCCAAGCTCCTTGCCTGGCTGCTGTTCCTTGAGGTCCAGACCCGCGCAGAAGCTGGCCCCGGCCCCTTGCAGGATGACCACGCGGATGTCGTTGCGCCGGTACAGGCCCTGAAAGCACTCGCGCAGTGCCGTGGCCAGCGCCGGGTTCAAGGCGTTGAGGCGTTCGGGCCGGTTCATGGTCAGGCGCAGAACGCCGCCCTGCTCCTGGATGTCGAGGATGTCTTCCATGTCGGTCCTTTCAGGTGGCGGTTTGCCAGCGCTGGCGCACTTCATCGGGGGTCGATGCCGTGCTGGCGTGCGGTGCATCGGCCGGTGTGCGGTCAAAGCGCGGCGCGGGCGCAGGCTGCAGCACGCCCTGGAGGCGGGTGAAGGTCTGACGAGCCCGGTTGTGCGGATGTTCGGGCGCTTCGTCCCAATCGAGCACGGGGGCAAAGCAGGCATCGGTGCCTTCGAGCAAAGCGCACCACTCGTCACGCGTGCGGGTGCGGAACACCTCGGCCAGGCGCAACTTGAGCAGCGGCCAGGCCTGGCGGTCCATCTGGGCGTCAAACACCGGGTCGTCGGCGATGCCGCATTTCTCGCGCAGCAGGGCGTAAAACTGCGGCTCAATCGCCCCCACCGCCACATGACGGCCATCGGCGCAGGCGTAGGTGTCGTAGAAGAAAGCGCCGCCGTCGAGCATGTTGTCGCCCCGGTAGTTGCTCCACTGACCGGCCGCCTTGAAGCCGTACATCATGGCCGACAGCAAGGCCGCGCCATCGGTCATGGCGGCGTCGACCACCTGCCCTTGGCCCGAGCGCCGGGTCTCGTGCAGCGCCGCCAGGATGCCCACGGCCAGCAGCATGGCCCCGCCGCCGAAGTCGCCCACGTAGTTGAGGGGCGGCACCGGGGCCTCGCCTTCGCGGCCAATCGCGTGCAAGGCGCCACTGATGGCGATGTAGTTGATGTCGTGCCCGGCTGCATGCGACAGCGGCCCGTGCTGGCCCCAGCCGGTCATGCGCCCGTACACCAGACGGGGCTGGCGGGCCAGGCACACGTCCGGGCCCAGGCCCAGACGCTCCATCACGCCAGGGCGAAAGCCTTCGATCAGCACGTCCGCTTGCGCCACCAGCGCCAGCACCTGCTGCACGGCCTGCGGCTCACGCAGGTCCAGGTTCAGCACCGTGCGACTGCGGCTGAGCACATCACAGGGATCGAGCGTGGCATCGGCTCGGGCCACGCGCACCACATCGGCGCCCAGATCGGCCAGCACCATCGCGCAAAACGGCCCGGGACCGATCCCGGCCATCTCGATCACCTTCATGCCCGTCAGGGGTCCGGCCATACATCCACCTCAT
>Ga0228703_1001002_pt1 | contig 18192 bp, 21 predicted proteins | sample McNCre217_Aug_MG_3_FD_178020 | JGI IMG/M metagenome (GOLD analysis project Ga0228703, IMG submission 178020) | Freshwater microbial communities from McNutts Creek, Athens, Georgia, United States - 29-17_Aug_MG | ecosystem: Environmental > Aquatic > Freshwater > Creek | place: USA: Georgia... | reverse complement strand
TTTCCTAGCTTGGATGGGCTCACTATCGTTCGGTGTCTACGCCTTCCACCAGGTCATCATTAGCCTCATGGAAAACTTCATGCCGGCGCCAAACTATTTTGCAACCGACGATGTCTGGGCAGCCTTCTTCGTCGCGAAAATTTGCGCCGTCGCGTTTATCTCTATGTTGTTGGCTTGGATTACCCGCCAGCTGGTCGAACGCAAGATTCAGAAGGCAACAAAACCTTTCTTCGCTCGTCTAGCACTCAAGAAGAAGTAGTCGCCAAAGCGTTTAGCGCTCTGCGCTCATCGTTACGCCCTTGAACAGCGAACGCTGGAAGATCAAGAACAGCAGTAGCGATGGAATCGCCGAAAGTACCGCTCCAGCCTGCATGAATGGGCTGTTGGTCAGGCGCTCACCAATCGCGTACTGAAGCGCAAGCGGCATGGTGATCTGGTCGTTGTTTGGCATCAGCAACAGCGCGAAAATGTAGTTGTTCCAAGTCGAAACGAACAGAAGTGTAGCCACGGCCATGATTGTCGGACGCATCACCGGCAGAATCAGCGAACCGAGAATTCGCCACTTTCCCGCTCCATCGAGTCGACCGGCTTCGAGCAGTTCCTGTGGGAACTTGCTCATCACCGACGAGAACAGGTAGGTGCCGAACGCGCTGCCCAAGATTCCCAAAGAAATAATCATCGGCCACTGCGTTCCGTAGCTGTCGGTGCGCATTGCTACCTGGTAGACCGGATAAACCACGGCTTCCTCAGGCATGGTGAAAGTTATGACACATACCGCAATGACAACCCAACGTGAACGGACCTTGCCAATGGCGATTGCATAAGCCATCGAGAATGCCATGACAACGGATATGATTGCGGCGCCACCGCTAATGAATACAGAATTCCAGAGCACTAGCGGGTAATTGACGGTCGTCCAGAAGCCAATGAAGTTAGAGAATGTCGGCACATCTGGGAAAACCGTTGGATCAACGAAACCGACCGAGTTTGGCTCTGTGAATGCGCCAACCCATGTGAGCCAGAACGGGGTGACCCAGGCAAGGGCGAGCAAGATCGCCGAAATGGCGAGAATCCAACGTGAGCGTGTGCGCATTAGTTCATCTCCGCGAACAGCGACTTACGCTGCAGTCTCAGGAGCATCAAGGCGATAACGGCAATGATGAGCGACAGCAGCGTGGACACGGCTGAACCGTAACCAACGTTGTTGCCGCCAAAGAACGAGGTGAACGAGAACAGGGTAGGCACGATGGTGTAGCCAAAAGGCCCACCGTGGGTGACGAAGTAAACCGGGCCAAACACCTTCAACGCGCCAACGGTAGTGACCAACAGCACGACGAGCAGTTCCGGAATCAACTGGAATACGGTGATGCTGCGAAAGCGCTGACGCCAATTGGCACCATCCACCGATGCTGCCTCGAGGATTGCCGGGTCGATGCGCACCAAGCCGGCGAGGAAGATAACCACGGTGTAGCCGAGCTGAATCCAAACCATAATCAGGCAGAGCCACAGCATTGCCCAGCCGTTTACGTTGGTCCAGTCTTGGGTGAGCTTGTCTAATCCCGCGTTGATGAGCATGGTGTTGAGCACACCCGAATTGGCGAGGATTCCCGACCAGACCACACCCGTGATCATCAGCGAGAAGATCTGCGGAAGGTAAATGACACTGCGCACGAATGACAGGATCTTGCGTGTTGCGGGGGTGTTCAAAACCTCGAACAACAGGGCGGCCAGAACCACACCGATTGCGGTTGGAATGAGCGCCATCGGGACGATGAAGATGAAAGCGTTGCCGAATGCGCGCCAGAAGTCTTCCGATTGCACCAACCAAGCGTAGTTTTGCAGCCCCACGAATTCCGGAGTGCTGAAGCCATCGAACTTGGTGAAACTGAGCGCGAAATTGGCCAGCCAGCAGCCACCCACGAATACCGCTAAAACGGTAAAACTCGGGATTAGAAAGATGCCGTATCGCTCGGTTTTCTTCGGTTTTGGCTGAGGCATGCCGTCAGTCTAACAACAGACAGAAAGCGCTTACAGCCCAGATGCCAACTCGTTATCTAGCAAACCTTGCCATCGGAGTTTGCATCGCGATACCAGAGGTATTCGGGGTTGATTCCCTTGAAATACGGCCCATAACCCGAGCCATTAGCGGCCTTACAGGTAGCAAACCGCGGGTCGAGCATCGCTCCCTTGCGCTTAACGATGCTGGGTGCCAAAACAATGTTTCCGGCAGAACCTGCTGATCCACTCGCTTCGGTTGGTAGTGGGCCAACGTACTTCAGATAGGCAGCCTCCCAGTTGCCCGCGATGGCTCGTTGTGCCGTTCGTAGCGTAATCGCGCCAGAGCAGACAAGGTCGTGAAGCTCATTTTCCACTCTGTCTTTTACCCGGGCTCCAAATTTATCGGCGTAAGGTTCGGGCCAAAGGTTTCGCGGGTCAGTTGGATGACCGCCGAGTTCGAGCGAGATCAGGTGATCTTCCTCGTAGTCACCGGTGTTGTAGTCACCGTTTACGGCATATCCGGCAGAGAGTTGCTTGATTTTCAGGCTCGTCGTGTACGAACTTGGCGGCCTGATGGTCGAAGTGAAACCCGAAACGCAGATTGTCGAGTGAATGTTGGCCTGGGTTACATCTGGGTTTACAACTCCAGGGGTAACGGATGGGTCGGGCAGGACGACTCTGGCCACTATCAAGATGGCGAAAAGACCTTTTATCAACATATTCAACCCCTGGCCCAAAGTTTACTCGGGCGGCTGGTATTACCCCTCCCCACCCCAGCTTGGGGCGACTGCTAGGCAGCGGCCAGGTAGCCATCCCACTGAGGCTCAAGGTGCTCTGCTCCACGCACTGTCCAGCTGGCACCCGAAGGCATCCGTGGTGTGAAGTTCAACTTCCAACCGATTTCGGCCAGGGTCTTATCGCTCTTGAGGTTGTTGCACTTTAGGCAGCAGGCGACCAGGTTTTCCCAGGTGTCTTGCCCACCGCGACTCTTTGGCTGAACGTGGTCGATGGTGTTGGCGCTGCGGTTGCAGTAGGCGCAACGATGGTTGTCGCGGCGCAGCACTCCCCTGCGGGTAAGTGGAATCATGCGCGAGCGTGGAATGCGTACATAGCGCGAAAGCAAAATCACCGATGGCAGATCGAACTCCTGCGATGCACTGTGGAACTGCTGTTCGGCTGGTTCAAGCACCGTGGCCTTGTTGTTTAGTACCAAAGTCAGCGCGCGCTTGAAACTCACAACACCTAGCGGTTCGTAACCTGCATTCAAAACCAGAGTTCTCATTCAATGCCCTTTCGAAGCGTCCCCAGATGGCATCTGGGTTTTCGGTTGCACTAGCTGCTAGGTAAATAAAAAAACGCGCCGTCGAAAATGACAGCGCGTTAAATTGCGTACCCGAGTTGGCAGGAATGTTGGAGCTCGGGCTGTTGCCTGGCGGGCATAACCTTTTGCATCATTCCTACTTCTCTATAGCCGTGAGTGCTTGGTTTGAGATTACGCCTGGGGTAGGTGAAAACACGGAACGAAACGCCAAACAAAAAGTAACGTTTTGGTTGCCGGAGCCCGGCTGGCCGGCCTACTTGGTACCGAAGCGGATGAAGAAGACGTTGCTGGTGAAGATCGGGGCAAGCTTCACGGTGTCGCCCGGACGCGGTGCGTGGTAGAAGTTTCCGTTGCCCGCATAGATGCCGTCGTGGCTAAGGTCGTCGAGAACCACAATGTCACCCGGCTGGGCATCCTCAGGCTTGATCTTCATACCGATGCGGGCCTGACCGATAACCGAGTGTGGGAGGTCTACACCGAACTGCGAGAACACGAAGCGAACGTAACCAGAGCAGTCAAAACCATTCGGGTTTTCGCCACCGAACACGTATGGAGTGCCGGTGTACTTGGCGGCAACCTCGAGGATTTTCGCCGAGTCGAGCTTGGAATAAGGAGGGTTCGATACGAAGTCTGCAGCGGTTGGACCCGAATACGAGAGGTAACGCGAAGCTGTCTGCTGACGCGCCACTTCGGCGGCGGAGGCCGACTCGTAGGTGCCGCGGTCGAACTTGACTGTGTTTACCGCCGCAACGGTTAGGTTCTGGGTGTCGCTGCCGGCGGCTACCTCTGCGGCATTGGTGGTGGTGAATCGCGCCATGGCAGCCACGTCTGGACTGTAAGCATAGGCAGGAAGCGCAACCGTGGTGATGAAACCAGAAGCGAAGAGCATCGAAACTACGTTGCGAACCTCGCGACGCTTGGTGAACTTGACCGGAGCCTTACCGGCGACCACATAGCGGCCAGTTGCCACCTGCTCTTTAGAGTCGGTGACGATAACCTGCTGAACCTTGGCAGCCTTGCGGGCGAGGCGCTTCTCCTGGCGCGAGGCGCGCTTGCGCTCTGCCTCACGCATTGAGCGACGTGAGCGCAGTTCCATGGTCTCGAGCACGTTGATTTCAACGTCTGCGCGATGGCGACCGGTTCCTTGCTTAGCCAAAGGGTAATCCTCCAGGGATTCTGGGCTGAACTTAGATTTTACCGCAGGCTCTCGATGTTGCCTATGGACTTTGTGTCTACTCTAAGGAAACAAACAGGTGTGCAGCATCATCGATGACGATGCTCTCGCCCTCGTGGGCGCCTTCCACCTTGATGAATACGCGGCGAGCCTTGTGCTCGAAACTCAGACGCGCACCCGGAACAATGCCAAGTGCTTTGAGGTCTGCAAGCAGCTGAACGTCTACCTGCAGCGGTTCACCGATGCGGCGCAGTGTGTAGGCGCGGCCGGTATCGCTGAAATCTAGGTGAGCAACACTGACAACGCCGGCGCCAAAGCCTTCGGCCGGTTCGATGCCCAGCTCGGCAAGACCCGGGATCGGGTTTCCATAAGGCGATGAGTGCGGGTTGTCGAGAATCGCCATGATTTTGCGCTCAACCTGCTCGCTCATCACGTGTTCCCAGCGGCAAGCCTCTTCGTGAACGAGTTCCCATTCGAGCCCGATCACATCGGCCAGCAGGCGCTCTGCGATGCGGTGCTTGCGCATAACCTTTGTGGCCTCTTCGCGACCGAAGTCGGTTAGTTCAAGGTGACGGTCGTTCGACACGACAACGTATCCCAAACGCTCCATGCGTCCGACGGTCTGAGACACGGTTGGACCGGAGTGGTTTAGGCGCTCGCTAATACGGGCGCGAAGAGGGACCTGGCCTTCTTCTTCCAATTCCAAAATGGTGCGAAGGTACATTTCGGTGGTGTCGATTAGATCAGTCATTTCATCCCTCCCCTAAGTTCTAGATTTGCCTCAATTATTACTTGCGGAAGGTTCATTAGTCGGCAGGCTGAGTAAACTTTTAGCTATGGCTGACATCAAAATCCCAAGTGAACTATTGCCCCTAGACGGTCGTTTCGGCTGCGGACCATCGCGTGTTCGTCAGGCCCAGATCGAAGCTTTTGCAACCGAGGGCGCAAAGCTAATGGGAACCTCGCACCGCCAGGCACCGGTCAAGAACCTGGTCAAGCGCGTGCAGGAAGGCCTGTTCGACCTCTACCACAACCCTGAAGGCTACGAAATCGTCATCGGTAACGGTGGCTCGACCGCATTCTGGGACGTAGCCTCGTTCAGCCTCGCCGAAGGCAAGGCACAGGCTCTTGTTCACGGTGAGTTCGGCGGCAAGTTCGCGAGCGCACTGAAGGCTCCATGGCTAACCGCTCCAACCGTCATCAACGGCACCCCTGGATCGCGCCTAGAGCTTCAGGCAGAGGCTGGAGTAAGCCTGTATGCATACGCACAGAACGAGACCTCGACCGGTGTTGTCGCTCCGGTCAAGCGTGTTGCTGGTGCAGATGCAAACGCAATCTTCCTAACCGATGCGACCAGCGCGGCCGGCGGCATCGACTTCGACCCGCTTGAGACCGACGTTTACTACTTCGCACCTCAGAAGAACTTCGCGTCGGATGGCGGCCTTTGGTTCGCACTCATGTCGCCTGCCGCCATCGAGCGCGCTGAGCGCATCGCCGCTACCGACCGCTACATCCCAGAGTTCTTGAGCCTTAAGACCGCGATCGACAACTCGCGCCTAAACCAGACTCTCAACACCCCAGCCATCTCGACCCTCTTCCTACTCGCAGAGCAGGTTGACTGGATGAACGAAAATGGCGGTCTTGCTTGGGCTGACGCTCGCACCAAGGCTGCATCGCAGCACATCTACGACTGGGCAGATGCAAGCAGCTTCGCAACCCCATTCGTCGAGAACCCTGAGCACCGCTCGCAGGTTGTTGCAACCATCGACTTCAACGACGACATTGACGCGGCTGCGATTGCCAAGGTGCTTCGCGCGAACGGTGTTGTAGACACTGAACCGTACCGCAAGCTCGGCCGCAACCAGCTTCGAGTTGCTACCTTCACCGCTGTAGACCTAGAAGATGTACAGCAGCTAACCAAGTGCATCGATTACGTGGTTGGTCAGCTGGGTTAACTTTGTGGTGCGGGTTTATCCCGCCAACTGAGTTAGTGTGAACACATGGTTCGCTTTTACCTGAAGCACGTTGAACGCAAGCCCGATCCGGAACCGGTGAAGGTAAATGCGAAACTCGCCGTTGCCGTTGGCACCGGACTATGGGTGATTGCGTTACTTACGCTTCTTGCTGCTCCGCAGCTTCTTCCACTTGAAGAGCCCCTTGCTCAGGCCACCGCCGGAGTTGGTGTCGCTCTCGGCCTCTACGGCCTCTGGCACGTCCGAAACCGCTAGTTCTTCAGACTCAACCGCAGCAGAATCCTGCTCTGGTTCTCCGTTGCCGTATGCATCAGCGTCGACTTCATCTGCAGCATCTTCAACATCCTCGTCATCGGCGTCTTCGTCGCCAGCTTCATCAGCCGACTCAAGTGCCTCTAGCGCAGCCGCAGCTGCCTCAGCCTCAAGAGCTGCCTGCAGGGCCTTGTAGTCGGCCAAACGCTCACTCCAAGGAACCCACTTCGGGGCAACCAAACTGCCCTCGCCAGGTGCAAAGAACACCTCAGAAACCGTTGCCTCTGCCCCGGCGATGAATAGAGTGGCGCCGATGGTCCAGTCTGGGTAGCCCTTTACCTTGCTGGCAAAGAGGTAAGTGAGAACCTGATCCTGGTTCTCCTGGAGCACACCCACAAAATCGCCAACGGCAAGTTCGCCGTGCGCGTCAACCGCGGCGGCGCGGGCAATGCTCTCGTAGCTAGACATTCCTAGGCTTCTAGTTCGTCGGCCAGCTTGCGCAGTAGCGCAGCAATCTTGCGTGCGCTTGCGCCTTCAGGGTGGCGTCCGTGCTTCAAACCGTTGTTGATGTTGTCGAGCAGCGCAATGGTGTCCTCGGTGATGATGGCGAGGTCGTCTGCTGGCTTGCGGCTTAGCTTTGCGAGGCTTACCGGTGCGTCTAGGAAGCGCAGGCTAAGCACCTGAGGGCCCTTACGGCCATCGGCGACGCTGAACTCAACACGGGCATTCTTACGAACAGTGGTCACGCCATCTGGGAGCGCACTAGCGTGCAAGAAAACCTGGGCGCCCTCATCGCTGTCGATGAAGCCGTAGCCCTTCTCCTCGTCGAAGAATCGAACTTTACCGGTTGGCATGAAATCCTCTTTCGTAAAAACCAACCCTAAGTTTACCGCACGGAAACATTGAGGCCTAGTTCAAGACGTTCTAAGGCGAGTAGGCTTGAAGGATGGCAAAAAACAAGCAGAACCCAGTAAAGACAGCGTCGGCAGGACTCCGCGAAAACCGCATTGAGAACGTTCTAGCGTTCATGGCTGCGGGTGTCATCGGTGTATCAATCATCTGCATGGCAATCTCGCTTATTTACTACGCGATGGGTGGCTCGCCAATGCAGATCATCGCCGCGTTGCCGCTAGTCGGCTTCCCTATCGGTTTCATCCTCGTGTTCAGCCTGCTGATTACCGCCATCGTGCGAAAGGCGCGCGAAAACCGCAAGTAAGCGGTTTTTGGGGACGAGGGCATTTTGAGCGATCTGCTGAGACTTGCCACAGACCTAAAGGGGCGATCGAACGAATCGCTCGTGGCATTGCTTCAGCGCCGAAACGTCGCCGGTGCCCCAAAAGACTTCTTCGATCTAGCGCAGGCACTGCTCGCACCAAAGAGCATCCAGGCGGCCATCGTCAAACTCGCGGCCTCGGAAGCCGACGCTCTCAACGAACTTGTTGAAAACTCAGGCTCAGATGTAACCGATAATGGCACTGCCGGACTCATCGAACTCGGCCTTGTTTACCGTGATGCCAAGGGTCCACACCCTTACGAGGTGACAGCCGAAATTGCGCGACCTATTTTGGCCGGTAAAGACTTCATCCAGACCAAGACCGCGGCAATCTCGATCATCCCTGAGATTGACCCGAGCGCCGAGCCGGATCGCTCAACCCTTGGGCTCGCGGCCATCGCAGCCTTTGAAACTCAGCATGCAATCACCGAGCTAGTGCTTGATGTTGAGCAGCACCTGGTTCGCCAGGTTGGCAAAACCGGTTTCGGGGTTTCTGACGTAAAACGCCTAGCCACTCATCTGCGCCGCACCAACACCCAGGTTCGCGGCTACTTCGTACTCGCTCAGCAGCTAAGAATGGTCGAACTCATCGGCGACCGCTGGTGGCTCACCACCCGTGCGGAGTCGTTCTTGGCGGCAAGCATGATTGAGCGCTGGAGCATGCTGGCTAACCAGTGGATCGCATCCCTCGGCTCGGTGGGCGCACGCCAGCTCCGCCAGCTGCTCACACTTCCAACCAACGACATCGCCGGCGCACTGCGCGCGGTGTTCCCACTCGCCGATGAAAATCTCGGCGATGAACTTGAGATTCTGCTCGAGCAAGCTCAGGGCATTGGTTTCAGCGTTGCCGGAGCACCGACCGTGCTTCTGACTCTTTGCCTGGAAGGCAAGTTCGACGTGGCTCGCGACCTGCTGCAGCCACACCTGCCTCAACTCCAGCACAGCCTCATCGTGCAGGCAGACCTCAGCCTCATTGCCCCGGGGCCTCTCGACACCCCAACCGAGGCGATTCTTCGCAAGTTTGCCCAAATCGAACAGGTTTCGGTAGCCAGCACCTATCGCCTATCGTCGCTGAGTGTCAGCAACGGCCTCGAATGCGGCCTCACCGCAGAGCAAATCCGCACGGTTCTCACCGACCTTTCGGCCAAGTCACTACCGCAGCCCGTCGAATACCTTTTGAACGAAGCCGCCGGGCGCTTCGGCCGCCTGCGCATCGCCGAGGGCAAGACCGGCGCAGACCGTTCTGTTTTGAGCAGCACCGATGGAATCCTGCTCACCGAAATCCTCAATGACTCACGCCTCCGCCCATTCGCGTTCTATGCACTTTCGGCAGGAACGCTCGCGACTCGATTCGAGCCTGAGGTTGTCTACTTTGGTCTTCGCGACTATGGCTACGTTCCGGTGCGTATCGACGCAACCGGAGCCGTCATCTCACCGGAGAACAAGGGGTCGTGGGGAAACCTAGTGGTTGGCGCAGAAACCGACCCGCTGCTCGCTCTCATCACCGCGGTAAGAAGCGCCGATGAGCGAGTTGGCGCCCAGCCGGACGACCAAGACCTCACCCGCCAGATTCAGCTCGCCATCAAGAACAAGACCGCACTGACGGTTGCCCTAACCGACCGCAGTGGCAACGAAGTGGAGTTCCGCATTTTGCCAACTGCCTTAGTGAATGGTCGCCTTCGTGGTCTCGACAAAAAGGCAGACATCGAGCGCACGCTGCCGCTCGAGCGTATCCTCCGAGTGGCAATAGGCTAGAAGTTATGTCTTTGGGGCCACTTATTGTTCAGAGCGACAAAACCGCTCTCCTGGAAATCGACCATCCAGACGCCAGCGATGCCCGTCACGACCTCAGCATTTTCGCCGAGTTGGAGCGCGCCCCGGAGCACATTCACACTTACCGAATCACCCGTCTGGGCCTCTGGAACGCGCGTGCCGCCGGCCATGACAGCGACTTCGTTCTCGGTGTACTAGATAAGTACGCGAAATTCCCGGTCCCTGCCGGTGTGCGCACCGACATCACCGAAACCATGGGCCGCTACGGCCGTCTAACCATTCAGCGCGCCGATGACGGAGAGCTCGAACTGCACTCCGACTCCCCCGCAATCCTGCTTGAGGCATCGCGCCAGCGCAAGATCGCGGAGCTACTCGAGGGCCGCGTTTCGGACACCGCATTCAAGATTCGCCCTTGGGCACGCGGGCAGGTAAAGCAAGAGCTGCTGAAGCTTGGCTGGCCTGCCGAAGACTTCGCCGGCTACACCCCGGGCACCCCGCACGAAATCAACCTCTCGAACTCTGGTGGCTGGAGCATCCGCGACTACCAGGCGAGCGCTGTCGACCGCTTCTGGGAAGGTGGCAGCGGAGTCGTCGTGCTTCCTTGTGGCGCGGGAAAGACCATCGTTGGCGCCGGCGCAATGAGCGTTGCCAAGACCAACACACTCATCCTCGTTACCAACACAGTGAGCGCCCGTCAGTGGAAGCAAGAGCTGATCAAGCGCACGACGTTGACCGAGGACGAGATTGGCGAATATTCCGGCAGCCTCAAGGAGGTCAAGCCGGTCACCATCGCGACCTATCAGATTCTGACCACCAAGCGTAAGAACGAATACGCGCACCTTTCTCTACTGAACGCCAACGACTGGGGCCTGATCGTTTACGACGAGGTCCACCTGCTGCCGGCGCCAATCTTCAAGATGACCGCAGACCTGCAGGCTCGCCGCCGCCTAGGCCTCACCGCCACGCTCGTCCGCGAGGATGGCAAGGAAGGTGATGTATTCAGCCTCATCGGACCAAAGCGTTATGACGCGCCTTGGAAGGAAATCGAGCAGCAGGGTTACATCGCGCCTGCAAACTGCTTCGAGGTTCGCGTCGACCTTCCAGACGAAGAGCGACTCGAGTACGCCATCGCCACTCAGGATGAGCGCTACCGCCTAGCTGCAACCTCGCCGGTTAAGGTGGGCGTAATCCGCAAGCTGCTGGAACGCCACAAGGGCGAACCGACTCTCATAATCGGCCAGTATCTCGACCAGATTGCGGCGGTTTCAGGTGCGTTGGGCGTGCCACAAATCACCGGCGACACCCCGGTCGAAGAGCGCGAGCGCCTATTCCAGGCCTTCCGTGACGGCACCGAAACCACCATCGTTGTTTCTAAGGTTGCCAACTTCAGCGTTGACCTTCCAGAGGCATCGATGGCCATCCAGATCAGCGGTTCTTACGGTAGCCGTCAGGAAGAGGCCCAGCGCCTCGGACGCCTGCTTCGCCCGAAGGAAGATGGCCGCAGTGCCAACTTCTACACCCTGATCAGCCGCGACACTGTGGACCAGGACTTCGCACAGAACCGTCAGCGTTTCCTTGCAGAGCAGGGCTACTCGTACCAGATTCTGGACGAAGCAGACCTCTAACCGAAGCTTCGGCGGCCCAGACGACGCGCCGGAGGCCTTCCAGAGAACTCTCAGCTTTCTTTCAGGTATTTCTGCGAAAGTAGTGTCATGAACACTTCTGCAGCCTCAGGCATCAAAGTTCTAATCGTCGATGACGAGCCAAGCATCCGCGACCTCCTCACCCGTCACCTTCGCTTCGAAGGGTTCCTGACAAACGCAGTGGCCAACGGCGCAGATGCCGTGCAAGCAGCAACCACTTCAGACCCAGACATCATCCTGCTCGACGTAATGCTGCCAGACATGAGCGGCTTCAGCGTGACCAAGAAGATCCGTTCGATGGGCGTCACCGCACCAGTTTTGTTCCTTACCGCTCGCGACGACACCGAAGACAAGATCACTGGCCTCACCGTCGGTGGCGATGACTATGTGACCAAGCCATTCAGCCTCGCGGAGATTGTTGCCCGCATTCAGGCCATCCTGCGCCGCACCAAGGCAGCGGAGCACGAGGATGCCATCCTCGAGGTTGGCGAAGTGAAGATCAACAACGATGCCCACGAGGTTTACGCAAACGGTCAGCTTGTCGACCTCAGCCCTACCGAGTACAACTTGCTGCACTTCCTAATGAGCAACCCAAACCAGGTTCTCAAGAAGGAACAGATTTTGAACCACGTTTGGGAGTACGACTTCGGTGGCAACAATGCCATCGTTGAGTCATACATCTCATACCTGCGCCGCAAGCTGCACGCACACACCACCGAGGAAGTCATTCACACCAAGCGCGGTGTCGGCTACATGTTCCGTTCGGTCAAAGCCGCCTAAATGAACAAACTCGAGCAGGCTTGGGAGCGCATTTCGCTCCGAACCAAACTGACTGCACTTTCAGTCGCCATCATCGGCGTTCTGCTAGTGGTTTCAAGCCTTGGCACCATGACCCTGCTTCGCACCTACCTGCAGCAAAACCTAGACACCTTGCTCACCAGCACCGCGTCTACGCTTAGCCACGAGGATCCAGCCCTGCTTGAACAGCGCCTGAGCACCCGCCAGGTTCAGCTGCCGCGCCTACCGAGCGACTACTACATCGGCTACCTAGACACCAGCGGTGCGCTCGTTGTCGGCGTAGTCTCGTCGACCCGCAGCACCCAGGACTCCCCTGAACTTTCCAAGTTCAACAGCGCGTTCGTGCTCAGCAAGCAGGGCGTGCCTTTTGATGTTCCAGGTTCTTCGGCCAAGCAGGGCATCAAGAGTTGGCGCATTGTGGCCGTGCCACTCACGACGATGGCCGGCTCGCTGGTTGTTGCGTTGCCAACCGACTCAAACGATGAACTGCTAGACCAGTACCGCGGCATCGGCCTTTCGACCGGATTCCTGCTGCTACTGCTGAGCGGAATCGCGATTTGGCTAACCATCACCTCAGCCTTCCGCCCACTTCGCGAGGTCGAACGCACTGCCGCCGCAGTTGCAGCCGGCGACACCAGCCAGCGCCTTATCGAACACCCTGGAGACACCGAAATCGCGCGCATCAACCGTTCGCTGAACACGATGCTCGACTCCATCGATGGCTCGCTCAAGAGCCGCAACCAGACGCTCGATCAGATGCGCCGCTTCGTAGCGGATGCCAGCCACGAACTGCGAACCCCACTGGTTTCTGTGCGCGGCTACGCCGAGCTCTACCGCATCGGTGCACTCAAAAAGAAGTCAGACATCAACGAGGCCATGGAGCGCATTGAGTCCGAGGCAATTCGCATGGGCGACCTAGTTGAATCGCTGCTGGCGCTTGCCCGCCTTGACGAAAACGTTGAGCTCGAAAAGCACCACGTTGAGCTCGTCGCACTAGCCCGCATGGCCGCCAAGGATGCCTCTGTAGCCGATGGAAACCGCAAGATTGTGGTGACCGATCTGGCTGGCCGCGAGCTGAAGGAAGACGCCGGGTTCGTGGTGAGCGCTAATGCCTCGCAGATCCGTCAGGTGCTCACCAACCTGCTCGCGAATGCTTCTCGGTTCTCCCCTGACAATGCACAGATTGAAGTGGCGCTGGGCAAGTCGCACGAGGCTCAGATCATAGAGGTACGCGACCACGGCGAAGGCATCCCGAAGGAACTTCGCCAGAAGGTATTTGAGCGCTTCTTCCGCGCCGACAACTCGCGCAACCGCGACACCGGCGGCTCGGGTCTTGGGCTTTCGATCGTAAGCACAATCGTCGCTCGTCACAACGGAACCATCGTTGCCGACCAGACCGTTGGTGGCGGAGCAACCTTCCGCGTAACCCTGCCGCTACCAAGCGACAACCTCTAGGTTCAACAGCCCAGGTTTCGGGTTCTTTTCCACAGCTTCCGGCTGCGGCATTCACCGCGCGGATGACGGCCCGCACACTTAGTGCATGACACGTTTCCTTGTAGATTCCGAAGAAGTCCTTGCCGCCAACACAGTCGTGCAGTCAACCATCCAAAAGTTGCAGTCCGACGTGGATACCCTCCACACCCAGCTGAACTCCCTGCAGAGCTCGTGGCAGGGTCAAGCAGCCAATAGCTTCCAAGACCTTGCGGGGCGTTGGCGCACAACTGCAGGCCTCGTACAGCAGCAGCTAGCCGAGATTGGCCAGGCTCTCGCCATCGCCGCACAGCAATACTCCGACATCGAAGCCACAAACCAGCGCCTGTTCCTCTAGTACTCGCCGAAAGCAAAAATGGGGCCGATCTTTCGATCGGCCCCATTTTTATTGGGAACTTTAGAAGTCCATGCCTCCACCAGGAGCTGCAGGCATTGCTGCTGCTGGCTCTGGCTTGTCTGCAACAACTGCCTCGGTGGTTAGGAATAGACCTGCAATCGAAGCTGCATTCTGCAGAGCCGAGCGGGTTACCTTCACTGGGTCGTTGATACCAGCAGCAAGCATGTCTACGTACTCGCCGGTAGCTGCGTTCAGACCGTGGCCCGAAGGAAGGTTCGAAACCTTCTCAGCAACTACGCCAGGCTCTAGACCTGCGTTGATAGCAATCTGCTTTAGCGGAGCCGAGATAGCGACGCGAACGATGTTCGCACCGGTTGCCTCGTCACCAACTAGACCTAGACCGTCGAATAGTGCCTGGGTGCCTGCCTGAAGCAATGCAACACCACCACCGGCGACGATACCTTCTTCAACGGCAGCCTTCGCGTTGCGAACTGCGTCTTCGATGCGGTGCTTGCGCTCCTTGAGCTCAACCTCGGTTGCTGCACCAGCCTTGATGACTGCTACACCACCGGCAAGCTTTGCAAGGCGCTCCTGTAGCTTCTCGCGGTCGTAGTCGCTGTCGGTCGAGTTGATCTCACGACGGATCTGCTCAACGCGGCCAGCAATCTGAGCCTGGTCGCCAGCACCCTCAACGATGGTGGTCTCATCCTTGGTGATAACAACCTTGCGAGCACGACCTAGAAGGTCGAGAGTGGTGTTCTCAAGCTTTAGACCAACTTCTTCAGAGATGACCTGACCACCGGTAAGGATGGCGATGTCCTGAAGCATTGCCTTGCGGCGGTCGCCGAAGCCAGGAGCCTTGACGGCTACCGACTTGAAGATGCCGCGGATCTTGTTGACGATAAGGGTTGCAAGAGCTTCGCCTTCGATGTCTTCTGCGATGAGAAGAAGAGGCTTGTTTGCCTGGATGACCTTGTCGACGATTGGAAGAAGATCCTTGATGTTGCTGATCTTGCTGTTCACGATGAGAACGTAAGCGTCCTCAAGAACTGCTTCCTGACGCTCTGGGTCGGTAACCATGTAGGCACTTAGGTAGCCCTTGTCGAAGCGCATACCTTCGGTTAGCTGTAGGTCGATGCCGAAAGTGTTGCTCTCTTCAACGGTTACAACACCCTCGCGGCCAACCTTGTCGATTGCCTCAGCGATTAGGTCACCGATCTGGCTGTCGCCAGCCGAGATGCTTGCGGTAGCAGCAATCTGCTCCTTGGTCTCAACAGGCTTTGCGTTGTCTAGAAGCTGTGCGATGACAGCAGCAGTTGCCTTGTCGATACCGCGCTTTAGGCTGATTGGGTCTGCGCCTGCAGCGACGTTGCGAAGACCTTCGCGAACGAGTGCCTGAGCAAGAACGGTTGCGGTGGTAGTTCCGTCACCGGCAACGTCGTCGGTCTTCTTAGCAACTTCCTTGACTAGCTCTGCACCCATCTTCTCTAGTGGGTCTTCAAGCTCAATTTCCTTAGCGATCGAAACACCATCGTTGGTGATGGTAGGTGCGCCCCACTTCTTCTCGAGCACAACGTTACGACCACGTGGGCCAAGGGTTACCTTTACGGTGTCTGCGAGGATGTTCAAGCCGCGCTCTAGGCCGCGACGAGCTTCTTCGTCAAAAGTGATGATTTTTGCCATTTAGGGTTTCTCCCGTTTGGATTAAGTACTTTGTTTTGGCACTCTCAACATTGGAGTGCTAACAACTATTTTGGCACTCAAGGTGGCAGAGTGCAAATACCTTCACTTGAGTTGTGAGCGGCCATCCCAGGAACGATACGCGCATCGCCGATTAAACGAAAAGACCCCTACCCGAAGGTAGAGGCCTGATCTGTTTGAAGACTAGATAACGTGTACGTTGTCTGCCTGTGGACCCTTGTCGCCGCTCTTTACGTCGAACTCGACTCGCTGGTTCTCCTTGAGCTCACGGTAGCCGTCGCTCTGAACAGCGCTGAAGTGAACGAATACGTCCGCTCCGCCGTCCTGAGTGATGAAGCCGAAGCCCTTCTCAGAGTTGAACCACTTTACGGTTCCTTGTGCCATGTTGTACTGCTCCTGTAACTATGTTTCAATCGGATGATTCCCGACTGGGTCGCATAGTTGCCAAGAAGGTTCCTATGGGGTGTGCGCAATACTGCGCGCACTAGACGACTACTTGCAGGTTACGGGGTTATCTGGGCACAAGCAAGCGTTTACACCCTTTTGACACGCATGGTTATTGGAAAGTTATACAACCGCTAACCAGCGAGGGTGTTATTTGAAATCGCTTCCAAGAACGATAGTGATCGGATCGGCATAGGTTTCTGCCTGCACGATCTTGTAGATGCCGATTGTTTTGAGCACATCGTTAGCAGCACTCTTGGCCGCATCGGTGGTCACATAAACAATGGTGGTCTTGGATGGGTCAACCGCGCCGGTTGCCGCCGGGGTCGGAGTTGGTGCTGGGATTGAGCCGGTTGCCGCACCCTTTGGTGTCGGAAGGTTCAGATTCACCGCGCTAAGCACGTTCCAACCCTCGTCGAAGAGGCTTGAAGCCACCTTGGATGCGAGCCCCTTCTTATCGGTGGCATCGATGACAGTAACGCCAAGACCGTTTGCATTGAAGCCCGAAAGGCCCTGGCCACTTGGAGCGGCAATGTTGCCGAGGTCAGATCCGGCGCTGGTGACATTGAGAGCAACGATGGCAGCACCCGAAAGCGCAGCGGTGACGCCGGCGTAGCGGGCGAAAGAGGCAAGACGCGAACGCAGGGTGCGCTTTGCGCGGTGACGCCCACCGATGGCAGTGACGGAGTCGAACTCGTCTGCCGGGAAGTCTTTAGCCATGTTTCCTGCTCTATATTGAGTGGGCATAAGCCCAAGACAATATTAGGCTCTGGAGCTGAATATGGATTACCCAGTAAAGAAGACCGACGACGAGTGGCGCGCCGAACTTACCGAGTTCGAGTACTTTGTGTTGCGCCAGGCTGGCACCGAGCGCGCCTACACCGGCGAGCTCCTTGACGAAAAGCGCGTTGGCTCATTCAGTTGCCGCGGCTGTGGCCACTTCTTGTTCAAGAGCGAGACCAAGTTCGACTCTCACTGCGGTTGGCCTTCGTTCTATGAGCCTCAGGCAAGCGATGCGGTGATTCTGCGCGAAGATCGCAGCCATGGCATGGTTCGAGTTGAAGTCCTGTGTGCCAACTGCGGCTCGCACCTTGGCCACGTATTCGAAGATGCCCCTCAGACGCCTACCGGCGACCGCTACTGCATCAACTCGGTGAGCATCACCTTCGACGAGAACTAGATTGTTCTTATGACTTACTTTGACCAAGAGAAATTCAAAAAGAAGCTCAAGAAGCAGATCAACAAGAACACCAAGAAGTACGGCAAGATTCAGCTGAAGAGCAAGACGTACAGCAACTTTTACGTCCTAGGCTTTATCGGCGCTGCGATCTACTTCGTATCGCACGCTAATGGCTTCTGGGATGGTGTGCTTGGCTTCCTGAAGGCCATCGTCTGGCCGGCATTCTTGGTCTACCAGGCTTTCGCTGGGCTACTCGGCTAAGCACCCGCAAATAGAAAAATGCCTCCCATCGCTGGGAGGCATTTTCTTTTGGTGAGCCGACTGTGGGACTCGAACCCACAACCCTCGCATTACAAGTGCGATGCGCTGCCAATTGCGCCAAGTCGGCCTAGGCATCCGAGTTTGAGGCGAAAAATAACCATTTCGCCGACGTTCCGTTTTGAGGCGGGCCGTAACTGGTGTCTAACTGGTTCGTAAACGAACCTCATAAAGTCTAGCGGAAAGCCGCCTGTGGATTACTTTGGACAGCCATCCTGCACTCCCCCTAGCCTTGGCAAAAGACTTCGAATGGGGGCTCAGCCGGTGGCAAACTTCTCCTGGTCGATCTGGCTGGCGCTGGCCATTATTGCCGGTATTACCATGCCCCTATTGATCATCGATGTTCGGTCACACCGCCTGCCGAACGTTTATACCTACCCTGCCGCGCTTTTTATCGCCGCCGGTCTCAGCATCGCCCACCACTGGACCGCAATCACCTGCGGACTGGTTGCGGGTCTCGCAATGCTTACCCTCAACCTCGCCACACGGGGAGGCGTAGGAATGGGCGACGTCAAA
>Ga0228703_1001001_pt1 | contig 18192 bp, 20 predicted proteins | sample McNCre217_Aug_MG_3_FD_178020 | JGI IMG/M metagenome (GOLD analysis project Ga0228703, IMG submission 178020) | Freshwater microbial communities from McNutts Creek, Athens, Georgia, United States - 29-17_Aug_MG | ecosystem: Environmental > Aquatic > Freshwater > Creek | place: USA: Georgia... | reverse complement strand
CCCTTGCAGTCCATCATTCCGGCGCCGCTGCGGTCGCGCAACGCCTTTACATCTGCGGCGGTGTAGTTTGCCATCTTTACTTTGCTTCCTCTGCTGCAACAGCTGCTGCTGGTGCTTCTACGGTCTCGGTTGCTGCTGCGGCTGCGTTGCCCTGCTCTAGAAGCTCGCGCTCCCACTCAGCTAGAGGCTCTGCTGCTGCCTCTGGCTTTGCGTGACGAGCGATTAGACCCTCAGCAACAGCGTCAGCAATAACGCGGGTTAGTAGGTGAACTGAACGAATTGCGTCGTCGTTACCTGGAATACCGATGGTGACCTCGTCTGGGTCACAGTTTGTGTCGAGGATACCGATAACAGGGATGCCTAGCTTCTTTGCCTCGGTGATTGCTAGGTGCTCCTTGTTGGTGTCAACAACCCAGATCGCTGATGGAGTCTTGGTGATGTTGCGGATACCGCCTAGGGCCTTCTCTAGCTTGTCCTTCTCGCGGCGAAGGATAAGAAGTTCCTTCTTGGTTAGACCGGTCTTGGTCGCGCCTGAGAAGTCCATGACCTCAAGTTCCTTTAGACGTGAAAGACGTCCCTGGATGGTCTGGAAGTTGGTCAATAGACCACCCAACCAACGCTGGTTGATGTATGGCTGGCCTACGCGAAGAGCCTGCTCAGCAATTGCTTCCTGAGCCTGCTTCTTGGTACCTACGAACAGGATGCTGCCGCCGTGTGCAACGGTCTCCTTGACGAAGTCATATGCCTTGTCAATGATGGCAAGCGACTGCTGTAGGTCGATGATGTAGATGCCTGAACGGTCGGTCAGAATGAAACGACGCATCTTTGGGTTCCAACGACGGGTCTGGTGACCGAAGTGGACGCCGCTGTCGAGCAGCTGGCGGATTGTTACAACTGCCATGGCAGTCTCCTTTTCGGCGCGCAAAGGCGCCACTCAGTTTTCTGTTCCAGACGGTTGTCTGGCACACCTGGTGTCGGATCTGTTCCGCCTTGATTACTCGAGGACTGAGTGGAACGTGGATCTGATTCGACACGCGAAGTCAACAGGCGCGACAAAATCGCTCAAGTTGCTAGTTACAACCATACCAGTCTTGGCCTCGGTTATCCACCGCTTTACCAATGTTTATAAGCATTTTCGACTTGGGCACCATGCTAGAAAAATGCACTTGAGGTTACTTTCCGCCGCCATGTTCGGGGTTGCTTTGAGTCAAAGTTCCTTGGGTTGGCAAATGCCGTTTAACACACCCCATCGATTACTCCGACCATACCTTCAGCCCAATAGCGACTACTCCGCGGGGCATCGAGGTATTGACCTCGAAGCGGTCATAGGCGAGACCGTTTATGCCCCAGCCGACGGGCAGGTGAAATTCATCGGCAAGATTGTTAATCGAGGAGTCGTTACTCTTATACACGCTGGCGACCTCGTTAGCGAGCTGGAACCAGTTTGCTCAACTTTGAAGCCAGGCGCGCTGGTCAGCCGCGGAGAGGCCATCGGCCAAATCTGCCAACCCGATGCGAGCTATAGAACTCATGTCCCGGACGTAATCTCACTGCATTTCTCGGTGCGTGTTTCGGGCAGTTATCTATCGCCTCAAAAATTCGTTGGCGGGCTCAACCCGAGCAGGTTGCTACCCTACGCCCTCGGATGAGCATTTTTGTAGCCGTCCTTTAGTCGCTCAATCGAAACATGTGTGTAAATCTGCGTGGTTCCCAAACTCGCGTGGCCAAGTAGTTCTTGGACAGCTCGTAGATCCACTCCACCATCCAACAGGTGAGTCGCTGCACTGTGCCTCAAGGCATGTGGGCCGGAGGCTCCCGCTGATGTCGAATCCAACAACCCGGCAACCAAGGAATACACCTGGCGCACTCCAACGCGCTGGCCGCGCGAGTTTAGGAAAAGTGCCGAACCAGATCTGTCATTTGCAAGCTCGTTTCGGGATATCCGAATCCAGTTATCCAAAGCGTCCCTGGCTGGCTGGCCGAAAGGGACCATTCGTTCTTTAGAGCCTTTACCCATCAGCCTCACGATGTTTCGGCTGTAATCAATATCAGCGAGGTCCAAGCCAACCAGTTCACTGACTCGAGCCCCGGTGGCGTATAACAGCTCTACGATCGCTAGATCTCTCATGCCCGTCGGATTATCAAGCGTTGCCCTAGTTTCCAGCCAGGAGAAAATTTGGTCAAGGTTTTCACGAGAGACAACTTTAGGCAAGGCGCGATTGGCTTTTGGGGAGCGCAACCTCAGGCCTGGGTCCTGATCCAGATGGCCAAACTTGAATAGCCAGGCTGTAAAGGCGCGCACTGAAGCGCTCTTGCGGGCGATTGTTGATTTGGCGGTGGATTTTTCACTCACTCGCCAAAGCCAGTCGCGAAGTATCTCAAGGTCGATTTTCGTGACCGGGTCAGCGTCGGAAAGGTCCATGGTTTGCTGTAAGTCCTGGACATCGGCTAGATAGGCCCTCACCGTGTTTGGCGAATAACCCTTGGCAGAGGCGAGATAAACCGAGTAATCGGTCGACGCCTGGCCAAGGTTTATAGTCATGCTTCAAACTTAGTTCGACTAACCGCCGCTGAACCGTCGCCAAACATTCGCGTCTTTTTTTATCATTCCCAGCAGTGAGAGACCTGCCAGACCTATCTCAGCCTCGGATTTCGTCAGACCGGCATGAGCGCAAATGCTCTCAAAGTCGGCACCTTGAAATCCGATTACATCGTGCACGCGAGTTTCGAGTGCACCCAACCCTGCTTCCGAATCGGCTTCAACAATGCTTTTACCCCGAATCATTTCGAAGATGTCCGATGTGCACGTGATCAGCTCTGCCTGACCGGAACGAATCAATTGGTGACATCCATCGGATCCTGCCGAATCAAATGGCCCCGGAACCGCACCGATTGGGCGCCCCAATTCCCTAGCCCGATTGGCTGTGCTAACCGCCCCAGATCTAGGGTTTGCTTCAACGACAATCGTCGCTTCACCGAGAGCCGCAATCAACCTATTTCTCTGTAAAAATCTCCATTTCGTAGGCGCTGAACCTGGGGGCATCTCGGTTAGGAGTGCACCTCCAGACATGATGGCTTTGAAAAGCTCGATGTTTCCATTGGGATACGACCTGTCTAAACCACCTGCCATCATTGCGAAAGTCACGCCGTTTGCGGCTAAGGCAGCCCTATGCGCCGCGGCGTCGATCCCATAGGCGCCGCCTGAAACGATCGAGTAGCCTCGCTCTACCATCGGCACGACCAGCTCCTCACAGGCATGCTCTCCATAGGCGCTAGACATTCTGGATCCAACGAATGAAACGGCATTGCTCAGTTCGGATAAAGAAGATGGGTTGCCTAGACCCCAGAGACCGCGGGGTGAATGATTGCCAAGATCTCCGAAGGCGAGTGGCCAAAACTCAGAGGATTCTGTAACGAACCATCCACCTCGAGCACTCATTTCTTGGCACGCGCCAACGACCCGTTCTAGATTCATCCTTGACGACCATCGTTCACGTGCTTCTCTTGCCGTTCTATCGAATCTCCCAAATCTCTCGGCGATGTCACTGGCCTGATGCCGAAAGAGCTTTAGGTATGCATCTGGAGTAGTGCGCTCGAGTTCAAGCGTTAGCGCATTTGCAGCCCCGAATACCTCAATCAGTGCGCCGGCAAAGGAATCTCCAGGTTCACAAATCAGGCTCCATGCGACCGAAGCAAAATATTCCTGAGGATCGACCGGAGCCTCACCGACCACCAGGGGCTCGATGGCCTTGCGAATATCTCTTTCCGAAATCCTTAGATCTATCCGACTCACCATGAGGTAACTTGGTCCCCACCGCGAAGCGAGATTGCTTTTGCTACGTCCTCGGCCCGGACGCTGTCACTACCGGCAAGGTCTGCACTCGACCAGGCGAGGCGAACGCATCGGTCGTAGCCCCGCATGCTCAACTTGCCTCGATCGAGAGCGAGGTTGAGCGGCCTCGCAATTTCAGAATCCAAACGTAGGTGCCTCCGTAGATAAGAGCCCGGCACATGTGCATTGACAACCCATGGAGTCCCACTGAGCCTCCTAGACGCTCGCTCCCTCGCCATTAGCACCATATTTCTAACCTCAGTACTTGAGCGCCCTACCTGCCTCGCACCGAGGCTGGCTAAGGCTAACTGGGCCGGCTTTGCCGCTTGCAATCTGAGTCGAACATCGATGCGATCTAGTAGTGGCCCTGACAACTTGTTTAGGTAAGCAAGACGCGCAGACGGAACACATACACAAGCCCTAGCCTGACCGGAAAAATTGCCGCAGGGGCAAGGATTCGCAGCCATTATCAGCTGAAATCGGGCTGGAAATCGTGCCACACCTGAGCTTCTATGTATCAGAACCTCACCGGATTCGAGTGGTTGCCGCAGGGCTTCAAGAAAGCTGCGTTGAAATTCGGGTGCTTCATCGAGAAACAAAACCCCATTATTTGCCAGCGAAACCAATCCCGGTCTAGGGAAGGATGCTCCCCCGCCAATCAGCGATACCAAGCTCGCACTGTGGTGCGGCGACTCGAAGGGTCTCCCTCTGGATAGCGCGGAAGCATTGATTACTCCCCCGATAGCGGCAATCGACTTAAGTGCCGCGGTCTCTAGGGCCTCTTCGTGAGTCTGAGGCGGAAGGATTGATGGCAACCGTTCGGCAAGCATGGTCTTGCCGGCACCTGGCGGACCGATCAGGAGCATGTGGTGGCCGCCCGCTGCCGCAATGGTTAGTGCGTCAACGGCATCGTCCTGACCTATCACGTCACCTAAATCGAGCTCTATGTGATCCGCACCGGGCGGTTCAGTTGCCACAACTGGGCTGTGCACCAAAGCGACAGCCTTGACTCGAGCGCCGTGAAATGCTGCCACCGAGGCCAAGTTTGAAGCCCCCATCGCCTGCACTCCAGAGACCATCTGGGCCTCAGCCAAATTCTCTATTGGGACTATAACCTTTGAATACCCTGCTCGTTTAGCTGCCAAGACGGATGGCAAAATGCCTGCTACACCGCGAAGTGTTCCATCTAAACCCAGCTCGCCAAGGTGGACCCACTCGATTACCGAATCAGGGCGAACCTTGGAATCCGCCGCAAAAATTGCCATTGCGATCGCCAAATCAAAGATTGCGCCACGTTTAGGCACCGCCGCGGGCGAAAGATTTACGGTCACACGACGCCCCGGCAAGGACAAAGACGAGTTATGAGCTGCTGAGCGGACCCTGTCACGGGCTTCAGATAGAGATGCATCGGGTAGCCCAACCAATACGAATGACGGGAGATTACTCGAAATCTCCGCTTCGATTTCAACAATCGTGCCGTTTAGGCCAAGCAAACTCACCGCGTATGACTTGCAGACAGCCACTAGAACACCTGCTTCAGGTGCTCAATAGATACCCGCCCGCCGCTAATCAAAACTGAAATCGCGTCGAGCCTTATTCGAACTCCGGATGCCTGCTTTTGAGCGCACCATTCAGCGGCAAGGCGGCGCATCCTGACGACTTTATCGGGGGTTATGGCCTCAAATGGGTGCCCGTAACCGGACCCGTTTCTCGTCTTGACTTCAACAAAGACTATGCGACCGCTTTCGGCAGCAATTAGGTCGATTTCGCCTGAGGCGCTTCGCCAATTGCGGTCCACGATTTCGTAGCCGAGGTCTTCCAAATAGATCGCCGCGCGGTCTTCTCCGTAGCGGCCTAAATCTTGCCTTAGGTTCATGGCAACTAATGTGCCTGAGACTCAGTTCGCCGCGTTAAGAATCAAAGGATTCTGTGCACAACCCAACTAAATAGCCGGTTGTGACTAGTAGTGATTACTCGCCTACGGCAAGTTCCTTAGGAATATCGAATGCCTTACCCGAGAGCTCTTCAACGTTGACATCCTTGAAGGTCAGGACTCGCACGTTCTTCACGAAACGATCCGTTCTGTAGATGTCCCAAACCCACACATCGGCCATGTTTAGCTCGAAGTAGAAATCGGTTGGAGTATCTACACGAACCAAAGTCACCTCGTTGGCGAGATAGAAACGACGCTCAGTCTCAATGACGTACTTGAAAGTCGCGACTACATCCTTGTACTCGCGGTACAAAGCAAGCTCTGCCTCGCGGTCGTAGTCTTCGATCTCGTTCTCGTCCATGGTTCCAGTCTATTCCTCGCCGAACAGTTGTCCGTCGCCAAGAATCTTTGTGAGCCAGGTGTGACGGTGCTCCACCGAAGGCCCAAATGTTCGAATCGCGCTGATGTGCGATTCGGATGCGTAACCCTTGTGGCCCTCGAAACCGAAATCGCCATGAACTTCGGCAAGTTGAATCATGAGGTTGTCGCGCTCGACCTTCGAAATCACCGAGGCAGCGGCCACGGAAACGCAATCTCGGTCAGCCTTGGTGCGCACGATGACCGGGATTCCGGAGGCCTTACCGCCAAGCCAGTTGTGTGAACCGTCAAGGATGATTGTTGCCCCATCTCGTGCGATCGCCGCTCGCAGGTTTGCATCACCGAGCAGCTGGTCGAGGGCTCTGCCGGCCGAGAGTGCTAGTGCAGCGACAATTCCTTTTTCATCGATTTCTTGGGCTGATGCCATACCAACGGCGTGGCCATAAACCCAATCTTTGACCGGGAGCAAAATCTCATTGCGGGCCTTTTCGCTGAGTAGCTTGGAGTCCTTGAGATTTGAAGGCCAGGCCTGCTGCAGACGCGCATCTTGAGAATCGAGGATTGCCACACCAACGGCTACTGGGCCGGCGATTGCTCCGCGACCGACCTCATCCATGCCGATGACGAAACGAACGCCAGAGGACCAGAGTTCGCGCTCTAGATTAAGGCTTGGGAACGTCTTTGAAGACATTTGGGAAGTTATCTAGCCAAGTCCAGTGCGCGGTAGGCCAGCTAATCACAATTGCACGACCGACGATGAACTGCTTGGCAACAAAACCCTTGCTTGGTAGGTCGCCATGGAAGCGTGAGTCTTCGCTGTTGGCGCGGTTATCGCCCATCACCCAGATGGAATCGGCCGGCACCTTGACGTCGAACTTAACTTCCGAAGGCTTTACATCCTTGGTTAGGTAAGTCTCGTTGATTGCCTTGCCGTTGATAGTCAGTTTGCCGTCGACGCTGCAGCAGACAACGTGGTCGCCGCCGACACCGATGACGCGCTTGACCAAGTGCTGGCTGCTGTCAGGTGCGGTTAGACCGAAAGCCGAAAGGAACCAGTCGACGCCCGCCTCAATTGGAGTTTGAGCCTTAGGGTTTACCGTGCCCAGCCATCCACCTGGATCCTTGAACACAACGACATCGCCGCGTTCGATGGGGATGACATTTGGAACTAATTCGTTGACGATAATTCGGTCATCGATCTGCAAGGTTTCGAGCATCGAGCCCGAAGGCACGAAGAATGAACGAACCAAGAATGTCTTGATTAAAAGAGAAAGCACCAACGCAGACCCAACAATCACGAGCAAGTCGATCAAGAAAGCGACGAAGACGTTCTTTCTGAAGCGACTCCACTTGGATGCGGGGTTGCGTGGTGCTTTTCTTTTAGGGCTTAGAAACTGCCCAAGGTTAGTCATGGCTTGAAGCGTGGACCAGATTAGTTCTGGTTCTCGCGCTTTTCCTGAATCTTTGCCTTCTTGCCGCGAAGGTCGCGTAGGAAGTAAAGCTTCGCGCGGCGAACTGCACCACGTGAGACAACTTCGATCTTCTCTAGAACTGGTGAGTGAACTGGGAAGGTACGCTCAACACCAACCTGGAAAGAAACCTTACGAACAGTGAAGGTCTCGCGAACCGACTCGCCTGAACGGCGGATTACGATGCCCTTGAAAACCTGGACACGGCTGCGGTTACCTTCAATGATGTTTACGTGAACGTTGACGGTGTCACCAACACGGAATGCTGGGATGTCTGAACGTAGTGATGCTGCGTCGACTGAGTCGAGAATGTGCATTTTGAATCCATCTCTGTTACTGCACGCAGGTCAACAACGGGTATGTGTTTGATGATTTGTGTCCTTGGCGCCTTACTCCCCTGCGGCAGAGTTTTTATGGCGGACAACCTGATTATTCTAGCGGATGATGACTAGTCAGGCAATAAGTCAGGGCGAACGCGCTTGGTGCGCTCAATTTGCTGATCCTTACGCCACTTGGCGATCAGAGCGTGATTTCCGCTGAGCAAAACATCTGGAACCTCTAGGTCTCGCCAGACTGCCGGCTTGGTGTAGCTCGGGTACTCGAGTAGCCCATCCGAGTGCGATTCTTCAACCAAACTCTCGGCATTACCAATGACGCCAGGAATTAGGCGAGCGATTGCCTCAACCATGGCGATGGCGGCAACCTCGCCGCCGTTCAAGACATAGTCGCCCAAGCTGATTAGACGAACGCGCCCCTTGGTCGCAGCGTAATCAACCACGCGCTGATCGATGCCCTCGTAACGTCCACAGGCAAAGACGATGTGGTCTTCTTTAGCCAGTTCGTAAGCGGTTGCTTGCTTGAACTGCTCGCCAGCGGGTGACGTGAAGATGATGGTTACGTTGCCGTCTGCCGGAAGGATTTCGTCGAAAGCTTCACCCCAAGGCTCTGGCTTCATGAGCATTCCGGCACCGCCGCCGTAAGGACTATCGTCGACGGTCTTGTGCTTGTCGTGAGTGAAGTCTCTGAGGTCGTGAACACGAAGATCGATGATCTCTTTTTCACGGGCCTTGCCGAGCAACGAGATGTCTAGAGCCTTGAAGTACTCCGGAAAAATCGAAATAGCGTCAATACGCACGATTAGTCCTCGACAACCTCTTCGAAAAGGCCACCTGGAGGGGTGATGGTTACTTCGCCTTTGGCGATGTCTACGGTTGGCACGAAAGCCTTGATGAACGGCAGTAGCACTTCATCGGATTCGGTCTTCACGGCCAGGCAATCCTGAGCTGGTAGGTGGTCGACTCGAACTACCTCACCGATTTGAACGCCTTCACGGATGACCTTCAGGCCGATCAGTTGGTGGTCATACCAGGCGTCTGGTTCTTCAGGAAGAACTTCAGCGTCGGCGTTAACGAGGAGGATCGCTTTGATGAGAGTTTCGGCCGCGTTACGGTCTTCTACGTTCTCAAGAAAAAGAACTGGGGCTTGGTTGTAATAGCGGAGTTCCTTGACCGTAACGGTCTTTCCGAACCAAGGTGAAGTTTCAGGGACCTGGAGGTCCAGGACAGCACCGGTTTTGAACCGAGTCTCAGGACTGTCGGTATAAAGCTCGAGTTTGAAAGCTCCCTTTAGGCCATGTGCTTTGACTAGGCGGCCAACTCGGAGCGTGGTCTTGCTAGAAATCGGTGTCCACCACGTCTACACGAACCTTCTTGCCATCGGCAAGAGCGTTTACGAGGGTGCGAAGCGCCTTAGCGGTGCGGCCGTTGCGCCCGATCACGCGGCCCAGATCGTCTGGGTGCACGTGAACCTCAAGCAAGTCGCCTCGCGAGGTTGATCGTGCAGTCACGGTAGCGTCGTCTGGATTGTCGACGATTCCCTTGACCAGGTGTTCGAGCGCAGCGGCTAGCACTTACTTAAGCCTCTTCTGCAGGAGCTGCAGCTTCTTCAGCTGCTTCTTCGACTACTGCTGCTTCTTCAGCAGCTGGAGCCTCAACGGCCTCGTCTGCTGCATCTGCAACTGCGTCTTCGATTACTGCTACTGCTTCGTCAGCTGCGTCTGCAGCCTCAGCGATTACGTCCTCAGCAGCTGGGGTTTCCTCAGCCTTTGGAGCAACCTTGATCTCTGCCTTAGGCACAAGAACGGTCTTCTTCTTTGAGTCGATTACGTACTCAGCCTTAGCTTCCTTCACCTGAACGGTGTTCTTAGCCGACTTGTCACCCTTTGACTTCTGAAGGTCTCCGGTGAGCTTGAGAAGAACTGCTACCTGCTCGGTTGGCTGTGCGCCAACGCCTAGCCAGTACTGAGCACGCTCAGAGTTGATCTCGATGATTGATGGGTTCTCGGTTGGCACGTAGCGACCGATCTCCTCGATTGCGCGGCCGTCACGCGCGGTGCGTGAGTCAGCTACGACGATGCGGTAGTGAGGTGCACGGATCTTGCCCATGCGCTTGAGGCGAATTTTTACAGCCACGATTGCTCCTGTTTTTCGTAATGGTGCGAACGTTCAACCGTGAGCGTGGGGGCACACTCGGTGAAAAAGCTCTAGGGGTTACCGGACACGTTTGGTTAGAGGGTCAAACGCACGGCAACCGCTCTATTCTGCCAGAAATTACGGAGTTCCGCCACTCATCGGCAGTGTTTTTTCGGTTGAACCGAGTTACTTGCCTAATCCAAATGCCGAACCGGCGCCTTTTTCAGCAGAGCCAGTCGAAGAACCACCGGCAAGACGGGCCGCTTCTTCGGCCGCGCGCTTTGCCGGATTACCAGACTTAGAGCCCTTCTTCCCCTTGTCCTTGCCCTTTGATTTGCCGCCGCCGAAACCGCCCATACCAGGCATGTTAGGCATTCCTGGCATCTGAGGAACCCCGCCCTTGGCAACGGTCTTCATCATCTTGGCCGCTTGTTCAAAACGGTTCACGAGTGAATTCACGTCGGTGACGGTCATGCCAGAACCCTTGGCGATGCGTAGGCGACGCGAACCATTCAAAATCTTTGGCTGACGACGCTCTGCCGGCGTCATCGAGCGAATGATTGCTTCCGTACGATCGATTTCGCGTTCGTCGAAGTTCTCCAGCTGCTGACGCATTTGACCGGCACCCGGCATCATCGCAAGCATGCTCTTTAGCGAACCCATTTTGCGAAGCTGCTGCATCTGATCTAAGAAATCTTCGAGGGTGAAGGTCTCTTTGGCCAACTTCTCGGCCATGGCACGAGCTTCGGTTTCATCGAACTGACGTTGGGTCTGCTCAATGAGGGTGAGAATGTCACCCATGTCGAGGATGCGACTAGCCATACGGTCCGGATAGAACGGCTCGAAGGCATCCATGCCTTCACCGTTTGAGGCAAAAATGATTGGCTTACCAGTGACCGAAGCAACCGATAGCGCGGCACCACCGCGCGCGTCACCGTCAAGTTTGGTGAGTACCGAACCGGTTATGCCAACACCCTCATCGAAAGCCTTGGCGACGTTTACCGCGTCTTGGCCAACCATCGAGTCGATGACGAAGAGCACTTCATCAGGGTTGACGGCATCACGGATGTCTTTCGCTTGCTTCATCAACTCTTCGTCGATGCCGAGGCGACCGGCGGTGTCAACGATGACCACGCTAAACATCTTCTGTTCGGCGTGCTTGATGGAGTCCTTGGCTACCTTGACCGGATTTCCCACACCGTTGCCAGGTTCAGGAGCGAAAACCTGCACTCCAACTCGTTCACCAACAACCTGCAGCTGGTTTACTGCATTTGGACGCTGAAGGTCGGCTGCAACGAGCAATGGGGTGTGTCCCTGGCCCTTTAGCCAGTTGGCCAGCTTTCCGGCAAGGGTGGTCTTACCCGAACCCTGCAAACCGGCAAGCATGATCACTGTCGGCGGCTTCTTCGCAAAGTTGAGCTTGTGCTGTTCGCCACCAAGGATGGTCACCAGCTCTTCGTTGACAATCTGGACCACCTGCTGGGCAGGGTTCAGCGCCTTTGAAACCTCATCACCGAGCGCACGTTCACGAACAGCTCCGGTGAAATTCTTAACGACGTCAAGAGCAACGTCGGCCTCGAGCAGCGCGCGACGGATTTCGCGCAGGGTGGCATCGATGTCAGCCGGGCTCAGCTTGCCCTTGCTGCGAAGATTCTTGAACGTTTCGACGAGACGGTCTGAAAGATTGCCAAACACTTTGGTTTCTCCTAACTCACGAGTCCGCGAGCGAACTCGGTTGCGTCAAAGAACGCAAAATCATTTATACCTTCACCAACACCAACGAGCTTCACGGGAATCCCGAGTTCACGCTGAATCGAGTAGACGATGCCACCCTTTGCTGTGCCGTCAAGCTTGGTCAAAACCACACCGGTCACGTTTGCGATTTCCGCGAACGCTTTAGCCTGCGACATGCCGTTCTGACCAGTTGTCGCGTCCAGAACCAGCAAAACCTCGCTGATCTTGGCCTGCTTCTCGATGACTCGACGGATCTTGTCTAGTTCACCCATCAGGTCAGTTTTGTTCTGAAGTCGACCGGCTGTGTCGATGATTACGATGTCGGCATCATCCTTGATTGCCGCCTCAACTGACTCGAAAGCTACCGAAGCCGGGTCTTGGCCTTCGGTCTTCGGACGAATCAGGGTTGCGCCGGCTCGTTCCGCCCAGGTTGCGACCTGCTCTACGGCGGCGGCACGGAAGGTGTCGGCAGCGCCAATAAAGACCTTCCACTCCCCCTCGCTGAGCCAGTTAGCCAGTTTGCCGATGGTCGTGGTCTTACCGACGCCGTTCACGCCTACAACCAAGAAAACATAGGGCAGTTTGCCGTCACTGAGGTTTAGCGCCTTGTCGTCACGGTCAAGGTTTTCGGCAATAACGGCAGCCAGGATGTCCTTCAGCTCCTGCTCAGTCGAAGCTCCAGTCTTTTTGGCGCGGTCCTTTACTTCGTCAACAATCGCCAATGATGCGTCGATGCCGAAGTCGGCTTGAATCAAGATATCTTCGAGTTCATCGAGGTTCTCTGGGTTGAACTTGATCCGACTGAACAGCGATCGGATTCCCTTCTTGGCGCTTCGCTTCGGAAGCTCAACAGCAACTAGTTGCTCAACAACCTCAGGTTCAGGAGTCGGTTCAGGAGTCGGTTCAGGAGTCGTTTCCGGAGTCGTTTCCGGAGTCGGTTCAGGAGTCGGTTCAGGGACAACTTCGATAACCGGTTCGGCGACGATTTCAAGGTCAGGAGCCGCTTCGAGAGTTTGCTCGACCGGCGCTTCGAGAGTTTGCTCGACGGGTGCTTCGGCTTCAGCTCCGCGCTTCTTTTTCCAAAACAGGAACCCGGCCATGACTAAGCCTTGTCCAGAAGTCGCTGACCAACCACGGCAGAAACGCCATCCTGGCGCATCGAAACACCGTAGAGGGCATCGGCAATCTCCATGGTGCGCTTCTGGTGGGTAATGATGATCAGCTGCGAACTTGAACGCAGGTCTTCAAAAATCTTCAACAGGCGACCGAGGTTTGCGTCGTCAAGAGCCGCCTCAACCTCATCCATGACATAGAACGGTGAAGGGCGCGCCTTGAAGATTGCCACCATAAGGGCAACTGCTGCGAGAGAACGCTCACCACCCGAAAGCAATGACAGACGTTCGATGCGCTTTCCGGCCGGCTTTACGGTTACTTCGAGGCCGGTAGTCAACATGTCGTCTGGGTTGGTCAAGAAAATCGAACCGGTTCCACCAGGGAATAGCGTCGGGAAGACCGTCTCGAAAGCCTTTCGAGTGTCTTCGAATGCGTCGGCGAAGATTGTCTGCATCTTGGCATCCAGGTCTTCGATGATCTGGAGAAGGTCTTTTCGAGTCTGGGTAAGGTCAGCGAGCTGCTCCGTCAAGAACTTGTGTCGCTGTTCGAGCGCTGCGAATTCTTCAAGTGCCAACGGGTTTACCTTGCCCAGGCGTTCGAAGAGGCGCTCTGATTCACGAAGCCGCTTGGTCTGCTCTTCGCGGTTGAAGTCTTCGTCTGGAGAGTACTCGGCAAGCAAGACATCTTGCTCGAGACCAAGCTCGTCATTCGCACGAGAAACCAGGTTGGCCAAATTGAGGCGCTTCTCGTGGTTGTTCATCTCGAAGTCGTGCACACTCTGAGTCAAAGTGGCTAGCTTCATTTGGATTTCAGCGGTTTCACCGCGAAGACGAACCAACTCTTCGTTTTGGTGTGCGCGGGCAGCTTCGAGCTCGTGCAAACGAACCTTGGCCTGAGAAGCACTCTCGGCCACCGCATCCATGAGGATAGGCAGCGCATCGAGAACTCGGCGAGCGCTCGCCAACTGCTTGGCCTGAGCTTCTGCTGCGGCGCGAGCCTTTTCAATAGCCTCTTGGGCTTCGGCTATCTGTTCACGTAGACCCTTGGCACGCTCTGACTCGACTCGGACACGCTCGACGGCAGCGCCTAGATCAACTCTGAGCTCAAGTTCACGCTGACGTTCTTGCTCGAGGTTTTCGGCTAGGGTCTGACGGTTTGCAAGGTCCAGAGCTGGGCGATCTTGAGCCGCAAACTTGTCGTGAGCCTCGATGGCTTCTGCGAGAGCTTGCTCTGCAATCGAAATAGAAGCCTGAGCCTGTTCGGCAACACGAGACAAACGGTCTACTTCCGCCTCTGATGCTTCTACCTGCACTCGCAGGCGTCCAAGTTTCTCGGCATTGGCGGCTAGCGTCGCGTCGTGTTCGTTTAGAGCGGCTAGGGCATCCTTGGCCGACTGCTTGGCGGCTTCTTCGGTAGAACGAGCCTGGGCCAATTCACCCTTTAGGTCATCAATCAGCTTGGAAACCTTTGAGAGTTGCGCTTCTGCAGCATCGCGCTCGGCGACCAACTCCACCTTTGAAGGCTTATTCGTCGAACCGCCGCGGATGATCGATTCGGTTAGCACGTCACCGGCAAGAGTGATCAGAACAAGCTTGAGCGCGCCCTTTTCGGCCTTGTATAGCGCACGGGCTGCATCTAGGTCATCGACGATTACTACGTCCGCTAGAAGTGCGAGTACGCCCGAAGGGGCGGTGACAACTTCGGCAGCAGGGCGAGCGCCAGCGATGTTCGGAAGCGAACCGGCCTTGCCCTTACTGTCTACATCGGCAACGATCAGCTCAACTCGACCACCGTCAGACTTCTTTAGGTGCTCGATTGCAGCTAATCCGTCTTCGCGAGAATCTGCTACCAGAGCGTCAGCCAATGGGCCAAGCGCAGCAGCGATCGCGGTTTCAAAGCCCGACTCAATCTTCATGTGGCTTGCTACCAGGCCACGGATACCGCGGAGCCCGGAACCAGAAAGTTCGCTGGCACCATCCTTCTGCTCAAGCATTAGGTTTAGCGCCGAGCGCTTTGCGGCCAGCGAATCGCGCTCACGCTCTGCGCTGTGCAACTCATCACGCACAGATTCGATCTTGGCCGAAGCCTCTGAGACTGCCTTCTGAGCGGCCTCATAGCGAGCCTCAAGCCCGTTATCGGCATCTTTGGTGCCTGAATCGGCCTGGAGTTGATTATCAAGAGCTTCGTACTCTGCCTGACGAGCGGCGCGACGCTCCTGAGCTTCTGCGAGTGCGCTTTGGTGTCGGGCTACTTCGTCACGGTTGCTGGCCAGACGAGATTCAGCAACAGCTGCCTCGTTTGCGAGACGCGATTTGTCGAGGTCAAACTTCGAAATCAAAGCATTCTGTTCGGCAACTTCGTTGTCGAATTTCTCAAGCTCATCGCGTGCCTCGCTGCGGGCCACCTCTGCCTGGTGCAAAGCTGCCTTCAACTGCTCAACAATTGCATTCAGCTCTACGGCAGCCTGTTCGGCGGCCACAGCCTCGGATTCAAGGGCGTTTGGGTCGATCTGAGCGCCGTTTACGTCGGCCTGCGAACCGAGTAGTGCGACTCGTTGGTTGGCGATAGAAAGCAGTGACCTGAGGCGTTCAGCCAAGGAGTCGAACTGATAAGAAAGATTTCGTGCAGTATCAAGTTCGGTAGAAACCTGAGCCGCTTCGAGTTGCCCTAGTCGCACGGTGTTCTCGGTGAGCAGCGTCTGCAAGATGTTCCGCTCGCCGCGGCGATCCGCCTCCGACTTTGCCGTCTCTTCCAAAGCTCGGTGAAGTTCAACGATATCGGCGGCAAGGATGCGAGCCTTTGCGTCTCGAACCGTTGCTGCGATTCCCTGAGCTTCACGAGCCACTTCGGCCTGCTGACCGAGTGGCTTGAGTTGGCGACGAACTTCACCGGCAAGGTCGTTGAGTCGAGTTAGGTTGGCCTGCATCGCCTCTAGCTTGCGCTGAGTCTTCTCTTTGCGACGGCGGTGCTTCAAAATGCCGGCGGCCTCTTCAATGAATCCGCGGCGCTCTTCGGGAGTAGCTCGAAGTACGCTATCCAGCTGCCCTTGGCCAACGATAACGTGCATCTCACGGCCAAGACCCGAGTCGCTAAGCAGTTCTTGAACATCTAGCAGTCGGCAGGCGTCACCGTTGATTGCGTACTCACTGCCGCCGTTTCGGAACAGAGTTCGAGAAATGGTGACTTCGGTGTAGTCGATTGGCAGCGCGCCATCCGAGTTGTCAATTGTGAGGATTACCTCGGCGCGACCGAGTGGACCCTTGGTTGAGGTTCCAGCGAAGATGACGTCTTCCATCTTGCCGCCGCGAAGACTCTTCGCACCCTGCTCACCCATAACCCAGGCGAGCGCATCGACGACGTTTGATTTACCAGAACCGTTCGGGCCAACTACTGCGGTTACGCCTGGCTCGAAAGCAAAAGTGGTTGGCTGCGCAAAAGACTTGAAGCCTTTGAGGGTGAGGCTTTTCAGATACAAACTGAGTCCCTCCCCTTTGCATTCGTCGATGAAAATGCGCCAAAACGCGCAACAATCAAAATTACCGCATTCTCAAGGCGGTTTTTGCCACTCGGCTGGGTTACCCCTTGAGTTTTTGACACCTCGGGCAGAAGTGTGATCCCCGGTTCATCCAGTTGTCTCGTTTGATTTGGGTTCCGCAACGTTTGCAAGGCAGACCGGTCATGCCATAGGCGTTGAGCGAAACGGCAAAGTAGCCAGATTCACCGTTCACGTTTTTGTACTGTTCGTCGAAACTAGTTCCGCCTTCAGCTACTGCTTTTGCCAAGATTTCACGAACATGTTCGAGAAGTTCTTTGGCCTTGGCTGCAGAAAGGGATGCCGCCGGCTGGTCGTAGTGAAGTTTCGAACGCCAAAGCGATTCATCCGCGTAGATATTGCCGATTCCACTAAGTGTTTGCTGATCGAGCAGTACTCGCTTGATGCCCGAGTTCTTCTTCTTAAACTTCTCGAGGACTGCACGCTCGTCGAAGTCAACGTCGAGTGGGTCGCGCGTGATGTGGGCCGCAGAGGCTGGAATGAGATCGCGCCACCAAGTTTGTTGTCCGCTCGAATCGGTTCCCAGACCATTGCTAAATCCGCCCGGCAGGCCATCCTTGGTCGCAACTAGCTCGTCAATCGCAAGTGAACCAAAGAGGCGTTGGTCGACGAAACGCATTTCAACCATCTGACCGTCTTCGGCACGGGCATGGATGACGACTCGCGTGAGTTTGTCTTCGGTGAACCCGGGGGTGCGCAGCAACATTTGGCCGCTCATACCCAGATGGCCAACCATGGCCAACTTGTAATCGCCACCTCGTGCGGAAGGAAGCTCGAGAGGCATCCACAGGAATTTTCCGCGTCGCACTACCGCCAGGATTTTTGAACCGATCATGGTCGCCTTGAAATCCTCGACACCGCCGATGTGGCGTTTGAATGACCGAGCGTCAAGCACATCAATGTCGGTCACTACGGCATTGGTGAGTGCCGGAGCCAAACCCGCTCGAACGGTTTCAACCTCTGGTAACTCCGGCACTACTTTGCCTTTTTTGGCTTTGGTAGCTTCGAAAGCGCGTCGATTGCCGCATTGGTTTCGGCGAGCTTCTTGCTGCGCCCCTGACCGGAGCCAAGATCAACTCCGTCGATACTGACGGTAGAGAAGAACGTGCGGTCGTGATCTGGACCTTCGTGAGTGGTCACATAAACCGGAGCCGGCTTGGATTGGCTCTGAGAACGCTCTTGGAGGGTAGTCTTTGGGTCGCTGTTTGCACGAAGCGAATCAGTGTCTTCGAGTAGCGGGAATATCAACCGGCGAATAATGCCCTCTGGCGCCTCAAGCCCCTTAGAGACATAGGCTGCGCCAAGGATTGCTTCGAAAGCATCGGCGAGCAAGTTCTGCTTTTCACGACCACCGGTTTGTTCTTCACCCTTGCCAAGTCGAAGAAATTCACCGAGACCGATACTGGTGGCAACCTGCGAAAGTGCGGTGGCTGAAACCACTGCGTTCTTGACCTTGGTTAGCTCGCCCTCAGGAAGATCGGTGAGCAGGTCGTGAATATGTGCAGTTACAACAAAACCCAACACCGAGTCCCCGAGAAACTCGAGGCGTTCGTTGTTGGGTATGTTGCCATTCTCATACGCGTATGAGCGATGGGTAAGTGCGAGTTCGAGCAGCTGTGGCTCGATGTCAACGCCTAAGCGGTTGCTGAGTACGTCGACGTTCACGCTAAGACCAAAAAGTCTTAAGCGTCAGCGACCTTGCGGCCCTT
>Ga0228703_1000993_pt1 | contig 18256 bp, 17 predicted proteins | sample McNCre217_Aug_MG_3_FD_178020 | JGI IMG/M metagenome (GOLD analysis project Ga0228703, IMG submission 178020) | Freshwater microbial communities from McNutts Creek, Athens, Georgia, United States - 29-17_Aug_MG | ecosystem: Environmental > Aquatic > Freshwater > Creek | place: USA: Georgia... | reverse complement strand
AGTCAAACCACGGACGAATTCAAACTCAAGGTTTGAACCTGGTCTATCTTGATGCCAACTCGGTTGGTGTCTACAACAGCCTCAAAACGACAATTGGGCTTCCAAAGATCGAATACCTCGTTGAAGCGGTAAATGGGGTAGTGACCAAGTCAAAAGCTGCCGACCACTTCAACATCCCGAGTGACCCAAACGCTTTGGTATTCGTGGCCAGCGGCACCGCCGTGGCGGAACTTCAGAAACTCCGTAAGGGTGATTCTGTTTCTTACACAGCACCGAATTCTGCAAAAACCACCAGATTCCTCAGAACCGAAATTCAGTCCAACGGAACCATCACACTTCCGGGTGGTAAGTCAATCGTCATCCGTGCGGTAAACGACAGAACCGCGAGGATTCGAACTGGGGCAGTGTTGTTCACAAGCCGCCTTTACCCACTGACATCACAGCTTTCAGCAACCATTGTCACCGACCTAACCGGTTTGGTTTTGGCCGTTTACCCTTCGGGGAAAAGCATCAATGTGGCGGCTAACAACTATGTCATCCAGGTTGCTGCCGGTTCGGTAGACCAACTTTCAGCAACAAAGGTTGGCTCGAAGTTGAAAATAAGCAACACCTACGAAATCAAGAAAGAACTGCCGCTTTATGCTGCATTTGGTAACCGAGAGAACACCATGATCAATGGAGTCATTGTTGCCAAGTGCACGCCAGGACACGAAGATATCCGTCCACGAACCGCTATCGGCTGGAACGAAAACGGCGACGTTTGGTTCGCCACCACCACCATGGGTGTTCGCAACAGTGCCGACGTCTTCAATAGGTTCCGACTTGGAGGCTCATCGGTGCACCAGCTAACCGCATGGTTGAAAGAGCTTGGTGCAACGCAGGCTATTTCACTCGACGGTGGTGGTTCAACCACAATGTATGTTCAGAATTCTCCGCAAAAGTACATGCGCCTAGATCTGCCGGCTACCGAGTGGGTTCGATCCGTTCCGCAGGGAATAACCATGGTCCCTCGCTAAATTGAGGAAGATATGAAAAGTTTTGTTTTAGCCGGTGGTTGCTTTTGGTGTCTAGATAGTGCCTTCATGCAATTCAAGGGTGTATCGGATGTTGTCTGTGGTTACATGGGCGGTCACACCGAAAACCCGAGTTACGAAGCAGTTTGTACCGGCACCACAAACCATGCCGAAGTTGCCGAAGTGTTTTTCAACGAAGATGAAATTGCTGCAAGCACCATTCTGGATATTTTCTTCACCCTTCATGATCCGAGACAGCTAAACCGTCAGGGTGACGATATTGGAACTCAATACCGTTCTGAGCTGTTTTATCGAAATGCAGCAGAGAAGGTTGAGTTTGAGGCGGCTTTGGAACGCGCCAAAGACATTTGGGAAGGTGAACTGGTAACTGCCATCACCGAGGCTTCGACGTTCTGGGAAGCCGAGGAATACCACCAAGACTTCTTTGCCAAAAACCCTAACCAGGGCTACTGCAACGCCGTTGTAGCGCCAAAAATGGCTAAGGTTCGCAAAGCATTCATGGCCTTTGCCAAGTAGTTATCCACAGATTTAAACTCGCTCGTTTTCGGACGTTCTTTTCCACAAAACTTCTTTTCAGGTAATGCGCTTGCATACCGAAAGGAAGGAAAGAATGTCTGAACAAGTAACAGTGGCCGGACTAGTTGCCACCACACCCCGCCACCTGGTTACCCAGGACGGCCTGCCAATTACATCATTTAGATTGGCGGCATCGCATCGCAAGTTTGATCGTGCACTAAACAAATGGATCGACGGTGAAACTAATTGGTTTACCGTAACCGCATTCCGCCAGCTGGCAATCAACGTTGCAGGTTCAGTGTCCAAAGGCGAAAGAATCGTTGTTACCGGCAAATTGCGAGTTCGCGACTGGGATAACGGCGAGCGCGCCGGCACTTCGGTTGAGATAGAAGCCGATTCAATGGGGCACGATCTTTGCTGGGGTAACTCTGCATTTACCAGAACGGTTTTGGTTCGCGAGGCTGCCGACCTCCCGGAGCCAACGGAGGGCGACAGTCCAGACGTTTTGACCGATGAGAAAGAGTTGGCTCTGGCCAAATAAGCTCCAAGCGCGAAAACCTCCCCTCGTTTTGCGCTTGGCGAAAGCCCTCTGCCATAGACTCACGCAGGATAAACTTATCCAAAGCAAACTTCTATCGGCAGAGGGCATTTTCATGGCTGAATTTATCTACCAAATGATCAAGGCGCGTAAAGCGCACGGCGACAAGGTAATTCTTGACGACGTAACCTTGGCGTTCCTACCGGGTGCGAAAATTGGTGTGGTCGGCCCAAACGGTGCTGGTAAGTCATCCGTCCTCAAAATCATGGCTGGTCTTGATCAGCCAAGCAATGGTGAAGCCCGCCTGAGCCCCGAATACACCGTTGGCATGCTCATGCAGGAGCCACCGCTAGACGAAAACCTAACCGTCCTTGGGAACGTTGAACTGGCTGTAAAAGACACCAAAGACAAGCTAAACCGTTTCAACGAAATCTCGGCTGCTATGGCCGAACCAGACGCCGATTTTGACACCCTGCTGGAAGAGATGGGCAAGTTGCAAGAGCAGATTGACCACGTGGATGGTTGGGACCTCGACAACCAGCTGGAGCAGGCCATGGATGCCCTGCGCTGCCCTCCGGGCGACATGCCGGTAACCCACCTATCAGGTGGTGAGCGACGCCGCGTGGCCCTGTGCAAGTTGCTGCTAGAAAAGCCTGATCTGCTACTTCTCGATGAGCCAACAAACCACCTAGACGCCGAATCGGTCTTGTGGCTTGAGCAACACCTAGCCAAGTACCCTGGTGCCGTTCTTGCAGTCACCCACGACCGTTACTTCCTAGACAACGTTGCCGAGTGGATTTTGGAGCTCGACCGCGGACGCGCTTACCCATACGAAGGTAACTACTCAACCTATCTTGAGAAGAAGCGCGAACGACTAGAAGTTCAGGGCAAGAAAGATGCCAAGCTGGCCAAGCGCCTTGCCGACGAACTTGATTGGGTTCGCTCGAGCCCCAAGGCTCGTCAGACCAAGTCGAAGGCTCGTCTAGCCAGATACGAGGAGATGGCAGCCGAAGCAGACCGCACCAGAAAGCTCGATTTCGAAGAAATCCAAATTCCGCCAGGCCCACGTCTTGGAAATGTGGTTATCGAGGCCAAGGGTCTGAAGAAGGGCTTCGACGGTCGCTCGCTTATCGACGACCTAACCTTTAGCCTTCCCCGTAATGGAATCGTTGGTGTGATCGGTCCAAACGGTGTTGGTAAGTCCACCTTGTTCAAAACCATCGTTGGGCTTGAAAAGGCTGATGGCGGAGATCTAAAGATTGGTGAAACTGTCAAGATTTCTTATGTAGACCAGAGCCGTGGAGGCATCGACCCAAACAAGACTCTTTGGGAAGTTGTGTCCGGTGGTCTCGACTACATGCAGGTTGGAAATGTTGAAATGCCTTCACGTGCTTACGTGGCTGCCTTTGGCTTCAAGGGGCCAGATCAGCAGAAGCCAGCGGGTGTGCTATCCGGTGGTGAACGTAACCGTCTAAACCTTGCCCTAACTTTGAAGGAAGGTGGAAACGTTCTTCTACTTGACGAACCAACCAACGACCTAGATGTTGAAACGTTGGGAAGCCTCGAGAACGCCCTGCTCGAGTTCCCAGGGTGTGCCGTGGTAATTACACACGACCGCTGGTTCCTAGACCGTGTGGCAACCCACATTCTCGCCTACGAAGGTACTGATGAGAACCCAGACCAGTGGTACTGGTTCGAAGGTAACTTCCAAGCTTACGAAGAGAACAAGATTGAGCGTTTAGGCGCCGAAGCCGCTAAACCTCACCGCTCAACCTACCGCCGCCTAACCCGCGACTAACGAACCTCGGGAATTCGAACCATTCCTTCTTGAGCAACGGTTGCCAAAAGCATGCCGTCTTCGGAGAAGATTCGACCCAGTGAGAGTCCTCGACCGCCCCCAGCGCTCGGGGACTCTTGAACATAAAGCATCCATTCGTCTACTTTGGCTTGGCGGTGGAACCACATGGCGTGATCCAGACTGGCACTCTTCAAACCTTCATGAGTCCACGCGATTCCATGACGACGGAATATAGGTTCCAAAATCGTGTAATCCGAAACGTAGGCGAGTGACGCAGTGTGTAATTGCTCGTCATCAGGCAAAACACCCAAAGCTTTTATCCAAACTGCCTGATGGGCGAGATGTTCACCCTTCACATTGAAATAGATGGGGTCTGGCACATGCCGCATGTCAAACGGTCTGGCGTTAGCCCAGTACTGTGCAACCGGGTGGTCGATATCGCCCAATAGGTCTTTGGCTGACGGCAAAGACTCTGGCGAAGGAATTCCAATTGGGAAAGGCTCCTGATGATCAATTCCTGGGTCTATGTCTTGAAATGAAGCAATCATCGAAAAAATCGGTTCGCCGTTTTGAAAAGCTTGAACGCGCCGCGTGCTGAAAGATCTACCATCGCGTAAACGATCCACCGCAAACTCAATTGGTTGCCTGATGTCTCCGGCACGCAAGAAGTAACCGTGTAACGAGTGCACTGGGCGATTTGAATCTACTGTTCGGGTTGCTGCCACCAAACACTGGGCTAAAACCTGACCGCCAAAAACCCTACCGTGCGGCATCCATTGGCTCGGACCCGAAAACTCAAGCTCCGAGGTTGATTTCAAGTTCAAAGTTTCTAAAAGATGTGCCAGCGGATCGCTTGGGATCGGTATCTCGATGCTCATAGCCCTAGTCTAGATAGTGATGAAAAATGACTTCACTCTTGCCGACCGTGCCACAACACTTGACCTTCAGTCTTACCTAACGCGTGCGAAACGATTAGATCCCGCCGGTATGGTTCGGGTGCGTGCTTTCGGCGACGTCCTGGCTTGTTACGTGGCCCCGATTTTTGCTGGCAGTCTCATGGAGCAAGGGCCAACCGTGCTTGGTCTTCGCACCAGCGAACTTGCCGAAAACGCTGAGGTTGATGTGGTTGTGCCAATCACCGCAGTTCTCGACCGTCTTGCCGCTTTAGTTGCAAACGATGAGAAATGGAAGGGTAAGTACCAGGTTTTACTTCCTGATTCGGTTCGCGCTCCCTGGTCTGGAATCCAACCGCCAAGAAGTGGTTGGGAATTAGTTGGTGAAGTTTCAGAGGAAGCACTAACCCAAATTGCGAAAGACGGCATCGCTGAGGTTGCCGATTCGTTGCCCGAATCCGTTGGCGGCCCAATCGCAGCCCGCATTCGTGGTGAAATTTGGGGTAGATCCATGCAGGGAGATTCTCCGGTTCCAACTGGCGCTGCCTTTGTTGCCGCTGGTTTGGGGTTCCTGACCGAAAATGAGGTTGTGCCGATTTATCAAACACAGGGTTGGGTTCGCCTCAGCCCCATGAATGGTCACATCCTTTCGAAAGTCGCTCAGAGTCTCTAAGAGGTAACTCGCGTGCGGGTTGTAGGCTAAATCCATGTCATTCACCGCCAAATTATTCCGCGCCTCGAAACTTGCACTAGCGGTTGGGCTTGCCTTTACATCTTTGGCGTTCAACGTGAGTGTTGCAAATGCCACCACCTGTCCTTCGAGCGCGAACGATGCGACCACGGGCGTCGACTGGTCTGGCTGCGACCTGCATGGTTGGAATTTCACTGGCAAGACCCTAGGCTACGCAAATCTCTCAAATGCTAACTTGGCTGGAGCAATTTTTAACGGGGCAGACATGTCTGGTGCGAACCTAGCTGGCGCCAACCTTACCGGCGCCACTTTCCCTGGCTCAACGTTGCTCTCGGTTTCTTTCATCGGTTCGAACTTGACGGATGTGGCTTTCGGTAACGCGTACATGACTGGCGCTAATTTCTCGGATGCTAACTTGACGAGAACGAATTTCTCCGAATCTTCAGGGCTGGCCTATTCATTGAAGTCTTCGGGAATCACCCAATTCGCCGGCATCACTATGCCTTCAGATTGGAAAATCATCGGCGGGTTTTTGTTTGCACCGGTAGCCGACTTTTATCAAAAAGACCTAAGCGGCTTGGATCTTTCAGGGGTGAACCTCTATCACGCCACCTTAGACGGAGCTAACCTAACCGGAGCTAACCTAACCGGAGCAACGCTTGAAGGAGCAACGGCTCCCGGAACCAACTTTTCTGGGGCGAACCTAACCAACGCTAACCTTCAAACCACCCAGTTGGTAGGTGCCATCCTGAGCAATGCCGTATTACGAAACGCAAATCTCGTTGATGCGAACCTCTCATCGGTGAATGCGTCTAACGCAGATTTCTCTAGCGCGAACTTGACCGGGGCCACGGTAAGTAACGCCAATTTCACTGATGCAAACCTGTTTGAAGCAGTAACCGAAAATGCCGACTTCTCTGGCACCGATTTGGGCCAGGTTGTTTACATCGACCGAAGCTACGATTCTCTCGCAAACACTGGTTCCGATGTCTCCAGCTTTTTGGAGATTTCAAGCCTGCTTGTCTTGGCTGGTTTAGTAATGAGGCGCAAAACCCTCTAGAGGTAAGGGCGAAGCTCAACCTTGCGGTTGCATGCTTTCGAACCTTCGGCGGCGAGCTTGAGTGCTACATCCTTGTTTTCAGCTTCAATAAGCCAAAATCCGCTGTAGTGCTCTGCCTCGTTGTATAGAGAACCTGAGGAAACAATCCCGGCATCGCCACGGTTATCTAAAACTGTTGCAGCATCGCCGTGATTAATTCCAGCGGCAGTGATCCAGTGTCCTCCATTTTGAAGTTTTTCGTTGAAATGGTCGATTGCTTCCATCTCAGTGCCACTGGCATTCTCCAGCTGGTCGTCGATTACGAAGATGATGAACTTCATTTGTTACCTGTCTAGCTTGTCTAGTGTGTTGATGAGGGAGTGGGCTGCGCGATCAAGATAATCCCAAAGCATCGTCTCATTTAGTGGCGATAGTTCAAGTGAGTCCAAGGCCTCACGCATGTGTTTCAGCCAAGCGTCTTTGGCTGCCGGGGTAATCGGAAACACGTTGTGGCGCATTCTTAGACGGGGGTGACCGCGTTGCTCCGAATAGGTGTGCGGCCCACCCCAATACTGTTCTAGAAACATTCGGAGACGTTCCTTAGCAGGTCCAAGGTCTTCTTCTGGATACATGGGTCTAAGTAGTTCGTCGTCTGCAACACCCTCGTAGAACTTGTCGACAAGTTTGGTGAAGGTTTCACTGCCACCGATTTGTTCGAAGAAGAGTTCGTCCACTTTATTTCTTCAGATTTACGGTGAAGCTGTTGCCGGTTGACGCGAGGTTTAGTTTGGATTTCTTCAGTTCGGAAACCACTGATGCGCGCAATTCACGACCAACTTCGTCCACAGCTTTGGAAGCAACCTGCTGAACCATGCGAATCACTAGTGAATCTCCCGAAAGCGCCTGAATGCCCCAAACTTCCGCCTGACCGATGAGCTGTGTACCAAGAGTTTTTGATTTGGAAACTGTGCCAGCCGCGGCAAGCATGGCCGACTTCGCCTTCTCGATGTCCACAGATGGTTCGAACGAGAGGTCCACGATTACTCGGCTGAAACCCTGCGATTTGTTGCCAACTCGAGCGATTTCTCCGTTGCGAACGTACCAAAGTGTGCCTTCAACATCACGAACCTGAGTCACACGCAAACCAACCGCTTCGATGGCGCCCTTCACTTCACCAAGGTCAACCACATCACCAACGCCAAACTGGTCTTCGAAGACGATGAACAAACCGCTTATGAGGTCTCGAACCAACGATTGTGCACCGAAACCAACCGCGGCTCCTAAAATACCGGCACCGGCGATTAGCGCACCAACCTGAACCCCAAGTTCATTCAAAACCATCGTTACCGTGATAAGTGCAATACCCCAGGTAATGAAATTTGAAAGTACCGAACCAATGGTTTTGGTGCGTTGAATTACCCGCGCCTTAACCAATGGAGATTCGGCGTCTTCCGCAACAGCTTTGGCCTCAGATTTGACACCCGACACCACGCCTGAAACCACCCGGCGCACCGAAACCAACAGCAACGCACGGCCAATCACTGCGATCAACAGGATTAGAGCAACGTGGATTGGTGTCTGGTAGTTAGCCCAGAACTCGGTGAACCAGGTGGTGTTCATTACTTATCAGCCTTCTGTGCCTTTAGCGCGCGCTCAACGTTTGCTAGGTTTTCAACCACAATGCGCTTCAGTGCCGGGATTGCTGCAATTTCAGGTCGGGCAATAAATGCCTTGGTTTTAGTAACCAGTGCTTCTGAAGCCAGTGCGGTTGGGTATAGCAACTCGATCAGGTATTCAGCAATCTTGAAGGTGCGAGATTCCCAAACCGGTAGTACCATCTCAAAATACTTGTCCACATAGGTTTCAAGTAGTGAGTTATCCCAAACTTCGGTAAATGCCAGTGAACCTTCGTTTACCAAGGTGTTGGAAAGCTCGGTGTCACCAATCAGTTTCTCCCAAACGGTAGCCTTGGCAGCCGCGGTTGGTACAACCGCCTCGGCATGGAATGCGAACTTCTGGCCATTGGCAGTGTTGTCGTTCGCCAGCTCTGCATCAATCTGCTCTTGAGTTACACGACCGAGAGCGGAAAGGCCGATGATAAGTTCCCAACGGCGGTCCTGATCGATCTCCAGACCATCAAGAGCAATTGAGCCCGAAAGAAGTCCCGCCAAAATGTTGCCAAGTTCCTCGGTATTAGCGAACTTCGCCATGAAACGAACAAACATCAGCTGAGCATCAGAGCCAGGTTTCGCAGCCTGTGCAAGTTCCCAAAGTCTCTTACCAACCTTTGTAATGGTTGCCTCAGAGGTCTCTGGAGCCACGTAGAGGTGTGAAACCGTAACCAACTGACGAAGCAAGGTCTGCAGTGCCGAACCCTGGGTCTCCGCCTGAATGTTGTTTAGTACGAGCGAGACAAATTCACTCGCAGGAGTTTCACCGTCGCGCGTGGCGTCCCAGGCGGCCATCCAAACCATGGTGCGAGCCAGGGAATCCTCGAATTTGTCTAGGTTTGCTAGAGCAAACTTCCAAGACGTCGCATCCAAGCGAATCTTTGCATAGGCTAGGTCGTCGTCGTTGAGAAGAATTAGGTCGGGTCGAGCCTTGCCAACGAATGCCGGCACCGAAGTTGAGACACCGGTGATGTCTAGCTCGAGGCGATCTTCTCGAACCAATTTGCCCTCAACCAGGTTGTAAAAACCAATCGCCATGCGGTGGTCTCGAATGGTTGGGTGTTCAGCAATTGCAGACTGCAGAACATCGAACTTGGTGATCACTCCCGACTCATCAACCGACAAATCGAGTTCCAGCTTGTTCACGCCAGCGGTCTCAAGCCACTGCTTAGACCAGGCACTGAGGTCGCGGCCCGAAGATTTTTCCAATTCTGCAAGTAGATCGGCAAGAACGGTGTTTCCGAAAGCGTGCTTCTTGAAGTACTCGGCCACACCAGAAGCAAAAGCTTCGCGGCCAACCCATGCGGCCAACTGCTTCAAAACAGACGCGCCCTTGGCGTAGGTGATGCCATCGAAGTTGATCATCACATCTTCAAGGTCGTTAATCTCTGCAACAATCGGGTGAGTTGATGGCAACTGGTCAGCGCGGTAAGCCCAAGCCTTTTCGCCTGATGCGAAGGTGGTCCAAGCCTCATCCCATGAAGTTGCTTCGGCCGTTGCCAAAGTTGAAGTGTATTCAGCGAAAGACTCGTTTAGCCAAAGGTCATTCCACCATTTCATGGTCACTAAGTCGCCGAACCACATGTGAGCTAATTCGTGAAGAACGGTCACGACACGACGCTCCTGAATTGCCTCAGAAGCAGCGCCGCGGAACACGTAAATCTCATTGAAGGTAACAGCACCCGCATTCTCCATAGCACCCGCGTTGAAGTCTGGAGCCATGATCTGGTCGTACTTCTCAAATGGGTAAGGGGTGTTGAAGGTCTTCTCAAAGAACTCGAAGCCGGCTCGAGTGATGTCGAAAAGGTAATCGTGATCGAGGTACTGCTTCAGTGAAGAGCGGCACCAGAATCCCAAAGGTACGGTTTTTCCGTTTGCAGAAACCAACGACGAAGTCTCACCAACATAAGGCCCTGCAATTAGGGCTGTGATGTACGAAGAAATACGTGGGGTAGGGGAGAACTCCCAAAGAGCCTTTCCATCGGCAAGTGACACTGGCTTGGGGGTGGTTTGGTTTGAGATTACGGTCCAGTGTGCCGGAGTGGTTGCCACAAACTGGAAGGTAGCTTTTAGGTCTGGCTGCTCAAAAACGGCAAATACGCGTCGGCTGTCAGGAACCTCAAACTGGGAGTAGAGATAAACCTCGCCGTCTACCGGGTCAACGAAGCGGTGAAGACCTTCACCGGTGTTCATGTAGAACATGTCGGCATCCACAATAAGTTCGTTCGATGCAGCCAGATTAGGTAGAGCAATTCGTGAACCGTCAGCGAGGGAAACATCCAACGCCTCGCCGTTCAAAGTAATGGAGTGAACCTTCGCAGTAATTGCGTCGATGAAGGTAGATGCACCAGCCGAAGTAGCCCCAAAACGAACTGTGGTCTTAGAGCGGAAAGTTGTTTCAGAGGTGGTTAGGTCAAGTTCGATTCGGTAAGACTCAACAGTGAGCAGACCAGCGCGCTCTGCCGCTTCAATACGAGTTAGGTTTTCACCAGGCATTTGTAGTTTCCTATCAATCCAATAAAGGGTTCTCCACTAGCCTAGACACTATGCGCATCCACATCGCCACAGACCACGCAGGTTTAGAACTTTCTCACTTTCTTCAAGCCGAACTGAAGAAAGATGGCCACGATGTTTTCGATCACGGACCAGACCACTACGACGCATTGGACGACTACCCGGGGTTCTGTATTAATGCAGCGCTCGCGGTGACTCGCGACCAGAAAGCAGGTGTGGAAGCCCTCGGAATCGTCCTCGGTGGTTCGGGTAATGGCGAGCAGATTGCGGCAAATAAGGTTGCAGGCATCCGCGCAGCGCTGGTCTGGAACGAATCAACCGCCAAGCTTGCCCGCGAACACAACGATGCCAATGTGGTCGCCGTGGGAGCACGCCAGCACACCGAAGAAGAGGTGCTGAACCTAATCAAACTTTTCATCGCCGAACCGTTCAGCAATGATGAACGTCACGTTCGCCGCATCAACAAGATTGCAGCCTACGAAACCACCGGAGAAGTTCAGCTCTAAATTGCCTGAGGGTCACACAGTTCACCGAATCGCGAACAGTTTCAACGAACTCTTCGCAGGTAAACCGCTAACCATAGATTCGCCTCAGGGCAGATTCACCGCGAGCGCCAAACTCATCTCGGGTCAGAAGCTACTCCAAGCTCGCGCGATCGGCAAGCAGATGTTCCTCGACTTCGAAAACGGACGAACTCTCCGCATTCACCTCGGCATCTACGGTAAGTGGCGCTTTCACCACCTAGTCAACGAAGAACTGCCAGAAGTTCAAGGTCAGGTGAGAGCACGTTTCTTCACCAACAAAGACCTTGCAGATCTTCGCGGCCCAACCATCTGCGAACTTATTGAACCACTCGAAATTGAAGTTCTCGAGAAACGACTAGGACCAGATCCACTTAACCCCGACGACGGCAGTGAATTTGGGCGCTTCCAAAACAACATCCAGAGGTCCAAAACCGCAATCGGCCTTCTTCTGATGAATCAAGACATAATCTCTGGAATCGGAAACGTCTACCGTGCAGAAATCCTCTACCGAGCCAAAATCAACCCACACAAACCCGGTAACGAACTCACCCCAAAACAAATCAAAGAACTCTGGAAAGACTCCGTCTACCTTCTTGAACTGGGTGTAAAACATGGAGTGATGCTCACCAGAGACGGATACCTCGACGAAGACCCTGGCAAACCAGAACGCCACCACGTCTATAAACGAAATGGCGAACCATGCCGCAAATGCGGAACACACATCGTTCTAGAGGTTATGGCTGGGCGAAAGCTGTATTACTGCCCAAGATGCCAGCGTTAGTTGTCGTCCCAATCTTGCATATTCATCGCTCCTGAGTCGATAAATCTGGAGACTCCGATGAATTGACACAACGCTATTGACACTCCGCAAACAACAAAAATAAAACCCAATGAAGGAGCCAAGAAATTACCAAATTTTGGGGCAGTGACAAAAGTTAAGGCGACAAAGCCCCCGTACAAAACCAGAACGGCTAAAGGCGCATAGATAAAGCTGTAAAGAATCTTATGGTTTTTGTGCAGATACGCTCGAAACGCTCTACCTCGTTTTTGCGCTACTTGAGCGCCTACACTTTTGGGATTCATCGAGTCAATAACGTGGAGAATTTCTGCGAATTTCGCCAATGTATTCCCCCAATGACTCTTTATTTGGAGCGGGTGACGAGAATCGAACTCGCACCATCAGTTTGGAAGACTGAGGCTCTACCATTGAGCTACACCCGCAAGAGAATTTCTTTTCAAAATTCAACTTACTAGAACATCTTATGCGATAGAGTTGCTTAGGTTGTTTGGTTTCGAGAAATTGAAGACAACAACGGGATGTGGCGCAATTTGGTAGCGCACCTGTTTTGGGAACAGGGGGCTGCAGGTTCAAATCCTGTCATCCCGACCAGTTGATTGTGGTTGTTTATTTAGCGGCCGTCTAGGCCAAACCTACGGAGAAACCTGTGAAGACATCTGTCGAACGTATTAACCCAACTCGTGTGAAGCTAACCATCGAAGCCAGCCCTGCTGATCTTCGTCCAAGCATCGACCACGCTTACGAGCACATTGCTGAGGGTGTGAACATTCCTGGTTTCCGTAAGGGTAAGGTTCCTCCAGCAATCATCGACCAGCGAATTGGTCGCCCGGCTGTCTTGGCGCATGCAATCAACGACGGTTTGAACCCACTATTCCAGGAAGCAATGGTTGCTGAGAAGCTACGTCCGCTATCTGGCCCTGAGGTTGAGGTTGTAAAGACTCCAGACGAGAAGACCTTCGAGGGTGACCTAGTGTTCACCATGGAAGTTGAGGTTCGTCCAGAAATTAAGCTTCCAAAGCTAGATGGCATCAAACTAGAAGTGGCTGAAGTAAAGGTTGCGCCAATTGAGGTGGACCAAGAGCTAGACAAGCTTCGTTCACGTTTCGGAACTTTGAAGACCGTGGAGCGTGCTGCAAAGAAGGGCGATTTCGTTTCAATCGACCTAACAGCAACCATCGATGGTAAAAATGTTGATTCGGCATCGAACATTTCCTATGAAATTGGTTCGGGAAACCTAGTTGACGGCATTGATGAGGCTCTAGACACCCTAACCGCAGGTGAAACCACCACCTTCAAGTCGAAGCTTGTTGGCGGCGAATCTGCTGGTAAAGAATCAGAGATCACCGTGAAGCTTCTTTCGGTCAAGGAGCGCGAGCTTCCTGAGGCAAACGACGACTTCGCGAAGCTTTACTCGGAGTTCGACACCGTTGCAGAGCTTAAGAAGGGCCTTGAAGCACAGGTTGCTATTGGCAAGACTTATGAGCAGGGCGTGGAGGCACGCAACAAGCTAACCGACAAGCTTCTTGAGCTTGTAAAGGTTCCAGTTTCTGAGAAACTCATCGAGCAGGAAGTGCACCGCCACCTTGAGGGTGAAGGACGTCTAGAGGATGAGACTCACCGCAAGGAAGTTACCGCAGACTCAACTCGTGAGTTCCAGTTGCAGATGCTTCTTGATGAAATCGCAGAGGCCGAAAAGGTTCAGCCTTCTGAGAATGAAATCCTTGAGTACTTAGCTCAGTCGGCTCAGCAGTACGGAATGGACCTAAACGAGTTCATCAAGATCATCGACCAGAACAACCAGATTCCTTCGTTCGTTGGTGAAGTTGCTCGTCGTAAGGCGCTAGCCCACGTACTATCGAAGGCTGAAGTAGTTGACAAGAAGGGCAACGCAGTTGACCTTTCAGCTTTCATTGGTAAGGCCGCTGAGTCGCACGACTCACACGAGGGTCACGACCACGACTAAATTGATTTAGAGCACAAGCCCGGGTCTTTGACTCGGGTTTTTGCCTTAAGCGAACACGTACCCGAATTGTCGGGATGGGCGGTTATCGTTTACTAGCAACAAGAAGAAGGAGATTGGCTATGGCCGACGCAGGATTTGAACGCAATGGTGTGTTTGAACGCTTATTGAAGGATCGAATTGTCTGGTTAGGCAGTGAAGTTCGCGATGACATGGCAAATGAGATTTGCGCGAAGATTTTGCTGCTAGCAGCCGAAGACTCAACCAAGGACATCTTCCTCTACATCAACTCACCTGGCGGTTCAATCACCGCTGGTATGGCGATTTACGACACCATGCAATATGTGCCAAACGACATTGTGACGGTTGGTATCGGCATGTGTGCTTCGATGGGTCAGTTCCTACTCTCCTCGGGAACCAAGGGCAAGCGTTATGCAACGCCAAATACCCGCGTATTGTTGCACCAGCCTTCCGGAGGTTATGGCGGTACTGCAGATGATATTCAAACCCAAGCTGAACTAATTCTTTCGATGAAGCGACAGCTGGCTGCAATCACTGCGGCTCAGACCGGCAAGACGGTTGAGCAGGTTATGAAAGACGGCGACCGCGACCGCTGGTTCACCGCTGAAGAGGCTCTGGAATACGGCTTCATCGATCACATTCAGAAGCACGCCGCGGGTTCCACCGGCGTTGGAAGCAACTAAGGGAGAACCATGAACTCAGAATTTCTAAACCCACAGAGCCGTTACATTCTGCCATCTTTCACCGAGCGCACCAGCTACGGGTACCGAGAGCAGAATCCTTACAACAAGCTTTTTGAAGACCGCATCATCTTCCTAGGTGTTCAGGTAGACGACGCTTCGGCAGACGACATCATGGCTCAGCTTTTGGTGCTGGAGTCGCAAGACCCAGACCGCGACATCACCATGTACATCAACTCACCTGGTGGGTCGTTTACTGCAATGACGGCGATCTACGACACCATGCAGTACATCCGCCCGCAGATTCAAACCGTTGTTTTGGGTCAGGCTGCTTCGGCTGCTGCTGTTTTGTTGGCTGCCGGTGCGCCAGGTAAGCGTTTGGCTCTGCCTAACTCACGTGTTTTGATTCACCAGCCTTCTGCCGGGGAATCTGGTCGTGGTCAGGCTTCCGACATTGAGATTCAGGCAAAAGAGATCATGCGTCTTCGTGAGTGGTTGGAAGAAACTCTTTCGAAGCACTCGAACCGTTCTGCTGATCAAGTGAAGACCGACCTCGACCGCGACAAGATTTTGATTGCGTCCGAAGCGCTAGAGTACGGTCTTATCGACCAGGTGCTTACCAGCCGCAAAAACCAGTAGTTCTCTAGTCAAAACGGGCGGGCGTTGCTCGCCCGTTTTGTCGTGTCTGGGATATATAGTTATCAAATGAGCAAGTTGTCAGAGTCAGGCGAGATCTTGAAGTGTTCTTTCTGTGGAAAGAGCCAGAAGATGGTTCGCAAACTAATCGCCGGTGGGGGCGTCTTCATCTGTGATGAGTGTGTTGAACTTTGCAACGAAATCATTGAAGAAGAGCTCGGGCAGGGTATTTCCGCAGGTCTTGAAGACATCGAGCTTCCAAAGCCTCGCGAAATTAAATCTTTCCTAGACGAATACGTAATTGGTCAGGATCAGGCCAAGAAGGCTTTGGCAGTGGCTGTCTATAACCACTACAAGCGTTTGCGTTCGCGCGGAACTCTAACCTCTGCAGGTCGCGCTCACGATGACATTGAAATTGCCAAGTCAAACATTTTGATGGTTGGCCCTACCGGTTGCGGTAAAACCTATCTAGCGCAGTCGCTTGCTAAGCGTTTGAATGTTCCTTTCGCCGTTGCCGACGCCACCGCTCTAACCGAAGCTGGTTACGTTGGCGAAGATGTCGAGAACATTCTTCTAAAGCTTTTGCAGGCAGCCGATGGCGATGTGAAGCGTGCCGAGACCGGCATTATTTACATTGATGAAATTGACAAGATTTCCCGCAAGTCTGAAAACGCCTCAATCACCAGAGACGTATCCGGTGAAGGCGTCCAGCAGGCTCTCCTAAAGATTTTGGAGGGTACCGTGGCTTCGGTTCCTCCTCAGGGTGGTCGTAAACACCCACAGCAAGAGTTCATTCAGCTTGACACCACCAACGTTTTGTTCATCGTTGCTGGAGCATTTGCTGGCCTCGAAGAAATTATTGCGTCCCGAGCAGGCAAGAAGGGGATTGGCTTTGGTTCGCCTATCGCTAACAAAGCCGAGACCAAAGACATTTTCGCCGATGTTCAGCCTGAAGATCTCCGCAAGTTTGGTTTGATTCCTGAGTTCATTGGTCGTTTGCCGGTAATCGCGAACGTAACTGAACTCGACAAAGATGCGCTGCTACGTATTTTGGTTGAGCCTAAAAACGCGCTAACTAAGCAGTACCAACGAATGTTTGAGCTTGACGGTTTTGAACTTGAGTTTGAGAAGGCGGCTTTGGAGGCGATTGCCGAACTTGCTATCGAGCGTTCCACCGGTGCCCGTGGGCTTCGAGCCATCATGGAGGAGATTCTCGGCCCCGTTATGTACGAATTACCTGGAAGCGCTGTGCAGGGTCGAGTGAAGATTACAGCTGAGGTAGTAACTCAAAAGGTTGCACCAAAGGTTGTGCCATTCCGCGCTCAGGAGAAGTCAGCCTAAATTGTCCACTAAGGCGCCGATTCTTGCGGGAAGTGTCTCAGCAATCACGGGAACTGCTGCGTCTACCGGTGTAGTTTTGGCGGCCATGAAGGGGCTTGGTGCAACCAATGGTCAAGTGCTGTCAGTTGTTTTTGTTTCCACGGCCATTTTTGGGTTGCTTTCGATTGTGCTGTCGCTTCGCTTCAAAATGCCAATCTCAATTGTTTGGTCTACGCCTGGCGCAGCCCTTTTAGTGGCTGCGGGAACTCTAAACCTGGGGTTTCCGGTTGCTGTTGGGTCATTCATCATCTCTGGCGTTTTATTGACCCTAACCGGATTGTGGCCCGCTCTAGGCAAACTTGTAACTTCAATTCCGAAGCCAATTGCTTCAGCGATGTTAGCCGGTGTGATCTTCAGTTTCTGTGTAGCCCCGTTTCAGTCCATCACTAAAAACCCTTGGGTGATTTTGCCAGCCTTATTGGTCTGGCTGGTGCTTTATAGATTTGCAACAATATGGGCAGCACCCGCTGCAATTGCTGTAATGGGTGTGATGATTGCGTTCACTATACCTATCACTGCAACAGATTTTTCTCTGATTCCTCATCTTGAATTCACTATGCCTGAGTTCAGTTTGGCTGGGTTCATCTCAATCTCACTACCTCTGTATTTGGTAACCATGGCCTCGCAAAACATTCCAGGCATTGCGATTATGAAGTCTTTTGATTATGAGGTTCCTTTTAAGCCGCTGATGTTATCGACTGGTATGGCAACTGTTCTGTCGGCTCCATTCGGCGGATTTGCTTACAACCATGCCGCTATAACTGCCGCTTTGAATGCAAATGACCATGCTCACCCAGATCGGAGCAAGCGCTATTTGGCCTCGGTTTACGGGGGATACGTTTATTTAGCCTTAGCCCTGGTAGTTGTGCCGTTTATAGCAATCGTTTTGAATGTCCCAAGCACGCTGATTCTGGCTATGGCTGGTATAGCGCTTTTCGGTACGATTACCTCCGCTGTAACGTCTGCCACAGAAGAAGCAGAATTGCGGCTACCAGCCGTGGTCACCTTTTTGATTGGGGCATCAGGCTTCGCAATTTGGGGAGTAGGCGCAGCCTTCTGGGCGCTACTAACCGGTGTGCTTATCTGGCAGGTATTGAAAAAGCGCGCTTAGGCTTCGGGGGCTTCACTCAGGATTACGTCCTTGACGGCGAACTCTTCGCCATCTTCAAATGCTAGGTCGGAAATCTTTCCAACCGCCTTGAAGTCTGCTTCGAGCAGGCGCAGGGTGGTGAGAACGGCCGCAGGGGAGACCAGAGTGGCTGATTCAACGGCAGCCTTCATGGAAACCTTGGCATCACTCTTGGCCTTGCGTAGGCCGAACAGTGCCTCCTTGGCAAGTTCCAAAACCGGAAGGTGGCTGGCATCCAAGCCGGTGGTGAGCTCTTCAGGCTTTGGCCAAGTCGAGCGGTGAATCGAAGGTGCATCAGTTTGCCACCAGCTCCAAACTTCGTCTGTTGCGAAAGGCAGGAACGGTGCAAACAGACGCAGCATCACATGTAGTGCCTTGCGAAGGGCGATAGCCGCCGAAGCCTGCTGGGCTGCGGTGTAGTTGCCTTGACCGTA
>Ga0228703_1000990_pt1 | contig 18289 bp, 16 predicted proteins | sample McNCre217_Aug_MG_3_FD_178020 | JGI IMG/M metagenome (GOLD analysis project Ga0228703, IMG submission 178020) | Freshwater microbial communities from McNutts Creek, Athens, Georgia, United States - 29-17_Aug_MG | ecosystem: Environmental > Aquatic > Freshwater > Creek | place: USA: Georgia... | reverse complement strand
TAACAGTCGGCCTGCGCGCTGGGCTTGGGCGACGCCGGTGGGCGTGAGGTCGACGTCGGTCCAGCCGGTGAAACGGTTTTCTAAATTCCAGGTGGACTCGCCGTGGCGAATTAAAACAAGCTTGTGCATACGGGCTTAATTGACAAATTCCAGAAAAAGGTATGGCTTGATTTTAGAATGCCAGCTTCGCCCATCTTTTTGAACCCCTTGTGAACTGGACAAATCCGTGAAATTTATTCTTGATAACTGGATGTTGATCGTCATTGCCCTCAGTAGCGGCTTCTTTTTGCTGCTGCCTGTCGTGCAAAACGCCTCCGCCAGCGGTATTTCGCCCAACGAGGCGGTGCAGTGCATGAACCGTGAAAAAGGGGTGGTGATTGATGTCAGCACCAAGGAAGAGTTTTCTGCCTCTCACATCAAAACCTCTGTGAGTGTTCCGCTCGAGGAGCTAGAGACCCGTTTACAAGCTGTCGCTAAAAACAAAAGCGTGCCTTTGATCATGGTGTGTGAAAGCGGCATCCGTTCGAAACGTGCGCAAGCCGTTGCGCAAAAACTGGGCTACGAGAAGGTGCATTCCCTGCAAGGTGGGCTCAAAGCTTGGAAAGAAGCTAACCTACCGGTTTCTAAAGCCTGATGAAAGATCGCCATGCCCGCTGTCAAGATGTACACCACCGCCGTTTGTCCTTACTGCGTTCGCGCCAAGCAGCTTTTACAGGCCAAGGGGGTTGCCCATATTGAAGAAGTGCGTGTAGACCTGAACCCCGATGAACGCGTCAAGATGATGGAAATCACTGGCCGCCGCTCGGTGCCGCAGATCTTTATTGGTGACACCCATGTGGGTGGTTGCGACGATTTGATGGCTTTAGACAGCCAAGGTGGCTTGATGCCTTTGCTACAGGCTTGAACTGAGATAATTCAACCCATCCCGATTTGCCGCCCGATTCGGTGTTCGCCGAAGCGGGCTTTTTTATGACTTTAGGAAAAACTGCCATGTCAGACGAACAACAAGCTCCTGTGTTTCAAATTCAACGCGTCTATCTCAAAGATATGTCGCTGGAGCAACCCAATTCACCCGCCATTTTGGCAAGCGAACAGCAGCCTGAAGTCGATATCCAACTTGCTATGGGCATGGAGCAAGTGGCCGAAGGCATCGTAGAAGTCACGGTGACTGCCACGGTCAAAACCCAAATCGAAGACAAAACCGTTTTCTTGGTCGAAGTCAAACAAGCCGGTATTTTTGAGATTCGCAACTTGCCAGATGATCAGATGGGGCCTGTGGTTGGCATTGCCTGCCCGCAAATCATCTATCCCTACTTGCGCAGCAATGTGGCCGACGTGATCCAGCGCGCAGGTTTCCCCCCGGTGCATTTGTCGGAAATCAATTTCCAAGCGATGTACGAGCAGCAGCAAGCCGCTAACCAATAAGGCACTGCGCCGGTGAAGATAGCGGTATTGGCTTCAGGCGCCTGGGGGACTGCGCTCGCTATCCACGCGGGTCGTGAGCACACAGTTAGCTTATGGTCGCGTGATGCAACGCAAGCGCAGGCCATGCAGTTGGATCGGGTGAACGCACGCTACTTGCCCCATTGCCCTTTCAGCGACCGCCTCACAGTCATAGCAACGCCTCTGGGTGCTTGGTTGCAAGACATGGACTTGGTCGTCATTGCCACGCCGATGCGCGCCTTGCGGCAAGTTCTCACTGACGTGTCTCCTTGGGTGCAAGCCCGAGTGCCCGTGGTCTGGCTGTGTAAAGGGTTTGAGGCGGGTGCGGATGGTCTAGCGCGTATGGGGCACGAAGTGTGTGCCCAAGTCGCACCACAACTGTTGGGCGGTGTTTTGAGTGGACCTAGTTTTGCGCAAGAAGTGGCGATGGAGCAACCCGCCGCTTTGGTAGCAGCTAGCGCACATGCCTCAGTAAGAGAGGCCTTGGTACAGGCGTTCCATCGTGGCAATTTGCGGGTCTATGCCAATGCAGATGTTGTAGGTGTTGAAGTGGGTGGCGCTGTCAAAAACGTCTTGGCCATTGCTACAGGTTTGTGCGATGGCTTGAAACTGGGGCTCAATGCCCGTGCTGCATTGATTACCCGAGGTCTGGCAGAAATTACGCGCCTTGGCGTTGCCTTGGGTGCGCAAGCCGAAACATTCATGGGCTTGTCAGGTTTGGGCGACTTGGTGTTGACGGCGACTGGCGATTTGAGTCGCAACCGGCAAGTCGGTCTTGCGCTTGCGCAGGGGCTCACGGTTGCGCAGGCTGTCGAGGCACTTGGTCATGTTGCAGAAGGCGTGAGCAGTGCGCGCACAGTCGTCCAAAGAGCCAAACAATTAGGTGTTGACATGCCGATCGCGCAATCGGTGGTTAGTTTGTTGGACGGTGTCTTGAGTCCACAGCAAGCGGTTGCTCAGTTGATGGGGCGAGACGCTAAGCAAGAGCTTTGAATCGCTAGATTTCTAAGTTGTCAATGAGGCGCGTGCTGCCCAAGCGCGCCGCGCCTAAAGCAACCAAAGGCGCATTAGAAAACTGCGTGACAAGGGACAGATCGTGCCGATGGCGCACCACTAAATAGTCTGGTTGCCAACCTTTATCGCGCAAAGACTGCATGGCTTGTTCTTCTATTTGGGTAATTACTTTTGAGGCATCGCCAGATACCTTGCCTGATAGATTGTTTCGTACGCTTGCGACCATAGCCTTTAGCGCACCAGAGAGTTCCACAGCGCGTGCGCGTTCGGCTGGACTCAAATACCCGTTACGCGAACTCAAGGCGAGGCCATCTTCTGCGCGCAAGGTAACTACGCCCACGATTTGAATGGGCAGGGCCATCTGCTGCACCATGCGCTGGATGACCATCAACTGCTGGTAATCCTTTTTGCCAAACACGGCGACATCAGGTTGGACGCAGTTAAACAACTTATGCACTACGGTGCTCACCCCGACAAAAAAACCTGGGCGAAACGCGCCCTCCAAGATGTCTGCTAATTCGGCAGGCGGATGCACTTTAAAAACCTGTGGCTCAGGGTAGAGGTCTTTTTCTTGCGGAGCGAATACAACATCGCAACCTTGCGCTTCTAGCAGCGCGCAGTCGTTGTCAAAAGTGCGGGGGTAAGAGTCAAAGTCTTCGTGGGGGGCGAATTGCAGTCGGTTGACAAAGATGCTGGCAACTGACATCGCGTCTGGCAGCGTTTGCTTCGCAACCTTGACCAACTCCAAATGTCCTGCATGCAAGTTGCCCATAGTGGGCACAAACGTGCGTTGTTTGGCAGGTTTCAGTAAGCGGCGGAGGTCTTCAATCGAACGCGCGATCTGCATGGCAGGCGTCGCTTACCAAGCGTGTTGGGTGTTGTCGGGGAAGCTGCCGTCTTTGACTGCCGCAACATAGGCCGCAAATGCCGCTTGCACGCTGTGCTGGTCTTGCAAGAAATTACGCACAAATTTAGGTGTCTTACCCAAGTTCACGCCCAACATGTCTGGCATGACCAACACCTGGCCTGCTGTGCCATTGCCTGCACCAATTCCAATGGTGTGGCAAGTGGGAAGCTGTTGGGTGAGTTGGGCAGACAAAGCCGCAGGCACCATTTCTAAGACCACCATACAAGCACCTGCGTCTTGCAACTCCAATGCGTGTGCGGTGAGTTGGGTAGCGCTGTCATCGTTACGACCTTGCACACGGTAGCCACCCAATGCGTGCACGGTTTGTGGTGTCAAACCTAAATGTGCGCACACCGGAATACCGCGTTCCACCAAAAAGCGGACGGTGTCTGTTGTCCAGCCACCGCCTTCGAGCTTGACCATTTGGGCGCCTGCTTGCATCAACACAATTGCACTGCGCAACGCTTCTTCGCGTGAGGCTTGGTAAGTGCCAAAAGGCAAGTCGCCAATCACCCAGGCGCGGCCTTGCAGGCGATCTAATCCGCGCACAACTGATTGCACGTGGTAGCGCATGGACTCCAGCGTGACGCCTACCGTGCTGGTGAGGCCTTGGTAAACCATGCCCAAGGAGTCACCTACCAGCAGGCACTCAACACCAGCTGCATCTGCAACCGCAGCAAACGTGGCGTCATAAGCCGTGAGCATGGTGATTTTTTCACCACGCGCACGCATCTCGGCTAAACGCGGTAGGGTGATTGAAGGGCGTTGGGGTGTGGTCGCAGACATTTAATTGGGTGTGTAAGCCAAACGAACATAGATGGGAGCATAGGCCTCAGCTTGGGTAATGTCTACCAGCGATTCTTTGGCCAATTCCAGCAAGGCGATGAATGTGACAACCAGCACGGGCAGGCCTTGTGCAGGGTCAAACAGCTTTTCGAATTCGACAAAGCGCTGGCCTTGCAGTTTTTTGAGCACTTGGCTCATGTATTCACGCACCGAGAGTTCTTCGCGAGAAATTTTGTGGTGCTGAACCAATTTGGCGCGTTTCAAGATGTCAGCCCAAGCTTGGCTCAAGTCGAGCACATGCACATCGGGGAAACGCGGTTGCAAGGATTGCTCGATGTAGATCTGCGCTTTGAGAAAGTCGCGGCCAAATTGGGGGATCTCGTTGAGCTTGGCGGCTGCCAGTTTCATTTGCTCGTATTCGAGCAAGCGACGAACCAACTCTGCACGGGGATCTTCGGGCTCTTCGCCTTCTGCAACTTTTTTGGGTGGCAACAACATGCGCGATTTGATTTCAATCAGCATGGCTGCCATTAACAGGTATTCGGCCGCGAGTTCTAAGTTGCGCGTGCGGATTTCGTCGACATAACTCAGGTATTGGCGGGTGAGTGCCGCCATGGGGATGTCCAAGATATTGAAGTTTTGCTTACGAATGAGGTAGAGCAATAAATCTAGAGGACCTTGAAATGCCTCTAGAAAAACTTCGAGTGCATCTGGCGGTATGTAGAGGTCATGCGGCATCGCGAACAAAGGTTCGCCGTACAACTTGGCCACAGCCACGTTGTCGATCACCTCCGGCATGACAGATTGCAAGTCAGACACAGAAGTTACGCGTTGGTTTGGTAAACGTAGGGCTTTTGCGCCACGCGGCCTGCGGCAATGTCTTGCGCAACTTCGCGGTTGATGGCCTTGTCCCACAGCAAAGCGCGACCATCGCGCTGGCTCTTTTCTAGCTCAGGCTTGCTATTTTTCATCTGTTCGATGAATTGGGTCACTTCAGACTTGTAGGCGGGGCGTTGGAATATGGACATAGCGGCTCTTATAAAAGGCGACTGGGGATTTTAGCGGTGGATTAATCGGGGTCAGATCCCAATTAATTCGATTGGATTAATTGGGATCTGACCCCGATTAATCCAATTTCGTCATGGCATCCGCCCAATCTGAGGCTATTTCAAGGTTGGGCGTGGCTAGCAAGCCGCAACGTTTCAATATATCCAATGGTTGGTGAGAAACGCCGCAAACAATCAGGCGCACTTGTTTTTTCTGGCAAGTACGCGCCAAGGCTTGCAGCGCGTCTGCACCGGATGAATCGATATAAATGAGCGAAGACATGTCTAGCACCACGGCTTTTGTTGGCAGTTTGTCTTCAATCTCTTCCACCAAAGCCACCGCCGCAAAAAACAAGGCACAGTTTAAGCGGTAAGCGTGGACACCTGGCATCGCAACATCGATCGCTTCAGCCCGACTCAAACTGGAGATGCGAAAGATAAATGTCAAGCACGCGGCGATCAGACCCACTTGCACAGCGACGGTGAGGTCGACCACTACGGTGAGCACAAATACGGCCAATAAAGTGATTCGGTAGGGCAAGCGAAATTGACGCAGGTGCACAAATTCACGCCACTCGCCCATATTCCACGCGACAAACATCAATATGGCAGAGAGCACTGCCAGAGGAATGCCGCCTGCAAGCGGTGCTGCCACCCAAACCACCATGAGCAAGGTCAGTGCATGGACGATGCCTGCAATGGGGGAGTTACCACCGTTTTTTACATTCGTGACGGTGCGCGCAATGGTTCCGGTTGCTGGCATTCCACCAAAGAAAGGCGTGACGATGTTTGCGATACCTTGCGCCATCAACTCTTGGTTGGCATTGTGGCGATCGCCATAAGCTGTTTGCGCCATCATTTGGTCGGCGATACGCGCGCACAGCAACGACTCAATTGCACCTAATAACGCCAGTGTGGTGGCCGGTAACCATAACGCATGGATGTTTTGCCAAGTGAAGTCCGGCCAAACCACAGCAGGTAATTGGTTTGGAATGCCACCAAAGCGCGAAGCGATGGTTTCGACATCCAAACCCATAAAGGCAGTTGCCAAGGTTCCTACAACCAAGACCACCATCGAACCTGGGATGAGTGAGAATTTATTTGTGAGTGCATGCAGGGCAAAAACGCGAGGCAGCATTATTTGCCATACCACTAACAGCAACAAACAAGCAAGAGACAGAGCAAACGCCTGCGTGTTGATATCAGCAATATGTTGCGAGAGCGTACTGAGAATTCCAAAAAAATCTGCAGGCATTGCATGGATACGCAAACCCAAAAAATCTTTGACTTGCGAAACCATGATCAATACGGCAATGCCATTGGTAAAGCCAATCACCACGGCCACAGGGATAAATCGAATGAGTGAGCCTAAACGCAATAACCCCATCACCAACAACATGACGCCCGACATCGCAGTGGCAATGATCAAATTCGCCAGACCATAGCGCGTCAAAATTCCGTAAACGATCACAATAAAAGCGCCTGCAGGCCCACCAATTTGCACCCGACTGCCGCCTAGCGCAGAGATGATGAGCCCCGACAAAATTGCAGTAAACAAACCTGCTTCAGGAGTTAAGCCAGAGGCAATCGCAAACGCCATTGCCAAAGGCAAAGCCACTACACCCACAGTAATACCAGCAGCAATATCCTTGAACAACCGCTCGCGGTTGTAACCAACTAAAGCTTCAATTAATTTGGGTTTGAAGTGCATGTTGGCTTTTGTTGGATTTAATTTGAGTGAGTTAATTAGGGTCAGATCCCAATTAATTTAATTGGGATCTGACCCTAATTAACTCTGCCTCGCATTGAATGACCTCAATTAAATTAATGAATCCGCATACCAGGCTTCGCACCTGGAAATGGCTCAAGGATATAGATGCCTGGTTGGGCTTTTTCATCGGCATGGCTGGCGGCTAAGACCATGCCTTCTGAGATGCCGAACTTCATTTTGCGTGGCGCTAGGTTGGCGACGAGTACGGTGAGTTTACCGACTAAGTCTTGCGGTTGGTACATGCTTGCGATACCGCTGAATACATTGCGTGTCAGTGGTTTGCCTTGTGCATCGACACCTTCGCCAACATCGAGTGTGAGCCGCAGCAATTTAGTCGAACCTTCAACCGCTTCGCAGTGCAAGATGTGCGCAATGCGCAAATCTATTTTGGCGAAATCGTCTATCGATATCGTGGGCGCAATGTCTTCGCCGCCGGGCGAAATTTTTTGTACGGCAGGTTCTGGGGCTTCAAAGAGTGATTCGAGCATTTTGATATCCACGCGTTGCATCAAGTGTTTGTATTCGCCAATGACATGGCCCGCAGGCAAAGCCTGTGCTGCGTTGGCAAATGTGAGAGGCGGAATTTTCAAGAAGGCTTCTACTTGTTCTGCGAGCACAGGCAAGATGGGTTTGAGCATGGTGCTCAAAAGCCGAAACGCTTCCAAACAAGCCGTGCACACATCGTGCAATCGTGCGTCTTGGCCAGCAAGCTTGGCAAGCTCCCAAGGTTTGTTGGCGTCGACATATTCATTCACGCGGTCGGCTAAGGCCATGGTCTCGCGCACGGCACGCGCAAAGTCGCGCGACTCAAAGTGTTGCGCGATAGGGGCAAGTGCTTCGCGTAACTGCGATAACAAAGCATTGCCATCCGCAGACACAACACCTAACTTGCCATCAAAACGCTTGGCAATAAACCCAGCAGAGCGGCTTGCAATGTTGATGAACTTGCCGACCAAATCCGCATTGACTCGTGCCATAAAGTCATCGGCGTTGAAGTCCACGTCTTCATTGCGTCCATTGAGTTTGGCAGCCAAGTAGTAGCGCAACCATTCTGGGTTCATACCCAAACCGAGATACTTCAGTGGGTCAAGACCTGTTCCACGGCTCTTGCTCATTTTCTCGCCGTTGTTGACAGTTAAGAAGCCGTGCACAAATACATTGTTCGGTGCTTTGCGCCCGCTGAAATGCAACATCGCTGGCCAAAACAGTGTGTGAAACGTAACGATGTCTTTACCAATGAAGTGGTATTGCTCAAGACTTGGGTTAGCCATGTAGGCTTCATAAGTGGGGCTCTTGCCGTCTGCAGCACGACGTCTATCAAGCAAGTTTTTAAGTGAAGCTAAGTAACCCACAGGTGCATCTAGCCATACATAAAAATATTTACCCGGTGCATCTGGAATTTCAATCCCAAAGTAGGGCGCGTCACGAGAAATATCCCAGTCACCCAAACCTTCGCTGGTGGTGCCATCGGGGTTGGTGCGAACGCTAAACCATTCTTTGACTTTATTAGCAACCTCGGGTTGCAACCGAGGCTTGCCTTGTTCATCCAAGCCTTGCGTCCAGTTCTGTAAAAACGCTACGCAACGTGGGTCAGACAATTTGAAGAAGAAATGCTCAGAGGTTTTGAGTTCTGGTTTGGCCCCAGACAAAGCAGAAAAAGGGTTGATCAAATCCGTTGGTGCATAGACGGCACCACACACTTCGCAGTTGTCACCGTATTGGTCTTTGGCGTGGCATTTGGGGCATTCGCCTTTGATGAAGCGGTCAGGCAAGAACATATTCTTTTCTGGGTCAAAGAATTGTTCAATCGTTTTGCGCTCAATCAGTGAACCGCCCTGTGCATCAGGAATGTCACGCAAGTCTTTGTAGATTTGTTTGGCGAGTTCGTGGTTTTCGACGGCATCGGTGCTGTGCCAGTTGTCAAAGCTGATGTGAAAGCCATCCAAATACTGTTTGCGACCTGCGGCAATATTGGCCACAAACTGTTGCGGGGTGATTCCTGCCTTCTCAGCAGCAATCATGATGGGTGCACCATGCGTGTCATCCGCGCCTACAAAATTGACGGCGTGCCCCTGCATGCGTTGAAACCGCACCCAAATATCGGCTTGGATGTATTCCATGATGTGCCCAATATGGAAGTTGCCGTTGGCATAGGGCAAGGCGGTGGTGACGAAGATCTGACGCAAAGACATGGTGCAAAGGACCGTAGGGGCGAAAGGGTTAATTTTAGTTCCTGCACTGTGCATGACAAAATCAAGCCCGCGCCACAGTCTGTCGCGACTTTATTTCTAGAAAGCTACTCCCCTATGGCATTGACCGAGCAGGCGCTACAAGCCGCCTTACAAACCGTGATCGACCCGAATACGGGCAAAGATTTTGTAAGTACCAAATCCCTAAAAAATCTACACATTCAAGACAACGATGTGTCGTTCGATGTGGTGCTTGGCTATCCCGCCAAAAGTCAAATACCAACATTGCGTAAAGACTTGATTGCAGCTGCCAAGACGGTCGCTGGCGTTGCTAATGTCTCGGTCAATATCAGCTCTGAGATCGTGGCACATGCTGCGCAGCGCGGTGTGCAACTTTTGCCGCAAGTCAAAAACATTATCGCTGTAGCGTCTGGCAAAGGTGGCGTAGGCAAAAGCACCACGGCTGTGAATCTGGCTTTGGCCTTGGCCGCAGAAGGTGCCAGTGTGGGTTTACTCGATGCAGATATCTATGGGCCCAGCCAGCCCATGATGATGGGTATTGAGGGTCGACCAGAAAGCGATGACGGTAAGACCATGGACCCACTAGAAAACTACGGCGTACAAGTCATGTCGATTGGTTTTTTAGTGGACCAAGACGAAGCCATGATTTGGCGCGGTCCTATGGCGACACAAGCGCTAGAGCAGTTGCTGCGCCAAACCAATTGGCGTGATTTAGATTATTTGATCGTCGATATGCCACCTGGTACAGGCGACATACAACTCACCTTAAGCCAGCGTGTACCCATGACTGGCGCGGTGATAGTGACTACACCACAAGACATTGCGCTGCTAGATGCGAAAAAAGGCATCAAGATGTTTGAGAAAGTGGGCGTGCCGATTTTGGGATTGGTGGAGAATATGGCGGTGCACATCTGTACCCAATGTGGTCATGCAGAACATATTTTTGGCGCCGATGGCGGCAAGAAGATGGCCGCAAGCTATGGCATGGATTACTTAGGCGCGTTGCCATTGAATATGCAAATACGTTTGCAAGCGGATAGCGGCAAGCCTACTGTGGTGGCGGACCCTGATGGGGAGGTTGCAGCTATTTACAAAGCCATGGCTCGGCAGGTGGCTGTGAAGATTGCTGCCAAGGCCAAGGATTTTTCTTCTAAGTTTCCTTCTATTAAGGTTAGTAAGGAGACTTAGAAATTAAAGTCTTTATTAGGAATTAAGTGGGTTGTTGAAACCCAGTAACTCCTAATAACGCTCTTCTTTTGCTGCTTCCAAGAGCATTCCACTGGTCTAGGCTTAAGTTGCCTGTTTGTCCGTTTCCAAACAGCGCCTTCAATTGCAAGTCAGTCATTCCTGCTAATGCTAATGTACGTAAGCCACTTACTGCCAATTTTGATAGTTCAGCTGTACCTATTTTGTTAAGTTGAAATGCAGTTAGGTTGGAAACTTGCGATATAGAAATGTTGCTGATTTGCGAGCTTGTTAATTTACTGACTTGTGCTGTCGTTAAAGATTTGATTGCATCCGAAGTAAGCTGAGGGATTTGAGAGCTAGTCAACGTGGGAATTTGGCTTGAAGTGAGTGCTTGTACCTGTGAAATTTTCAAAGCTTTAATTTGAGTTGATGTTAATGCTTGTAATTGACTGGAACTTAGATTTGCAATGGTGGTCGTCTCAAGTGCAGCTATGTCATAAGCCGGTAAAGCTGCAATTTGAGTAGTAGATGTCATTTTTGAAAAGTCTATCGATCTGACTTGTGACTGGGTCAAAGATGCAATTTGATCGGTCGTTAACCCCTGTAATTGCGAAGACCCTAGTGAATGAATCAAACTCGTGCTTAATCCTTGAATTTGTGATGTACTCAACGCTCCTAATTGAGCCGATGTTAGATTTCCTAAATTTGCGGTGGTCAGTTTTGTAAGTGCATTAGGTGCTAATGCACTGAATTTATTATTGGCTAGATTGAAGAGACTGGCACTTTGGGTTGTCGTTAGTCCCGTGGCCTGAGTTGCAGTTAATGCTGCGATCTGTGTGGTGCTAAGCGCATCAAATGCATTCAAGCTGTTAATTTGAGTGCTTGTTAAAGCTTGTATTTGCGTAGTTGTTAGCGCAGCAATGTGCGTGCTGTCTATGCCGCTAATTTTTGTGCTTGCTATTGATGAAATCCCGTTTATATCGAGAGCTTGGATTTGCGTCGTAGTGAGATTATTAATTTGATCAGACGTAAGAGCGGATACTTGGTTTGAATTTAGTGCCTGAATTTGACTAATCTCTAATTGTGTAATAACACTTGTGCCAATACTTAAGATTTGGGAGCTAGTAAGGCCACCAATTGCTGTTGAGGTCAGGCTATTGAGTTGATTGCTTGATAGAAGTTGTACGTTATCAGTGCTGAGCGCTCCTAACTCGCTGCTTGTAATGGCGTGGAGTTGTGCGGTGGTCAAGCTAATGACTTGGTTGCTAGAAAGGGCTTGAATTGTTACTGTGCTCAAGGAGGCAATGTCATTTGCATCTATTGCTTGAAAGTTTTCTGTACTTAGCGAATTAATTTGGGAGCTTGTCAAGGAGCTAACTTGTATGGCGCTTAAAGCCTTGATTTGAGCAATGTTCAACGCATCTAATTGCTCAGTCTTTAAAACAGAAATATCTGTAGTGCTTAAAGCTTGAATTTGTGATGTACTGAATCCAGTGATCTGCTCTGCACTTAAGCTTTGAATTTGACTGGATCCTAATCCTCTAATCGATTGATTGCTAAAGGCAGAAATTTGGTCAGCAGATAAAGATGCTACTTGGCTAGTTTCTAATTGACTAATTTGCGCGCTAGTGAGTGCATAAATTTGCGTAAGGCTGAGTACACTGACTTTGGTTCCTATACTTGATATCAAAGTGGAAGGGAGAGAAGATAGCGCCGTAGAATTTAAGTTGGCTATTTGATCTTCTGACATCGCACTCAACTGACTTTGGGTCATGACTCGAGCTTGAGAATTGGTAATTGCGCTTATTTGAACACTGCTTAAATTGCTAATTTGTGTGGTATCGATATTTGCAAAAACTGTCGGATTGATGTTGGATATATCCGAGGCGTCAATTGCCTGAATATTCTCCGCGCTTAAGCTGTTTATTTGTGCGGAAGTAAGTGATCTAACTTGCGTACTGGTTAACGCCTTAATTTGTTCAGATCCAAATGCGCCCAACTGATCTGTGCTGAGTGCTTTTATGGATGCGTTTGTTAGGGACTGAATTTGTAATGTACTCAATCCTGCAATGTTGGCTCCCAACGAATTGGTTTGTGTTGAGCTAAGTGCAGCAATATCTTTGTTGCTCAAGCTAGATACTTGGCTCGAATTCAATGCGCTCAGCTGATCTGTCGTTAAAGATTGCACTTGCTTACTAGTCAAAGCATTGATTTGGGCATTGTTAAAATAGCTGATCTGGGTTGTACCTATGTTGTGCAATGTGGTTGTACTGATCGAAGAGATGTCCGACGCATCAATTGCCTTCATCTTGTACTCATTCAGCCCATTTAATTGACTTGCAGTTAGGACTGAAACTTGGCGAGAAGTTAATGCTTGTAATTGTTCTGTATTGAGTTGACTGATGCTCTGAGAGTCCAGTGCGTTCAAAACGCCAGTCGAAATATTTTTAACTTGATTACCTGTTAAACCTAATGAGCCCAATGCAAACAGCGTGGAAACCTGTTGACTGTTTAATGCCGATACCTGTGTAGATGTAAATGACTGAATTTGCGAATTGTTGGGTAGTAATGCACTGATATCGCTCGTGCTAAGTTTTGTGACTTGTGATGGTGTTAGGCTTGCAATTTGTGAATTGGTTAATGCACTAACTTGCGTTGAAGTCAATGCGGAAACTTGAAGTTCTGTAAGGCTTATGATTTGCGGTTTAGTGAGCGAGCTGATTTGATCCGGACTCAAATTGTTGATTTGGCTAGTAGTGAATGATTTGATTTGTTGCTGAGTCAAGCTAGTTATTTGGTCCTTGCTCATTGCTTGAATTTGAGGCTGCTTTAATTCTTGTATTTGTGAGTTTTTTAAGCTAGAAAGTTGAATACCTGTTAGAAAAGTAATTTGACCGGTTGTTAGCGCAGAAATTACGCCTGTTGACATCGCGCTAAATTGAGCTGCAGTTATGCCTGAAATCGCGTCGGGTTGTATTAGTTGCAGTTCTGCTGTAGTCAATTTTGAAAACTCAGATGCATTCAATGCCTTGATCTCACTTGAATTCAGGGTGGCAATGTCTGTCGTATTCGCAGGCAGAGTTGGGCTAAGCGCTGCTAGAGCACTTGCACTGCTGACAGAATTAATTGGAGTAGCCATTTTTTTTGCACATGGAGTTAACCTAACCTCATAAAAGCAATAAGAATGCCAACCCCAAAATGTCCTAATTACCGACAGCTATAACTCTGAAACGTAATGCACTATTTTGCATTTTTTGAGTAAATTGCATTAAAGTGCAGGCATGATCGATCTAGAAAGCAATTCCCGACACCCTTTTCTTGCCAGTTTGGGCGAGCGGGTTCGCATGCTGCGCGCCCGCCGTGGGATGACTCGCCGCGCCGTAGCCCAAGCCGCGCAGGTGTCGGAGAGGCACTTGGCCAACTTGGAGGCAGGTAGCGGCAACGCCTCTATCTTGATACTGCTCCAAGTCGCCCAAGCGCTGAATTGCTCGGTGGTCGAGTTGCTAGGGGATATGACCACTTCATCTCCAGAGTGGCTACTAATAAGAGAGTTGCTGGGTGGACGCAACGAGGCGCAACTGCAGCGGGTGCGGACCAGCATTGCAGACATGTTTGCTGCCCAGGGCGACGAAGCGGCAAGATTTCGCCGCATTGCTTTGGTGGGTTTGCGGGGTGCCGGCAAATCAACCCTTGGAAAGCGTCTGGCAGACGACCTGGCCTGGCCTTTTGTAGAGTTAAGCCGCGAGATCGAGAAATATGCGGGCTGCAATATCACGGAAATCCACAGCCTGTACGGCGCCAACGCGTACCGCCGTTATGAAAAACGTGCCTTAGAAGAAACCGTCCATGCCTATAAAGAAGTGGTGATAGCCACCCCAGGCGGTTTGGTGTCTGAAGCGAGCACTTTCAATGAAACCCTGAGCCAGTGTTTTACGGTGTGGCTCAAAGCTTTGCCGGAGGACCACTTGAGCCGTGTGGCCGCCCAGGGCGATATGCGCCCCATGGCAGGTAGCGTCGAGGCGCTGGAAGACTTGAAGCGCATCTTGGACGGTCGTTCGGCCTTTTACGCCAAGGCTGACATGGTGTTTGACACCAGCGCACAACCGCTGGAAGAGAGTTTTGTGGAGCTAAGGCGCCAAATTAGAGGCGCCTTGAAACTTTCTCTCTGATGTGAGACGGTTTCAAAAGTCATTCCAAGGCGTTTGACAAGGTAAAGATTATTAAAGTCCCGAAACCGCCTTACAAAGTACGGTGGGCTTAGCGCCAAGCGTAAAGAGTATTTAATCCCACTGCTTTAGTAGGAAATGCAATAAAATGCATTTTATATAAATCAAATATGCACTATGATGCATTTATACGAGGAGACAAACATGCAAAACACCACAACAGTGAACTACGAAATCGACCCCAGCCAATACCAACATTGGTCCGTCAAATACGAAGGCGAAGTCGCCACTCTGCAGCTCAATATCAACGAAGACGCGGGCATCCGCCCTGGTTACAAACTCAAACTCAACTCATACGACCTGGGCGTGGACATTGAATTGCACGACGCATTGCAGCGTATCCGCTTCGAGCACCCAGAAGTCAAAAGCGTTGTTGTCACCAGTTTGAAAGACCGCATTTTTTGCTCAGGCGCCAATATCTTTATGTTGGGGCTCTCCACCCACGCTTGGAAAGTCAACTTTTGTAAGTTCACCAATGAAACCCGCAACGGCATTGAAGACTCCAGCCGCCATGACGGTTTGAAGTTCATCGCCGCTGTCAATGGCGCATGTGCTGGCGGTGGCTACGAATTGGCCTTGGCCTGCGATGACATTGTGTTGGTCGACGACCGCTCGAGCAGCGTCTCATTGCCTGAAGTGCCTTTGCTTGGCGTATTGCCTGGAACAGGTGGTTTGACCCGCGTCACCGACAAACGCAAAGTGCGCCACGACCACGCCGATATTTTTTGTACCAGCGTGGAAGGCGTGCGCGGCCAACGCGCGGTCGATTGGCGATTGGTCGATGAAATCGCCAAGCCCGCTAAGTTTGCAGAGGCCGTGCAAGCCCGCGCCACCCGCTATGCCGCACAAAGCAAACGCGCTGGCGCTGCAGCCGCAGGCAAAGGCGTGAAATTGACGCCTTTGAACAAGACCACCAGCGCGGACGGTCTGACTTATGAATATGTGCAAGTTGCGATTGACCGCGCAAAACGCACAGCAACGTTTACTGTGCATGCGCCTAAATCTGCAGTGCCCACAACCATCGCAGGCATCGAAGCTGAGGGTGCCAATTGGTACCCCTTGCAAATGGCGCGCGAATTGGACGATGCGATTTTGAGCATGCGTACGAATGAACTCGACATTGGCACATGGCTCTTGCGCACCGCAGGCGACGCGCAATTGGCATTGCAGTCAGACGCTGTGTTGTTGGATAACGCCAGCCATTGGTTGGTCAACGAGACACTGGGTATGTTGCGTCGCACCTTGGCGCGTATCGATGTCTCTTCGCGCTCACTGTTTGCTTTGGTCGACGAAGGCGCTTGCTTTGTGGGAACCTTGGCTGAATTGGCCTTCGCCGCAGATCGTACTTATATGTTGGCCTTGCCTGACGCTCCAGAAAAAGCCCCCAAATTGGCTTTGAGCGCTTTGAACTTCGGCCACTACCCGATGGTCAACCACCAGTCGCGTTTACAACGTCGCTTCTATGAAGAAGTGCAACCGCTCGAAAACGTCCGGGCAGTGGTGGGTCAGATGCTAGACGCGGACCAAGCTTTAGCCTTGGGCCTTGTGACCGCAGCCCCCGACGATATCGACTGGGCCGATGAAATTCGTATCGCGATTGAAGAACGCGCTTCCATGTCGCCCGACAGTCTGACTGGCCTAGAAGCCAATTTGCGCTTCTGCCAAAAAGAATCGATGGAGACACGCATCTTTGGCCGCTTGTCTGCTTGGCAAAACTGGATTTTTAACCGCCCCAACGCTGTTGGCGAAAAGGGTGCCTTAAAGGTCTACGGCAAAGGCGAAAAAGCCGCATTCGATTTAAACCGCGTTTAATCCATTACCCCCAAAGGAGTTCCCCATGACAGGCATCAATTACAGCGAAAAAATTCCCAATAACGTGGACCTCTCCAGCGACCGCACCTTGCAACGCGCGCTGGAGCAGTGGCAACCCAACTTCATCAACTGGTGGGACGACATGGGCCCTGAAGGCTCTACCGATATGGATGTCTATTTACGCACTGCCGTCAGTGTGGATCCACAAGGTTGGGCGCAATTTGGGCACGTCAAGATGCACGACTACCGCTGGGGTATTTTTATGAACCCAGCCGAGCAAGACCGCAAGATCCATTTCGGCGACCACAAGGGCGAGGCTGTGTGGCAAGACGTGCCTGGCGAGCACCGCGCCAACTTGCGCCGCATCATCGTGACGCAAGGCGACACCGAGCCTGCTTCTGTCGAGCAGCAACGCCATTTGGGTTTGACGGCGCCTAGCAATTACGACTTGCGCAATCTCTTTCAAGTCAACGTCGAGGAAGGCCGCCATCTTTGGGCGATGGTCTATTTACTGCACAAACACTTTGGACGTGATGGCCGTGAAGAAGCCGAAGCGTTGCTCGAGCGTCGCAGCGGCAATGACGACAACCCCCGTATCTTGCAAGCCTTCAACGAGCAAACGCCTGATTGGCTGAGCTTCTTCATGTTCACGTATTTCACGGACCGCGACGGCAAATACCAGTTGTGTGCGTTGGCGGAAAGTGCGTTTGACCCCTTGGCCCGCACCACCAAGTTCATGTTGACCGAAGAAGCGCACCACATGTTTGTGGGTGAGTCAGGTATCTCGCGCGTGATCCAACGCACGGTAGAGATGATGAACCAACTCAAAACTGACGATGTCAATAAATTGCGTGCAGCAGGGGTGATTGATTTGCCCACGATTCAGCGTTACATCAACTTCCACTTCAGCGTCACCATCGATTTGTTTGGCGCGGATGAGTCTTCTAACGCTGCGACGTTTTATAGCTCGGGCTTAAAAGGTCGCTACGAAGAAGGCAAGCGTAACGACGACCACACTTTGCGCGGCGAGCATTACAAAGTGTTGGAAGTGGTCAATGGCCAGTTGCAAGAAAAAGAAGTGCCCATGCTCAACGCATTGAACGAAGTGCTGCGTGACGACTACATCATCGACTCGGTGGGTGGCGTAGAGCGTTGGAACCGTGTGATTACCAAGGCTGGTATTCCATTCAAGTTGACCGTGCCCCACAAAGCATTCCACCGCAATATTGGTGCGCTCTCTGGTAGCAAGGTGTCACCCGATGGACGTGTCGTGTCTGAGTCTGAATGGAATGCCAAAGTGGGCGAGTGGTTGCCTTCTTCTGAAGACCGTGCTTATGTGGCTAGTTTGATGGGACGCGTTGTTGAGCCTGGCAAGTTTGCTAACTGGATTGCACCGCCTGCTATGGGAATTAACCGTCAGGCTGTGGACTTTGAGTATGTGCGGTTTAACTGATTTGTCTGCTTATTGAGTCTTTATGCCTCGACGCCAAGACGCGGAGTGGGTACGCGATGCGACTCCTCGCTTCGCTCTTGATGTCGTTCGCATCGCGTACCCACTCCGCGTCTTGGCTGCTGTGTAGTTTTCGTTGTATTTCGATTCGCACAAATCGTTGATCTGATGCAGCATATTTGATTGCTCGCACCTATGCCGTAGGCTGTGGGTAGAGGGTAAGTGCAGCTAACGATTTCTGGCACAGTATGAGGAAGCTGCAATTACCCTCTGCCCGCAGCGGGCTCAGCAAAAAGGCAGCCAAGAAAACCAACAATTAGGCATCTAAACCAAAAGCCCACAGAAAGCACATAAGAGACAAAGCTATGAACGCCACCACCGAACTCATACAACAGCACTTGATCGACCCCGAGATTTGCATCCGTTGCAATACCTG
>Ga0228703_1000989_pt1 | contig 18294 bp, 19 predicted proteins | sample McNCre217_Aug_MG_3_FD_178020 | JGI IMG/M metagenome (GOLD analysis project Ga0228703, IMG submission 178020) | Freshwater microbial communities from McNutts Creek, Athens, Georgia, United States - 29-17_Aug_MG | ecosystem: Environmental > Aquatic > Freshwater > Creek | place: USA: Georgia... | reverse complement strand
GCCGCCAAAAACCGAACCGTTTCGCTTGGCTGGGTCCAACGTTTCCTTTAGACGGAGCGACCAAATTAGGGCCAGGGCCGCAACTCCGCCAAAAATTTGAAATATGGCGCGCCAGTCAACAACCTGAATAAGTTGCGCTCCCAGAATCGGTGCTGCCAGCGGTGAAATGCCCTGCACCCAAAAAATACGCGAGAGCATTTTGAGCATTGCATCGCCGGTAGCGGAGTCGCGCACGATGGCTGCGGCGATCACAGCCGCACCCGAAGAACCAATAGCCATCACGGTGCGCATGGCTATGAATACCCAAATGTTTGGTGCAGCCGCACTGGCGAATGCACCCAGCACGTAGAGGCCAATGGCCACCGTCATCGGAATCTTGCGACCCACCGAGTCGGCGAAGGGCCCCGCCACCAACTGGCCCAGACCCATTCCAACCGTCACACCCGTCATGCTGTACTGCAGCAATGCGGTGTTCACTCCAAACGTGGAGCCGATGCTCGGGAACGAGGCAGTGAAGGGGTCGATCGTGAATGGGCCGAGCGCATAAGCAAGCGCCAGGAACATGATTAGCGCGGTACGACGCTGAGCGGAGTGAGTCAAGAACTGCCTTTATTGGAAACTAACAATCAGTCTAGGCGGGGGGTTCGCTGCCAATGGTCGGCCAGCACAATAGAAAACCCGCCCGGCCGAAGCCGAGCGGGTTTTCAAGCGTTGAAGGGAATCGACTACTTGAGCGATACCTTTGCGCCAGCAGCCTCAAGGGCAGCCTTTGCCTTCTCTGCAGCGTCCTTGTTAACGCCCTCGAGAACCTTTGCAGGTGCGCCGTCAACAACAGCCTTAGCCTCGCCCAGGCCGAGGTTAGTGAGTGCACGAACCTCCTTGATGACCTGGATCTTCTGGTCGCCAGCAGCCTCGAGAACTACGTCGAACGAGTCCTTCTCTTCTACTGCCTCAGCAGCGGCTGGAGCGCCTGCTGCTGCAACTGCTACTGGAGCAGCTGCGGTTACTTCGAAGACCTCTTCGAACTTCTTGACGAACTCGCTGAGCTCAATGAGCGACAGCTCCTTGAAGGCTTCGATCAGCTGGTCAGTGGTTAGCTTTGCCATTTGATTTCTCCTGATTGTTTAGGTGATGGAAAAAGGTGATTAGTTTGACTGCTTCTCGCGCAGGGCGTCGACGGTGCGAACTGCCTGTGCAAGAGGAGCCTGGAATACGTAAGCCGCCTTGAACAGCGAGGCCTTGATAGCACCTGCGGCCTTGGCCAGCAGAACTTCCTTGGACTCGAGGTCGGCGAGCTTCTTTACCTCGTCGGCGGTCAGGGCGACACCGTCAAGGTATCCGCTCTTCACAACCAGCAGAGGGTTAGCCTTAGCAAAGTCACGCAGCTTCTTAGCAACGGTCACGGCTTCACCGTGAACGAAAACCATCGCGCTAGGACCAGCAAGCTGACCGTCAAAAGCGGTCACGCCTGCGTTCGCAGCGGCGATCTTCAGCAGAGTGTTCTTTGCTACGGCGTAAGTTGCGTCTGCACTGATTTCACGACGCAGCTGCTTGAGCTGAGCCACAGTGAGACCGCGGTACTCGGTGAGCAGAATCGCTGCAGAACCACTGAACTTGTCAGTGAGTTCGGCTACGGTTGCTTCCTTGTTCGCCATGGCACTCCTTGGATGATTTACATGCCGGTAGCCCCAGGACCCAGAAAACTGGCCGGACACTGTTTTGCAGCATCCGCACAATAAAAAAGGCTCCGGCGCAGACGCACGGAGCATAGGCGTTTTTCAACGCTAAAACTTCACACACCTGCGCGGGTTGCCGCATTTACTGCGATCCTTCGTCGGTCGTGGTCCATCCAGGGATTTTCATCACAGGATTTGCCCGCGCCCGAAACCGGCGGTCTTTGGCTGCTATCAGTTTACCCGGATAGCAGAAGTGGGCGCAACCCCTAAGGATTACGCCCACTTCCGGACAGTACTTATTTAGTCTGCGAAACGCTGCTTGTCGCCGGCATCCTTGCGGAAACCACCTTCACGCTTGAAACCGCCCTCGCGCTTCTTGAAGCCACCGCGGTCTCCGCCCTTGTAGCCACCACGGCCACCATCGCGCTTGAAACCACCACGGTCTCCGCCACGGCCGCCACGGTCTCCACGGTCTCCACCGCGGCTGTTACCACCGAAGTCAAGAACCTCAACTGCAGGAGGTGGCGCGATCGGACCGGCAAGCTGCTCAAGCAGCTCGTGGTCTGGCCAGACATCGGTGAAGATGCCATCGCGGTCGGCGCGGTTCAGCAGGTCTTCCATGCGACGACGACGCTGGCGCGGAATCATCGTGACCACGGTACCTTCCTTGCCGGCACGACCGGTACGGCCGGCGCGGTGTAGGTAAGTCTTGTATTCCAGCGGTGGGTCAACCTGGACAACCAGGGCAACGTCGTCAACGTGGATACCGCGAGCGGCCACGTCGGTGGCTACCAGCACGCGGCAGTTGCCACGGGTGAAGCGCTCGAGGTTGCGGTTACGCTGACCCTGGTTCAGGTCACCGTGCAGACGGGCTGCCGGAACTCCGGCCTCGGTGAGGCTCTCGCTCAGGCTTTCGGCGGTTGCCTTGGTGCGGCAGAAGATCAGGGCCTTGCCCTCACCCTGAACCAGACGCAGCAGAACTGGGCTGCGGTCTTCGTCACGCATGATTAGCACGCGGTGGGTGATGTTGCTGGTGTCTTCGTCCTCGTTTGGAACCTCGTAGGTGAAAGGCTCTGGCATGAACTGCTTGACCAGTGCGTCAACCTCGCGGTCCAGAGTTGCACTGAACAGCAGCTTCTGGCTGTCACCGGTGGCCGCCATGATGCGGCGAACACCCTCGATGAAGCCAAGGTCACACATGTGGTCGGCCTCGTCGATGACGATGGTTTCACACTCGGACAGGTCAACGATGCGCTGGGCCATCAGGTCCTCGAGGCGACCGACGGTAGCCACCAGGATGTCCACTCCACGGCTCATGGCGATTTCCTGCTTGCGCTGTGGAACGCCACCGTAGACGGTAGTGGTGTAGAAGCCCACCGAGCGAGCCAGCTGGCTTGCGGTGCGGTCAATCTGGTCTGCTAGCTCGCGGGTTGGAGCCAGAATCAGGGCACGCGGCTTGTTTGGCTTGCGCGGCTGCGAACCACCGGCAACCAGCTTGCTGATCACAGGAACGGTGAACGAAACGGTCTTACCCGAACCGGTCTTACCTCGGCCAAGGATGTCCTTGCCCTCGATTGCTGCAGGGATCGTGGCTGCCTGGATAGGGAACGGCTTTTCGGCACCCATCTTGGCTAGCGCTTCTACGAGGCGAGGGTGCAGACCCATTTCCTCGAAGCTGGCCACTAGTTCTACCTCGGCGGCGTTTACCGACTCGAGGCGCTCAAGCACCTGGTCCTCGGCGAATGCCTTCTTGTTAGGGGTAGTGGCTCGACGGTCCTCGAACGAGCGGTCGCGGCTGCGGTCGCGCTCAACGCGGTCGGCACGGTCAAAACGACGATCGGTGCCGTCGAAGTCACGACGTGGACGGTCTTCGCGCTGTGGGCGGTCCGAACGGTCAAAATCGCGGGCCGGACGCTGTGGGCGGTCGTTGAAGTCAAAGTCGCGGCGTGGACGGTCATCACGGTTGAAGCCTGGGCGGCCTCCACGGTCATCGCGGTTGAAGCCGCGGTCACCGCGGTCGTCACGGCCAAATGGCTTACGGTTGCCCGAGTTGTCGCGTGGAGCCCAGTCGCGGCGACGGTCGTCGCCACCACGGTTTTCACCGGAACGGTCATCGCGTGGACGGTCATCGCGGTTGAAACCTGGGCGGCTTCCGCGGTCATCGCGGTTGAATGCCGGACGGCCTCCACGGTCGTCGCGGTTGAAACCTGGGCGTCCGCCACGGTCATCACGGTTGAAACCTGGGCGGCCACCACGATCGCCGCGGTCATCGCGGTTGAACCCGCGGTCGTCGCGCTCGAAGCGACCCTTACCAGCACGGTCGTCGCGACTGTACCCGCCGCGCTCTTCACGTGGGGCGTCCTTCTTGGCTTCGAAGAAAGCTTGGCGCTTGTCCGAACGACCTCCGCGGCCGTCTTCGCGTGGCTTGAACTTTGGCTCCGATGCGTGGCCGTGGCCTGCAGGTGCGCCGGACTTGCCGTGGCGCGGCTTACGGGCGCCCGGGCGTGCTGAACTGTTGCCGAAATTAGGCATGTTTTTTCCTCATTAAGTTATGTGGGTCGACTGGGAGTAGCACCCGACGCACGGTTCTCTAAAAGTCGAACTGCGCTAGACCCACATCATTAATTGCCCGAACGCGGGCTGATAAGAGGAAAAGACTGGCACTTCATAAGACTCGCTACCACCGAGGTGGACGATCGTTTGTTAGTGGAAGTGCTGCAAATGACTTTGCGTTACCAAATCGTAACTTCAGTAGTTTAGCCGATGAGGCCGCGCTTGGCTAGAGCAGCTTCCAGATCCGGGTTGGAAGGCTCTACCAAGAACTCGCCGTCCTCAAAAACAATCACCGGGATGTTCTTACGGCCAGAGATCGACTCTGCCTCGGTGGCGAATGCGGCGGTGTGCTCAACGTTCTTCTCGTCGTATGCCACACCGAGCGACTCCAGCTGAGCCTTGCTGCGGCGGCAGTCGATGCACCAGTCGGCGCCGTAATAGGTAACTTCAGCCATTTTTTGCTCCTTAGCGCAGGCGGTTCTTGTCTGGGATAACTAACTCGTCTCCATCAAATGTTATTCCAGTCAAATCTCTGACCACGATGTCGGCGTTGGTGTCCAGAGCTTTCTCGGACACGCCAACCACCAGGCCAACACCGGCGGAAATCGCGGCCTCACAGCCTGCAGCTGCATCCTCAAAAACAACGCAATCCGCTGGGTCTAGTCCTAGGCGTTCCGCACCGAGCAGGTATGGCTCCGGATCAGGCTTGCCGCGTTTCACGTCATCTCCGGTAACCAGCTCCTTAGGCACCGGAATGCCGGCCGCAGCCAGGCGGGCGCTGCCCAGGTTTCGGTTAGCGCTGGTGCAAACGGTCCACATTCCAGCGGCAAGTGAGTTTGTTAGAGCCACGGCACCAGCGATGGCCACGGTTTCATGAGCAGTGTCCTGCTCCAGCTGGTTGATGTAATCGTTGGCCTCGGTGAATTTGGCATCACCCACAAGTTCACGAACCATGTCTTCTGCTCGAACACCGGCGTTCGCATTGGTGTCCCAGGACCAGTCCGGCGCATAGCGCTGCGCCCAGGTGGCCCAGGCCACCCGCGCTGCCTCGTGGGAATCTACTAGGACCCCGTCGTTATCGAACAGCAGGCCGCGGGCGTTGAACTTCATGCCTCTATTTTGCCTCGAGCGCGGCCTACAGCGTCTACTTTGCCTCGCGCGATCTTTCTGCGAGCAACAGGTAGATGCCGACCACTGCCAAAACAATCAGCACAAAGGCTGGCACAAAGTTCTGCCACATCGCGGTGGCGTTGAACGGTTCGATGTGCGGCGGTGTCGGCGTCGGTGCGGAGCCGTCCTTGACCGGAGCATACCTTGGGTAGATCACCATGCGCTGCACGGCATCGGAGCCCTTCACAAACGCCATTATGGTGACGATTGCACTCCAGATAATTCCTAAAACCAGATTCAGATTGCGTGCGCCACGGGTTGCGCCGACACGCTTGGCCGAGGTCAGGGAAAAGTTGTAGGCGGCGGTGGCGAATCGCGTACCAAGCACTAGGCCGGTACCCAGGATGAACTGAATCAACACCCAAATCCAGATATCCAGATTGGTGTGAGTGATGTCAACGATGATCAGACCCAGCAGTAGGGCTACCACGCCGCCGACGATTGGGGTTGCATAGCCCAGACCCAGATTGCGCTGGGCAGATTTTGCCAGCGCCTTTGAAATCGGTGCCTTAGTCATCTTCCGGCTCCTCGACCTTGTTCACGAATGCCCGCAGAATGAGGAACACCATGACCGCAGCGTCCAACACGATTGGAATGTAGACGTTCACGATTCGCATCAACTCGTTTGGTGCCGGCTGGCCACTGCCAACACTTACCCTCATGAAGTTGCTCATGAATATGCCCACTCCAAAGATGGTGCAAATGATCAGGGCGGCAATCACCGCAACCAAGGTGAAGCCGCGAATGGCGGACTCCCACCGATTCGAGGTGAGCGAGTGGGCCATGCGACGGGCCACAACCGCGGAAAAACCGAGAATGGTCACTCCCGCCAGGAATAGGTAGGTCGACAAGTGGAACAACTCCTGCTGAAGAGCGTAGTTATCCCAGTAGACCCCGTAGTTTGTGTAAAGGTCTGACAGCATGCCGAGGATGGTCAACAGCCACATCACTACTAAACCAAGCAGTGGAATGGACAGCGCTACCGGCCCCCGACCGAACTTATTTTCCAGCGCATTGAACATGGCTTCAGGCTACTATGAACCCATGATTCTCGTCATCGGTGAAGCACTTATTGATCTAATCGAAAACCGCTACCAGCCAGGTTCGTATAACGCGATTGTGGGCGGAGCTAACGCTAACGTAGCTATTGCGCTGGCCCGTCGGGGAACCAAGCAGCAGTTCCTTGCCCGCCTCAGCAACGACCGCTTCGGTTCTATCATCCGCGAAAAGCTCACATGCAACCACGTTGGCCTGAGCCACAGCATTACCACCGACGAACTGAGCACGCTGGTGGTCGTCGCAATCGACTCACACGGAGTCCCGAGCTACTCGTTCTACGTGAACGGCACCGCAGACTGGGGTTGGACTCCTGAGGAACTCCCAACCGACACCGAGCTAGAGAATCTGCACGCCACCGCCATCCAGTTTGGTTGCCTCACAATGGCAATGGAGCCTGGCAACAAGGTCATCGAGGCCTGGGGCAAGAGCCACTACGAGCAAAACTCGGTGACCATCAGTCACGACATCAACATGCGTCCAGCACTTGGCTTTGAGTCAGCCAAGGAGCGCGCCCGCGTGGAGCGAGTCAATGCCTTCAGTCACATCATCAAGGCAAGCGACGAGGACATCGAATGGCTTTACCAGCTTGACCCCGCGAGCGCCGACTACCAGGAACGCATTGACGGAATCGCTCACGAATGGGTGGGTAACTCAGGCCGCCATGTTTTTGTAACTCGCGGTAGCGACGGCGTTTCCATTTACCGCCCTGGCGGCGTGCGCCTTGACGCACCAAGCCGCAAGATCAATGTGGTCGATACCGTTGGTGCCGGCGACACCTTCTGCGCCAACCTGCTTGGTCAGCTGAGCGACGTAGACGCCCTAGGTTCTGACGCCTTCGATCGCCTTGCCAACCTGAGTGACGAAACCATCACCGAGTTTGTTCGCGTCGCAGGTGTTGCTGCCAGTATCGCTTGCGAGCGCGCAGGTGCCGAGCCTCCGACATTGGAAGACCTAAACGCGGTTCTGGGCAGCCTCTAGGAAGCAACACCAGCTTCGCCCGGTGAAGGCGCGTCTGCAACAGAGCGCCTAACCTTGGCCCAGCGCAGTCAGGTAGGCAATCGCGGCTTCGACGCGGGCGTTGCCGTCCCCGGCGCTATCGATGTTTAGAGTTTCAAACACCCGACCAACCATGCCCTCGACCGCCCGAACGGTAGTGCCTCGGTGATCGGCGATTTGAGAATTGCTTAACCCCTTAGACACCAGGGCCAACACTGTCAACTGCATGCGCGAAAGTTTTGCCAGCGGTCTGGTGCTATCGAGGTCATGACGATATTTCACGCTGGCGCGATTACGCAGCACAGCGTCTAACGCCGCCAGAAGTTCGCGCAGATTGCCCAACTGACCCTTGCGCAGATAGGCGCTGTTTTCCGGTAAAGACTTAGGTTCCCGGCCGATAAACCTTGGGTCTGGAAGGTTGGTTAGAAACACAAGCCCAACCCTCGGCGAGATTTCACGGGCGTATTCTGCCAGCTCGAGACCGGTTCCGCCTTTGCCAAGGTCCATATCTAGCACCACGGCATCGGGAGGTTGCAGGTCGAATGCTCGCTTGGCAGCCGAAACACTTCCCGCTTGACCTACCGAAAGACCATTGGATTCCAGTGCCACGCTGAGCAGCTCACGCTGAAACCGATTGCGCTCGACCACCACAACGTGCTTGGTCTCCACCGTGATCTCCCCCAAATGGCGTCCCGCACTGCGGCGGACTTTGCACTTATTTTGCACTTTGCGGGTGAACTGACCAGCTTCACCGAGAAAACGGTTAGCGGCTACAACCCCAACGGGTGGTTACCCGGGCAGCAAAATGTGGTGTTAGCCACCTACTGAGGCAGGACCTTAAGGGTTTTCAGGGTTGGATCAGCAACGAACGCGATACGAGTACCCGAGTCACGAGCCTGGAACAGTGCGTCTAGAGCCGCCTGAGTGATTCGCTCACCCGGGGACAACACCGGTACACCCGGAGGGTATGGGCAGATCATCTCCGCGCTCACGCGACCAACCGCGTCGGCCGAATCCACGACCTCGTAGCTGCTGAAAAAAGCCTCACGCGGAGTCACAACTACTTCGGGTTCGATGCTGAACGATGCCGCGGTGGCAACTGGACGAGCCTCGCCGCGATTCGCATTGACACACTTGATGATGCGGCGAATCAGGTCCTCGATTCGCTCCGGGGTGTCCGCGAAGGTGATCATCGGGATGAGCATGTCCTTATTGGCCATCTCCACATCGATATTCGCAGCCAGCAGCTCCGCCTCAACCACGTTGCCATCGGCACCGGTTCCAGCAAGCAGGATGACCATCTTGAGTGGGTCAATGTATTCGCCATCAATCACACCGATGTTTGCCTCGCGAAGAGCGGCACGGCCGCGCTCGGTGGCCTCAATGACCGGTCCGATTAGCTCCGCTCCGTGACGGGCAAGAAGTGCGCGAGCGGCATCGATGGACGCCAGAATGCGACCAGACATCGATGTTGTCTGGGTACTGTCAAACATTTTGTTGAAGCGTGGCAAGTCAACGTAGTCCTGCTTCACCAAAACAAAAGAGGCCTGTGAATACGAAGGCAGTGTCTTGTGGGCGCTGGTCACAACTATGTCCGCACCTTCGGCCAGTGGGTGCTGAGGCAGTTCCGGGTGGAAGCCGTAGTGCGCAGCCCAAGCGGCATCCACAACTAGCGGGATTCCGTACTGGTGAGTGACAGCGGCCAGGCGCGGGATGTTACTCATGGTGCCAACGTATGACGGCTCACCGATGAGAACCGCTTTGGCATCTGGGTGCTGAGCCAGCGTCTCGGCCAATTTGTGACTCGGCAGGTACTCGGGAAGTCCGGTCTCCGGGTTTATCTCGGGGCGAACCCAAACCGGGGTGACTCCCGCGTAGACCAGACCCACCAACACCGATTTGTGCAGGGTGCGGCTGACGATGACTTTGTCGCCTGGGCCGGCCACCGCCATGACGGCAGCGTGGTTGGAGCCACTGGAGCCGTTTACTCCGAAGCGGCAGAGGTCTGCACCCCAGAGTTCGGCGGCTCGGCGCTCGGCCTCGAGGATGAGGCTCGGTGAGATTCGATGCGGGTGATTGCCCGGTAGCACTGGGATGTCGCCGTCGACTACGACGCCGGTGAGATCGGTGCGGCCCTTGTGTCCCGGAATCTGGAACGGGCTGCGATCGGTCTCCATGTCTCGAAGCCAACCATCAAGAAGTGGTGCGTCGGCCCGGAGCCCCATTGGGTCCTTTGGATCAAGCAGAGTAGCTGCGCCAAAAGCGTGCTGTGACAATATCCCGACCTTTCAAACGAAAGTTAGTTCCGGGCGGTGGTCCGCTCGGGCAGAGAAAGATTACCGGTTCGAGATTAATCAATCCCAAACCAAGATGAAAGGGGTCAAAGCAAAAGGGGCCAGATCTTTCGATCTGACCCCCATGCCTTTGAGAGTTTTTAGAACTCGACCTTGGTGACGCTGGTGTCCAGCTGGATGCCAGGACCGAAGGTGGTCGAAACTGCAGCCTTCTGCAGGTACTTGCCCTTGCTCGACGAAGGCTTCAGACGCAGAACCTCGTCCAGTGCAGCGGCCAGGTTCTCGCCCAGCTGCTCCTTGGTGAACGATGCCTTACCAATGATGAAGTGCAGGTTAGCCTGCTTGTCGACACGGAAGTCGATCTTTCCACCCTTGATGTCGGTAACTGCCTTAGCTACGTCTGGGGTTACGGTACCGGTCTTAGGGTTTGGCATCAGGTTACGAGGACCCAGTACCTTACCTAGACGACCAACCTTACCCATGAGCTCTGGGGTCGATACTGCGGAGTCGAAGTCAACCCAACCGGCTGCAACCTTCTCGATCAGCTCGTCGCCACCAACCTCGTCAGCACCAGCAGCCTTAGCAGCGTCAGCTGCGGCACCGGTTGCGAAAACGATTACGCGGGCGGTCTTACCAGTTCCGTTTGGCAGCGATACGGTGCCACGGATCATCTGGTCGGCCTTGCGAGGGTCTACACCCAACTTCAAAGCAACCTCAATGGTTGAATCGAACTTCTTCGAGCCAGTCTCGCGAACGAGAGTTACTGCCTCGGCAGGAGTGTAAAACTTACCCTCCTGGATTTTTGCTGCGGCTTCTTCGTAAGCCTTGCTGCGCTTTGCCATGCTGCTATTCCTTTACTTGTGGTCACAGTTGTGGTCTACGAACCTGCGAGGTTCTCCCACGACTATTTGGCTTTTGTTGCTTGTTTATTTAGTTGTACTCGCTCACCCGGTTTATGCAGCCGGGCGAAGCAGGCTTTTTGACTCTGTCGGCCGGGCGAAGCAGGCCAAATAGGTTAAGCCTCGACGGTGATGCCCATGCTGCGGGCAGTTCCGGCGATGATCTTTGCTGCCGCGTCAACGTCGTTTGCGTTGAGGTCCGACATCTTGGTCTCGGCGATCTTACGCACCTGGTCCTGGGTCAGCTTTGCGACCTTGACGGTGTGAGGAGTCGACGAACCCTTTGCCACGCCAGCTGCCTTCTTGATGAGTTCAGCTGCAGGTGGGGTCTTGAGTACGAAGGTGAACGAACGGTCTTCGTAAACGGTGATTTCTACAGGTACAACGTTGCCCTTCTGGTCGGCAGTGGCGTCGTTGTAGGCCTTGCAGAACTCCATGATGTTTACACCGTGCTGACCAAGTGCCGGACCAATAGGAGGAGCTGGGTTAGCAGCGCCTGCATTGATCTGAAGCTTGATCATGCCAGTGATCTTCTTCTTAGGTGCCATTTCTTTTGTTTTCCTTTAGTTGGGTGGAAATCTTTGGGGGTGTTGATTAGGCGAGTGGGCCCACCTGGTCGAAGCCAAGCTCGACCGGGGTTTCACGCTCGAACAGCGATACCAGAACGGTGAGCTTGCCCTGCTCTGGCTTGATTTCGCTGATGGTTCCAGGAAGACCCGCGAACGAGCCATCCTTGATCATGATGCTTTCGCCAACCTTGTAGTTGGTGGTGATAGGGACGTTCTTGCCCTTGCCCTTGACGGCTACGCCGCCCTTGTTTGCGGCCTTTGCTTCCGCTTCCTCTGGCAGCTCGAAGGTGCTCTTCAGCATCTCGAATGCTTCCTGCGGGCGCAGCGGGGCTGGGTCCTGCGAGTTACCAACGAAGCCGGTAACTGCCGGGGTGTGGCGAACGAGTTCCCATGACTCAGAGGTCATGTCCATGCGAACCAGAACGTAACCAGGGATGCGAACTTTGGTGACCAGCTTGCGCTGACCGTTCTTGATCTCGACGGTCTCTTCCATCGGAACTTCGATGGCGTAGATCTGGTCTCCGCCCTCGATGGACTGCTTACGGATCTCGATGTTCTGCTTAACGCGCTTCTCGTAGCCGGCGTAGGAGTGGATTACGTACCACTTGCCTGGCTGCTTGCGAAGCTCTTCCTTGAAAGTGCGGTAAGGGTCATCGCTGACTGGAGCGCCCTCTTCGACCATGTCGGTCTCGGCAGCTTCCTCTTCCTTAGCCTCTTCGATGGCCTCTTCTAGCTCGAGGTCCTGCTCCAACTCGACAGCGGCGTCGCGGGCAAGGTCGGCGAGGTCGGCGTCAGCTTCGGCGATAACGGCGTCAGCCTCGGCGTCGGCAATCTGGGCCAGGGCCTCGATCTCGTTGCGCTCTAGGTCAGTCACTTGCTACGTCCTAACGATTTGTAACCACTCGCCGAAAGGGCGAGCACCAAGTTGTGGGCTTATTAGCCCTTAAAAGCAAAGTTCACGAGCCAGTAGAAGCCCGCGTCCAGCAGCGAGATGACGATCATGACGATGGTCACGAATGCCAACACGACACCGGTGTAGTTGAGGAGTTCCTTCCAGGTTGGGCGGGTTACCTTGCGGAGTTCGCCGATTACCTGGGTGAAGAACAAAATGACGCGCGCAAAGATGTTGGTCTTTGCGGCCTTATCGGCCTTAGCCTGCTCGACTACATCCTCGGATGGAGCCTCGTAAACGTCTGACATCGTCATTCCTTTGGTTTTCCTTTTGCAGGGCGGACAGGACTCGAACCTGCAACCGACGGTTTTGGAGACCGTTGCTCTACCAATTGAGCCACCGCCCTTTACGGGAGGTTGACAACCTTGTTGCTGCTCTTCCCGTCACCGAGACCGACCCCCGGAGGGGCTCCGGCGCGGACACACTTCTAGATTGAATTTTTTAGATTAAATCTTTTAGTGTGAATTTGCCAGATTAGGCTGAGCAGGTTGTCAATTACCTTCTACTTATAGTAAGCCAAGGGCACCGATAAAGCAAAGCCTGAAATCTAGGGCAATGGGCCGGTTTGGCGCGTGCCCACGGGGGTAGGCTTAAAGGCATGCCAGACTTCCCACGCATTTCTAAGCGCATTGCCGCTATCGCCGAGTCCGCAACCCTGAAGGTAGATGCCAAGGCAAAGAGCCTGCAGGCAGCCGGTCGTCCGGTCATCTCCTATGCAGCCGGCGAGCCAGACTTCGCCACCCCGGCCCACATCGTTGAGGCCGCGCTAGCAGCGGTGAAGGACCCGAAGAACCACCGTTACACCCAGGCCATCGGCCTACCAGAACTGCGCGAGGCGATTGCGCACAAGACTCTGATCGACTCTGGCACCGCGATTCCAGCCAGCCAGATTGTCGTGACTAACGGTGGCAAGCAGGCCGTTTATCAGGCCTTCGCCACCATCGTTGATGCCGGCGACGAAGTGCTGATGCCAACTCCGTACTGGACCACCTACCCGGAGGCAATCCGCCTTGCCGGTGGTGTGCCGGTTGAGGTATTTGCCGGCAGCGAGCAGAACTACCTGGTCACCGTAGATCAGCTGGAGGCAGCCCGCACCCCAAAGACCAAGGTTCTGCTCTTTGTTTCGCCTTCCAACCCAACCGGCTCGGTTTACAGCCGCGAGCAGGTGGAGGCGATTGGCAAGTGGGCCTACGAGAACGGCCTGTGGATCATCACCGACGAGATCTACCAGAACCTCACCTACGACGGCCTGAAGGCCTACTCGGTTACCGAGGTTGTGCCAGAGATGATTGACCGCACCATCCTCGTGAACGGTGTGGCTAAGACCTACGCCATGACCGGTTGGCGCCTGGGCTGGATGGCCGGCCCTGCCGACGCCATGAAGGCTGCTGGCAACCTGCAGAGCCACCTCAGCAGCAACGTTTCCAACATCTCGCAGCGTGCCGCTATCGCAGCACTCACCGGCCCTCAGGACGAAGTACTTGCAATGCGTGACGCCTTCGACCGCCGCCGCAAGCTGGCAGTGGCAGAGCTGAACAAGATTGACGGCTGGCTGGCACCGATGCCGCAGGGCGCGTTCTACGTGTATTCGGACGTCTCCGGGCTACTCGGTCGCGAATGGGGTGGCAAGCAGATCAACACCTCGTTGGAGCTTTGCGACTACATGCTTGACGCCGCCGAAGTTGCCCTGGTTCCGGGTGAGGCCTTCGGCCCATCCGGTTACGTGCGACTCAGCTACGCGCTCGGTGACGCACAGCTGCTTGAGGGCATCCAGCGCCTGCAGAAGCTGTTCGCCTAAGCAAGCTAAAGAGATGCAAAAACCCCGACTAGTGCGGGGTTTTTGTTGTGCGTGGCAGCTTTCGAGTGACCTAGAAACCAACGAGGTTTGGTTCCGGCTGCAGGTTCACACCAAACCGGTTGGCCACTCGCACCTGAACGAATTCGGCTAGTTGCAGCACATCCTGGGCGGTCGCACCGCCTCGGTTGGTGATGGCTAGTGTGTGTTTGGTGCTGATACCGGCGCCCGAGCCCGCTATCCGGAATCCTTTCGGAATGCCGGCATTTTCAATCAACCATGCCGCGCTCAACTTGACTGTCAGTCCATCTTCATCGGTGTTTTCAAATCTTGGCGCCGATTCCGGAAGAGTGCGGGCAAGAGCCGCGCTAACCACCGGGTTGGTGAAAAAGCTGCCGCAACCGGCAGTATCTGGGTCCTCTGAGTTCAGCAACATGCCTTTTTCGGCACGTAGCTTCAGAACCGCCTCGCGAACCTGGGTCACCGGGAGTTTGGCCCCAACCTCCACGGCGAGCGCCTTGGCCAACTGCGGGAAGGCAATCGGCTGGCTCAGACCACCCAGGTTTTCGAGTTCGAACTCCACCCAGGTAATTACGCCCTCTAGCTTTTGGCCATCTGACCCCGCCTTGAAGGCGCTGTGTCGGTAAGCAAAACTTAGCTGCGCCGGGCTCAAAACTTGTAGTTCACCGCTCAGATAGTCCAGGTACTCCACAGCCGTGATTGAGCTGGCCACCTCGGCACCATAGGCGCCGATGTTCTGAATCGGTGCGGCTCCAACGGAACCTGGAATGCCGCTCAAGGCTTCCAAACCAGCAAGCCCAGCAGCAACGGTTCCTTCAACCAGGTGATCCCACTGTTCGCCGGCCTGGACTCGCAACCGAATCTTGCCATCGGCAAGTTGCTCGGTTTCAACACCCTGGGAACAAATTTGCAGTACCTGGAGGTCGGGGATTTCATCGGCGATTACAAGGTTGCTTCCGCCACCAATGATCAGCCACTGGTCGGCCTCGGCCCACATCTGTCGAGCCTGTTCGATGACCTCATCGCGGGTGTTTGCAACCCTGAGTTTCTCTGGTACGCCACCGACACCGATTGTGGTTAGTGCCGAAAGCGGGGTGGCTAGATTCACTAGAAACGGACCACGGCCTGGGCCTTGCCCAGCACTGCGGTCTCGTTATAGACGGCGGCTAGGTCAACACGCACGGTTCGGCTCTCGCCATCGATGGCACCGATTTTGCCGGTTACGGTGAGGACCGCGCCGTCTACTGGGTGCACCACCACTGGCTTGGTGAAGCGAACCTGATAGTCGGCAATTCGGCCGCTGTCGCCAACCCAGTTGACTGCCACCTGAACTGCCACGCCCATGGTCAACATGCCGTGCGCAAGCACGCCAGGCAGGCCAACCGCAGCCGCGACGTCATCGCGGTAGTGAATCGAGTTGAAGTCACCACTGGCGCCGGCGTAGCGCACCAGGGAATCGCGGGTGAGCAAGAACTCTAGGCCACCAATCTGCTGCCCTACTTCGAGGTCTTCAAACTTGATAGTCATTACTCGTCACCTCGCACAACCAGAGTGCTGGTTGCGGTGCAAACCAACTGCTGATCGATGTCAAAAATCTCGGTCTCGAAGGTCACCATGCTGTGAGCTCCAAGGGTTTTCACCGAGGCAACTGTCAGCACGCTGGTGAGCTCGTCTCCGGCCACGATTGGGCGGACGTAGCTGAATCGCTGGTCGCCGTGAACCACACGGGAAAAATCGATTGCGGCTTCTGGGTCGGCCAGCACAGTCGCAAGGCTGCGTTCCTGAATGACCACAGCGAAGGTTGGTGGGGCAACTAGATCGGTGTATCCGGCGGCCTGAGCCGCAAACAAATCTAGGTTGACCGGTGATACCGACTTGACCGCGTGGGCGAATTCGCGAATCTTCTCTCGGCCCACCAGGTATGGAGCGGTGGCCGGATACTGCTTGCCCTGAACATTTGGATTTACCACAGGTCTAGTTTGGCGCATTTGCCCACACTTTGTACCGGTTGCTGCTTGCCGGTGTCGCTGCACTGGCTGGATTAGAGCATGAAACCAATCAAAGTTCTCTCCTACCTTTTTGCCCTACTGGCTGCGGTCGCGGTTTCAACCGGTCCAGCACTTGCCAGTAGCACCACTGCCCCGGCTGCTTTCCGTGACTACAGCACCTGCAGCCGGCCTGCCGCCGGTCATGTTGGTTGCCTTGCGGTTCGTCGCACCTTCTTTGTGCACGGGGTGCGCCAACATGCGCTGTCCCCGATGACGGGCACCACCTTTGGAGCGAATGCACTGCGCCGCGCCTACGGAATTAACACGGTTGGTGCCCGATACAAGGTGATTGCAATCGTGGACGCGCAGCACTCGGGTAGCGCTTTCCAGGACCTGAGCGACTACCGCCACATGTATGGCTTGCCGGCGCTGGATAACTGCGGCGAGGCAGGGCAGACAATCACAGCACTGCCCGCGGGCAAGAACTCCTGCTTCGTTCAGGTAAATCAAGACTCGGTGGTGGACCACTCCCCCAGAACCACTGATAGCGGCTGGGCACAGGAAATCGCCCTGGACGTAGAGTTGGCCAGCGCCATGTGCCCGCACTGCAGCATCCTCCTGGTGGAAGCCAAGAGCAGCAATTTCGGTGACCTAAACCAGGCCGTGAAAACCGCAGCCAATTTTGCTGGAGTCACCGCTATCAGCAACTCTTATGGCGGTTCAGATGTTTCCGAAACTAAGCAGCCGGCCTACGCGGCTGCAGCAGCCCAAGGTATAGCCGTCGTGGCTTCATCGGGAGACTCGGGTTACGGGGTGAGCGCCCCGGCATCGTTTAGCTCGGTGATTGGTGTTGGCGGAACTTCGCTGGTAACAGATCCCGGCTACCGCTGGACCCAAGAAAATGCCTGGAGCAAGGGTGGCTCCGGATGTTCAGTTATCAACCCGCCAGCCCCATGGCAGGACCCAGCAGTCACCGATTGCCAGGGCAAACAAGTGGTGGATGTTGCGGCCGTGGCAGACCCTGCAACCGGAGTTGCCGTCAGCTTCGAAGGCCAGTGGTATTCATTCGGTGGCACCAGCGCAGCAGCACCGATTGTGGCCGCCATATTTGGAATGCGCTCCGATTTTGGCCAGAGTGCCGGCAAATTTCTGTGGGACAACCACGGCCAACTGCACGATGTGACCAGCGGCTCAAATGGGCGATGCCTAACCGCAAGCTACTGCAACAGTGGAACTGGCTACGATGGCCCGACCGGCTGGGGAACTCCGTCTGGCTCGGGTGCCTTCTAACCGAATACCGATTAAACAAAAATGCCCTCAGTTTCGACTGAGGGTTTTTTGTAGCTGAGGCGGGACTCGAACCCGCGACCCCACGATTATGAGTCGTGTGCTCTAACCACCTGAGCTACCCAGCCAGAACCGAAGTTCGGCCTAGGTCAATCGATTACTCGATTTTCCGAGCCCCGAGCGAGGATTGAACTCGCGACCCCTTCCTTACCATGGAAGTGCTCTACCACTGAGCTATCAGGGCGTAGCCTGTGCTAAACCAACCTCAAAAGTGATTGGGAAAGCCAAAAGGCAACCTGAAGAGAATAGCACTATTTGGCAGTTGCTGGCAAATGCCAGACAGCAAAAGCCATTTTTCCAGCCGAGAATTTGGCGTGTTTGCCGCCCACCTTCAACTGTGCTTCACCGTAGACCAACTTGGCTTCGACGAGACCCTCAATTGCCGCCGCCGGCAGCTCCACAGCCTTGGTTTTACCTCGACCGGCGAGGACAACCAGGGTCTCGCGCTTGTTTTCGCGCGTAAAAATCAGAGTCTCTTCATCCGCGTACACAAAACGCAGCGAACCATCAGTGAACGCCTTGTGCTTTTTGCGCAGCGCGGCCAGATCGGCATAAACCTCGAGCATGCTGGCATCTGCCGGGCGCTCGCCATTCCATGGAATTGGCGTGCGGGATTTTTCGCCGTTGAAACCTTCGAGTCCGAACTCGTCACCGGCCCAGATCACCGGGATTCCCGGCATCGTGAACTGCATACCGGCCGCTACTTTTTGCGCACCCTTCAGCGTGTAACTCTTGAAGCGCGGGGTATCGTGAGTGTCTAGCGCATTCATGTTGTTGAGGCGCACATGCCAGGGGAACCCGGCGGCAAATTTGGTGTGGCTAACCAGGAACTCAGCCGCGGTTTCGGCTCGCCCAATGTAGCCCATGTTTTGCAGATCTACCGGACCGTGTTTGTCATCGGCCATCCATCGCCACAGTGGTCGGGTGAAGTTGGCGTAGCTCATGGCTCCCTGCCAGCCGTCGCCCTGCACCTCA
>Ga0228703_1000982_pt1 | contig 18422 bp, 15 predicted proteins | sample McNCre217_Aug_MG_3_FD_178020 | JGI IMG/M metagenome (GOLD analysis project Ga0228703, IMG submission 178020) | Freshwater microbial communities from McNutts Creek, Athens, Georgia, United States - 29-17_Aug_MG | ecosystem: Environmental > Aquatic > Freshwater > Creek | place: USA: Georgia... | reverse complement strand
ATTCAAAAGAATTTGTGATAGTTTAGTGATGTGTGAAATAAGCGACAAGATTAAGTTTTGTACCTGCGTCAAAGGTCATTATTCCAAACTCCCACATTACTGGTTGTATTACCGGGTGGGGGAGAAGAAGAATAGTATTATGATGGGCATAGCCATCATGCCTCATTATTTGAATAGACCTGATTACATAGAAAATCAATTCAAGCTTGAGGGTCGATTAAATGATTCAGATGCTTTTGATTTTGTTATCCAGCCTATGAAGGGCGATCGGTTAGAAATTGTTCTAGATAACCTAACTAAGCAAAGAGTTGAATATCATTTTATCTATGATAATAATTGGGAGATGCATGATTATGATTATTTTGAAGTGACAAATCATCACATCAAAAAAATCGCCAAAGGCCCGATACGTTTTGAGGGTTCCTCTCAAGAATGATTTAGCTATTTCCACTTTATAAATTAAGTTTCGAAATCATGAATTGAAAATCATCTTTGATGAATTCCCAATATTTACCTCTCAAGCAGATTGGATTTAGGTCTTCATCGGCATATTGGAAATTGGAGAAATTATGAAGGATTAATGTTCTGTCATGGGAGTATGGGTAGCGTAAGGCATGTAGTTCAATCATGTCATGGATCGAATAGCGTGATACCAATTCGTGCAAATCCCAAAAGTCTTTTTTCCGACCACCCCGTTGAATAACATCGATTTTCATGGCAATGATTTCCTCGACGGTCGCTAAGCGAATGGAATCGATTAAAAGAAAAGGTTGGATGAATGGATCTGTGTAGAATATGTCCAACTTGAAGGTTTGATTTTTATTTTTTCCCAAATAGTACGCTTTCCCAATCAATGGAAGCATCGAGGACGTAGAAACGTAGGAAAAGGTTTGTCGGAGAAAGTAGTCAATCCGATCAAAATCGATGCTTCCATAGGGTGCATCGCTGAATAAATCAAGGTCTATGGATTCGCGATGGCCTACTTGTAAACTTAGTGCTGTACCGCCAACGAGCCGAAAGGGATCAAACACGGGCGCCTGCATCAAGATTTGAAGGCTATTTTTTAATAATTCATTGATCGTGTTGGTGTAAAGTGTTTGCATCCGGCGAATTCGCATGGAGGGTATAAGGTGCCCTGGGGGAATTCTTAAGAGCAGCTTGGAAAATAGCCGCTCCATAGAATTGCTTGATTTCCTTTATTTCAAGCTCATTGCCTCGTTCCATGATGCGGCGAATAACCGCATTTTTTTGCCTCTCCCAATCGATTTGACTGATATCCGTATCCCAAAAAACTGATTTTCTAATTAGGCTAAGATTGGGGATCAAAGGTTTAAGCTTTTTCTTCGCTTCTTCAATCTCATAATAGGTCTGCAAAATCGCTAAGCTCCCTTCCGCCCAACCCAGTTTTTCCTCGATTTTAAGTGCGATGGAAATAGGTAAATTTCGTTTTCCCTTTGTAATCGCATGAAGCGTTTGCGGGTGCTCGCCAATCGACAAGGCAAGAGGTCGCTGCGCGATTCCTCGCTTTTTCAATTCCCTATCCAGAATGATGCCTGGATGAATACCCTTAAATTTAGCTAGGTAATCGCTCATGCAACAAATGTAAGCAAATTTGTTTACATATTTATTCCGTCCATTGATTCGAAAGGGTGATTATTCATACTTTTTCGAATGAGCAACTGTTCGTAAATACCGAACAGTTCAATTTAATGTGAAAATGAAGATATCGGTGTAGATTTGCCTAAGAAAGCAATATGCAAAACATGCATATTACTAATTCGAATGAGCAGTTGTTTGTTTTCCGTGTCAATTTGAACATAAAATCAAACGCAATTAGCCTACTTCGTAATCCACCCCACCATCACCTCCGCCGTTTTCTCCCACCCTTCATCCAACATCAAATCATGCGATCCGCCCTCCATGATTTCAATGGGTGCCTGGTAATGTTTGGCAGTTTGTTGGAATTCATCCACGCTTATAAGTCCATCTGCGGAACCACCAATGACCATCACTGGACAATCGATGCGATGCCTCACCGGGATAAATAGCCCCAAATACGCCCAAAAAGATTCGGCGCAGAGTTTGGGTTTGTAGACTTCCGACAAGGGGTTGTCGTTGAAAAAGAGTTTGGCGTATTTCCGAAAGGCCTTCAGCAGATTGCCTTGCAGCAAATAAGGAATCGCACCCGGATAGCGCCCAAGCGTCCGTAAACTCGGGAACAACACCCCGCTCGGGGGAACGGAGGAGAGCAAGATGGCCTTTTTGGCCTTACCCGTTTTCAAATAGCGCTGCACAATCATCCCACCCATGGAATGGCCGATCAAAATAGGAGGGCTGTCGAGTTTGTCCACGAATGCGCCCAAGGCTTGGACATAGTCTCCGACACCAAATGATATTGTTTTCGAACTCCCCATCTCTTCATGCCCCGGCAGATTTATCGCCAAGCATGTATAGCCTTTGGCCTCAAAATAAGGAATGAATTTCTCCTCCCAGCACCAAGCGCCGTGACTCATTCCATGCACGAAAACGAGGGTTTCCTTCATGCGACCGGCATTTTGCTCACGTAGTTTTTGGGAAGATGCTTCTTCAACTGGCCCACGAATAAATGAAAGTCGACCGTTATCGTATGCCGCGGCGTTTTAATCTGATTCAAATGCGGATGCGTCACCTCCCGCTGGCATAATTCCGCGATATTCTTCGGTCTTTGCCAAAGCCCCTTAATCGCCCGCGCCACAATTTTACTCTGCAATTCCGCCCCCGGCCAAATGCATCCCAAGGGCTGGAACATACCCACAAAAAACAGATTCTCGTATTTTTCATGCAGCATCTTCAAATACAAAGGCACATCCCCCTCGCTGTAATTCAAGAAGCTCTTCTCAAAGAAGGGATGCTCCAAAATATAGCCCGTGCAGGCAATCACCACATCAAACTCCTCCTGCGTGCCATCCTTGAAATACACCATCTTCCCCTCAAAATGATCGATGTCCCCCTTCGGAAACACCTTGCCATGCCGCAGTTTGTACAATAATTCATCATTGATCGTCGGGTGCGTCCCCGTGATCGCATGCTCCGGTTCCGGAAGCCCATAGTTCTTATTCGGTCCCGCGAAAATCTTGACGGTGAGCTCCGACAAGAAGAACTTGAGTTTCGTGGGTAAAAAGGCCATCTTGGAGGCCACGACATCACTCGGTTTGCCAAAGAGGAATTTGGGGACGATGCGGTAGCCGCGGCGCCAACTGATGCTTGTCTTCTGACTGACCCGACTCGTTTCCACCGCCACGTCGCAAGCGGAATTTCCTCCACCAATCACCAAAACCTTTTGGCCCCGGAAGGGCTCCGCTTTCTTGTAATCGTGCGAGTGCATGAATTTTCCGGTGAATTCACCCGGGTAGGAAGGCATGCGCGGCAACCAGTGGTGTCCGTTGCAGACCACTAAATGGCTGAAACGCTCGGTTTTGCTTTGGCCCTCATGTTCGGTCACGACGGTCCATTGGCCATCGTCATCGAGTTGGCATGATTTAACCAAGGTATTAAACTGTATATGAGGCAGGAGCTTAAAATGCTCCGCATAGCCTTGAAAATAACGCCGTAATTGGTCGTGCGACGGATAATCGGGAATGCCCTCTTCGAAATCATCGAAGGTAAAATCCTCGTATTGCGACAGGGTTTTGGAGCTGATGATATGTGTCGTTTCAAACACACTGGAATGTCCCACCTTTTCATTGTAGATCCAGTTGCCCCCCACTTGGTTGTTGAGGTCGTAGCAACGAACATCCAGTCCCTGGTCGATTAAATTCTTCACCGCGGTAATCCCAGAAGGCCCTGCGCCTATTACACAAACTTTAGTCATTTAGCTAGATACGTTTTGTTCAAATATAGCAAAATGCCAAAATAATCCTCGGATTTTAATAATTTAAGCGTTCACAAAATTTAGGATATGGACCCATTTAATATTAATCGCTTTCTCGAGGCCCAAGAAGATAGCTACGCCCAAGCATTAAGCGAGATTCAAGCCGGTCGGAAAGAAAGCCACTGGATCTGGTACATCTTCCCACAATTAGTCGGCTTGGGCTATTCGCACAATGCCGTTTACTATGGAATTAGTGGGGTAGACGAGGCGCAGGCCTATTTGGAACACCCGGTGCTCGGGCCGCGATTGATTGAAATTACACGTGCCCTTTTGAAACATAAAGATCAAGACATCGAGCAAATGCTGGGTTCCATCGATGCGATGAAATGCCGTTCTTGCATGGAATTATTTCAAGGCTTGCCGGGCGCGGATCCGGTGTTTGGGGAGGTATTAAATCATTTTTATGTGGCATAAAAAAACCAGGCATCTATTGATAACCTGGTTTCTTGTCTTTCTTTTCTAATTTCTTTTCTTTCGCTGTTTTCGCGGGCTCCTTCTTGTCCGCCTTCTTGGAATTCATGCCTTTGGCCATGGTATCGGGGTTTAAGCCCCCAAGTACGGCATAATTATTGGTTTTACCTTCCTTCGCTTTCCCTAAACCACCAACAAGCCCATCTCCCGCAGCTCCTCCACCAATTCACCCTCCCAAAAACGCTCAAAATTCCCGAGTCCCGACTTCGTAAATTTCGTCTGAAATTCCTCAAATGTCCCCGTTCTTTCCGGCCCCAAGGCTAAGTACGGTAACGTATTCACCAACCAATTGCCCATCTTTTCCGGCACCTCCAATTCCACATCCTCACGCCCCAGACTAAATGTCAAGGTTTGAGTGGGTTTGTCGTAGGTAGGAATAGGTCCGAGCCAACAAACCTTTGCGTTTGCTTTTGGAAACTTATCCTCCTTCTGGCTTAGTATCCGGGCGATGTAATTCTTCGGAATCTGCGTCCGCGGAATCTTAAAATCAAACCATTCCTGCAGCGGCATGTCCAAACCAATGCCATGCATGTAATTAAACAAGGACTTCTTCAGCCCCTCGCTAAATTTCGCATGATCCGCACCCGTCGGGTCCGTATGCTCCAAATCATTATTCGCAAAAGCTCCCGGCGTCGGATTCAAAATCTCAATCTGATAAGCATCCGGATTCAAGCCCACCGGGCTATGCGCCGTCAACGCAAATTGATGCCAAAAACCGGAATGCATCACCCCATTTTCGACCAATTGGCGAACCACTTCCAGCGAATCCACCGTCTCCTGTGCACGCTGCGTCGGGAATCCATACATCAAATACGCATGCACCAATATCCCCGCCTGCGTGAAATGATCCGCCACTTGGGCTACCTGGGAAACGGTGACGCCCTTATCTATTAAGGCCAACAAACGATCAGACGCGACCTCCAATCCCCCCGAAACCGCGATGCAGCCCGAGCGAACAAGGAGTTGGCATAAATCCCGCGTAAAACTCTTCTCAAAACGAATATTCGTCCACCAGACCACCGTCAAGTCCCGACGGATTATCTCCAGCGCCACATCGCGCATTAAGGCCGGCGGAGCGGCCTCATCCACGAAATGAAAACCGTTATTTCCGGTTTGTTGGATCATTGCCTCGATGCGATCCACCAACATCGGTGCGGTCGTCGACTCGTAATTTTTTATGTAATCCAAAGAGATATCGCAAAAGGTACACTTGCCCCAGTAACAGCCATGGGCGAGCGTCAACTTGTTCCAGCGCCCATCGCTCCACAAGCGGTGCATCGGATTTGCGATTTCAATGACCGATAAGTATTTGTCCAAAGGCAGATCCGTGTAATCCGGAATGCCCACGTCCTTCTGCTTGACATCGGATTCTTTGGCGCCGTTGAGGTAAGTGACGATGCCCTCTTGCCGACAAAATGTTCGTTTTAAATCCAACAAATCCCGCTTCCCCGCCAGATGCTCCAATAAATTCATCAAAGGCGTTTCGCCATCGTCCAAACTAATGAAGTCGACAAAATCAAATACCCTGGGCTCATGCAATGAACGTAATTCGGTATTCGCGTAACCACCTCCTAATGCAACTTTGATATGCGGATGGTATTGTTTCAACCATTGCCCGCAACGCAGGGCGCTGTATAAATTACCCGGGAAAGGCGTGGTAATAGCAACCAAATCTGGCTTTTCGGCCAGGATTTTTTCGGATAAAATGTTGACTAAAATCTCATCGATGTAAGTGAGGGGCGCATGCAACGCCTCATGTAATTCCTGAAAACTGGATGCTGAGCGACCGAGTCGTTCCGCGTAGCGACTGAACCCAAAATGCGGGTCCACCGCCTCGATGATTAAATCGGATATATCTTCTAAATACAACGTGGCCAAATGCCTTGCTTTATCCCGCACCCCCATGCTGCCAAAGGCCCATTCCAAATCCGCGACCTGCTGAAAACGCGAGGCTTCCGGCAAGTAGTTTTGCTCCGCGATGAGATGCGCCATCGTCGGGTTTTTATCGTGCAAGAAGGAAATAACCGGGTCAATGCTACGCAGGTAAGCGCTTTTCAGTCGCATCATCCGCTGCCCATTTTCACTCAATTCCTTGCCTGAGGACTCGATGCGTGCGAATAATTGCGCTAATCCGTTTTTAGAAAATACCTCTAGGATGACCTCCAAACCCAAGTCGGCCTGATACGACGCCAGCCCCTTCGTATTCAAAAAACCCTTCAAATAAGCCGTCGCAGGGTAGGGCGTATTGAGTTGGGTAAAGGGCGGGGTAATAAAAAATACCTTGGGTAGGGTTGCGCTCATGAATTTCAAAATTACGCCAAAATCATCATTTTTCTTCTATCTTGCAGACACTAATCGCAAGCTATGAAAAACATCCTATTCGCCGCTTTGGCTGCCATCTGCCTCTGGGCATGTTCCCCGAAAAGTGAGACGGTCTCCAACTACTTTACTTACCCAGATTCGCTCGAATCTGCCGGTGTCAAAATGATTCCCATCCAAACCCCGAAGGGTACCTTCAAAGTTTGGACGAAACGCTTTGGCAATAATCCCAAAATTAAGATTCTCCTGCTCCACGGCGGGCCGGCCATGACGCACGAATACATGGAATGCTTCGAGACCTTCTTCCAGCGCGAGGGCTTTGAGTTTTACGAATATGACCAGTTGGGGTCTTATTACAGCGACCAGCCGACCGACACCACCTTATGGACCAACGAGCGTTTTGTGGAAGAAGTGGAACAAGTGCGTCAAGCCATCGGTGCCGATGCCTCCAATTTCTATATTCTCGGAAATTCCTGGGGTGGGATTTTGGGCATGGAGTATGCCTTGAAATACCAGAAAAATTTGAAGGGTTTGTTGGTCTCCAACATGGTCGCAAGCGCCCCGGAATATGGAAAATATGCCGAGGAGGTTTTGGCCAAACAAATGGATCCCCAAGTCCTGGCTGAAATCCGGGCGATCGAAGCCAAGAAAGACTTCGCGAATCCACGCTATATGGAATTGTTGATCCCCAATTTTTACCACGAACACATCTGCCGTTTGAAAGAATGGCCAGACGGACTGAATCGTTCCTTGAAACATGGCAACAACAGCATCTATGTGCAGATGCAAGGTCCATCCGAATTTGGCATCGCGGGTTCGTTGGCGAAATGGGATATCAAAAACCGACTGAAAGAAATCGCCGTTCCTACCCTGATGATTGGCGGGAAATACGATACCATGGACCCGAAAGCCATGGAAGAGCAGAGCAAGATGGTGCAAAAAGGTTCTTACCTCTATTGCCCGAATGGCAGCCACCTATCCATGTGGGATGACCAAAAAGTCTACATGAAAGGCGTGATCGATTTCATTCACAAGGTTGACGCGGGTGCCAACTAGCCTCAATCCAAGCAATCCATACCGATGGGTGCTCCATCTGGAATTTTCGGGGTATCCATCGGTTTCCAATCATTCGGATTCGCCTTAAACTGCTCAATTGTCTGCACCATGTATTTCGCCATGGGCGTCGCTAATTTGGTGTAATGGCCGCGAATCTTCTGTACCGACTCATGAACTTGGGCCGCCGCCAACGGCGATAAACTCGGCGCATTTAGGACATTCAACAAAGCCGCTACGACCTTGTAATTTATCGTCTCCTGCGTTGCCTGCAAATAAGCATCCGCATGGGATTTCATGATGGTCGACTGCACCACATGGTTCAAGGTCTCTTCCAATCCTAATTGTTTTGCATCCACCGCCTTGTTGCCCGCTAAACGAGATAGGCGTTCCGGATGCAATAGGAAATCCAGCGTAAAATCACTCGCAGATTCCACCGCTCCCAGTGGATCAAAGGTAATACCCGTCTTGCCTTTGAAGGATTCACGGGTACGGTCGTAATTGAAGGCACGCGGAGGGAAGAGGGCCAATTTATCTTTTGGAATGGCCAAATGCTGTGCATCCAAAGTTTGGGTAATCGTATGTAAAGCATCCAACTGCAAAGCCAAAGGTGCCGGTGAAAGCACTAATTCCTTGCCACCTCGCACCGCATAATTGTATTCGGATCCGCCGATGATTTTAGACACAGCCTCCGTTTGGTAGCGGTGTAAAAAATACAAGGGAACAAAGACATCCTCTAAATGTGAATAGGTCTCGTTGGGACGAATGTTGTTCACGGAGAAGTTGGCAATCGCCTTTTGGCGCACCGTCAAAATACTTTTTAGTTCATCCACGATCGTCGTTCCATTGTCCCAAAGGTGCGCGTAAATATGTGCGCCTCCCGGGTTTCGTGCATCCGAGTCGGTGATGAAACGCATGCCTTTTTCGTAGGCCTTGTCCAAGACCTGGTTTAGGTCCGCTTGCGTCTTGTGCTCGCCGTAGGCATAATCCACCGACACCTTATCCCATTCTCCAATCTTCGTATCATAGGCATGGCTGAAATCCATTTGATTTCCCTTGAATTCGATTTGTGGATGCGGGTAATCCATCACACTGGTATTGTTACGCGCACTCGCCGCATAGTTGTGCGCAAAGCCGAGCGTATGTCCTAATTCGTGCGCAGCGAGTTGGCGAATTCGCGCCAAAGCCATTGCCATCATCGGACCATTATTCGATCCATCCACCGCAAAAGGTGCATTCATGAGTGCTTGCGCGATTAAGAAATCTTGGCGGATCCGAAGACTCCCCAAACTCACGTGTCCCTTCATGATTTCCCCCGTTCTTGGGTCGGCGATGCTCGCCCCGTAAGACCAGCCGCGGGTAGAGCGATGCACCCACTGAATGACGTGGTAACGCACGTCCATCGGATCGGCATCTTCGGGTAATAATTTGATTTGGAAGGCATCCTTGTAACCAATCGATTCAAAAGCCTGGTTCCACCAGCGACCACCCTCCATCAGCGCGGAGCGAATCGGTTCCGGGGTGCCATTGTCCAAGTAATAGATAATCGGTTTGACTGCCTCGCTCACCGCCGCAGTCGGATCCTTTTTCTCCAAACGATGTCTCGTGATCCATTTCTTCTCAATGACCTCGGTCACCGGAGAAGCATAATCCTGGAAGGTAATCGCATTCGCTCCCGAACGTGGATCGAATACACGCGGTTGGTATTTGTTATCCGGTAATTCAATAAACGAATGGTGCTCCACCACGGTTACAAAATCGGCATTGGGTGCGACCGAACGAATCTCCGCCCCAGTTCCATTCCCAGCAAAGGTCAACCTTGCCTCGAATTCCGAATTTTTTGGAAAGGATTTGGTGCGATCCAAAGCCAAAGAACTTCTCGATTTATCCAAGGAATAAGTTCCCTGTTTCGCCTGCGCCAAACGCTTCAACACCCCGTGAGCATCCTGCATAAGGAAGTCGGTGAAATCAATAAAATAGGATCCATTACTCGCATGTTCGATTTTAAACCCGAATAATACGGATTTCGCAAAGGCTTGTTGGACCGACATCTTCTCCAGCGGATTCGTTGTATTCGCCCGGTACCTCGTATTCGGTTGGACCAAAAAAATCTTGTTCCCTTGTTTCTCAAAAAACACGACCTGCTCGTTGCCTAATTGGCCACGGTCTAGTCCCAGGTCATTATTCCCCACACCTTGGGCGAGGGAATAGGCATATAAAAACTCCTCATTGAGCTTGTTGACCTCCAGGTAAATCTTGTCATTGGAGTCGTCGTAATAGAAGTTGAAGTAGCCGGAATAGGCCTTCATCGCTTTCAGTTTATCGGCGAATTGAGCTTGCGCGCCAAAGCTTAGCAGGACAAAAAACAGGATCAGTTTTTTCATATTTCGTTGATGGTTTACCGGATAATCCGGTTTGATTTCTTCGTCAATTTGTCTATCATTGATAGTAATTTCTAAACTTATGAAAAATATTTTATTGTTCCTGCTTTTGGCATTTTCTGCTGCCGCACAAACCAAGCCCTTACGCATTATTTTTATCGGTGCGCACCCAGATGATTGCGACATCAAAGGGGGCGGAACCGCCGCATTATTTGTGGAAATGGGCCACCAAGTGAAATTTCTATCGGTCACCAACGGCGATGCGGGTCATCAAAGTCAAGGCGGTGGCATGCTCGCGAAACGTCGGATTGCCGAAACGCAAGAAGTCGCGAAACGCTTAGGTGTCTCCTACGACGTACTTGATAATCACGATGGGGAATTGCTACCCACCTTGGAAATTCGTCTGCAAATCATTCGCAAAATTCGTGAGTGGAAGGCTGATGTGGTCATTGCCCCGCGTTCGAACGACTACCATCCGGACCATCGCTACACGGGAGTGCTCGTGCAAGATGCGGCCTTCATGGTGGGCGTGCCCAATGTCGCTCCGGATGTAGAACCGCTCCGCAAGAATCCTGTATTCCTTTATTTTCAAGACAATTTCAAGAAACCGAATCCCTTTCAGCCCGACATCGCCGTGGACATCACGCCGGTCATTGCCAAAAAATTGGCGGGGCTCGATGCCCATCAATCCCAATTTTATGAATGGTTGCCTTGGATCGGGAATTACGAGTCGGAGGTACCGAAAGACCCTGCTAAATACAAAGAATGGTTATTGCAAAAACGCGTCGCGAAACCCAATCCGGAAGTGCAAAAGAGTTTAGTGAAGTGGTATGGACCTACGCGCGCTGCTAAGGTGCTCTATGCGGAGGCCTTTGAAATATGTGAATATGGCTCTCAACCCACGGAGGCCGACCTACGAAATTTATTCCCGATGTTAAAAGTGGAGTAAAGACCTATTACCTTTGAATGCTAAACCTAGGAAACATGAAAAAATATCGGGCTTTGGGCCTTGGCTTGTGTCTCTTCTTGAGCACAAACCTACTCGCACAAGATTGGAAACCCCTTTTTAACGGCAAGGACCTGACGGGTTGGAAACACGTGGGCGGCGGCAAACGCTTCGTCGAAAACGGACTTTTATCCAGCACGGGCGGCATGGGCTTGCTGTATTGGACGGGTGGAAAATTAGGCGATTGCCAAATCCGTGTCGTCTATAAAATGCAGAAGTTTAATAGCAATGCGGGAGTCTTTGTGAAAATCCCAATTGAACCCAAGGAGGAGTGGATGCCCGTGTTTTATGGCTACGAGGTGCAGATCGATAATCACCCGGAAACCTCCAACGAAGATGAATACCATATTTCCGGAACCTTGTATGCCTTCACCAAACCGAAAAGCAAACCGGGAAAACCGGGTCCAGAGTGGAATACCTTGTTGATCACCTTAGACGGCCCGCGCACCATCGTGCATCTTAATGATGAGTTGGTGACCGATTACCGCGAAGGAGACCCTGTTCCTGCGCGTAAATTTGATTTTGAACCCTATCCGGGCGTTCGACCCAATTCCGGTTGGTTCGGATTGCAAAACCATGGCGACGAAGACGTCGTATATTTCAAAGAAGTAGCTGTTAGACCCCTGAAAAAATGAAACGCTCCGAATTTATTAAGAAAAGCACGCTCGCCTCGGCGGGATTTTTCATCTTGCCCCGTCACGTTTTGGGCGGTAAGGGCTTCGTAGCCCCAAGCGACAAATTGGTCATTGCGGCCATCGGTTGCGGAGGCGAGGGGGATAATGACATTCAGCATTTGGCGAAAACGCCGAATAATAATTCGACCATTGGATTTCTCTGCGACGTGGATCTGCGTCAAGCCGCTCCCAAACGCAAGCAATTTCCGAAGGCGAAGTTTTACGAAGATTGGCGGGAGCTCTTCGACAAAGAAGGCAAGCATTTCGATGCGGTAACTGTTGCGATTCCGGATCATAACCATGCGGTGGTTGCGCTGCGTGCGATGCAAATGAAGAAGCATTTGTACCTGCAAAAGCCTTTGACGCATGACATCCACGAGGCACGCATCATCACGAATGCGGCGTCCAAATACCAAGTCGTTACCCAGATGGGTGACCAGGGAGCCTCTTGCGAGGGCATGCAAACCATGCGCGAATGGATGGAGGCGGATTTGATCGGAGAGGTGACGAAGGTGTATTGCTGGACCGACCGCCCCGTATGGCCCCAGGGGATTTCCTGGCCCAAAAAGGCGAGTAAAATTCCGAAGGAACTCAACTGGGATTTATGGTTGGGCACCGCGCAAAACACGAATTACATCGAGAACCTCGTGCCCTTCAACTGGCGCGGTTGGTGGGATTTCGGAACGGGCGCCTTGGGCGACATGGGTTGCCACATCATGGGGCCGCCATTTAAATTATTGAATTTGGGTTATCCGCATGAGGTGTCGGGAAGTGCATCCACGACCTACAGCGGCGTTTTTAAGGAGTCTGCTTTTCCGGAGAGCGGTCCGATTTCGAGTTCCTTGAAATACCGATTTACGTTAGCAAATGGCAAGGATTTGGATTTGTATTGGATGGATGGGGGCATTACGCCGGAGCGTTTACAGGCTTTGGCACCTGATGTGAATATGAATGATGCGCTGGGGGATTATCCCGGGGAGAATGATTTCGAGGGCTCTACCTTGTTTGTGGGGACCAAAGGGGTGATCGCTTGCGGTTGGGGCGGAAGCCATCCCCGTTTATTTTCAAAGGAATTACAGGAAGCGGCGAGTCACATTCCGCAAAAATATGCGCGGGTGAAGGGAGGCATGGATGGTCACTGGTGGCAATGGATCGATGCGAGCATTGCGGGCTATGGCAAGATGGAGGTGAGTTCGCCATTTGAGGGCTATGCGGGACCTTTGACGGAGACCGTGCTTTTGGGGAATTTATTGTTGAGGAGTTTCAATATCCGCGAAAAGGTTAAGCGCCAAGATCCGGTTTACGGCATGATGGAAGGCTATTCGTACAGCGGTCGATACAAGGCGTTGAAATGGGATGGGGCCAATATGCGCGTGACGAATTACGAACCGGCTAATCAGTTCTTGCAACGTACCTACCGCAAGGGTTGGGGGGATTTGGTGATTTAGTTTTTGGTTGGCGTATTATTGACCAAAGGTTTGGCCCAAAAACCAATGCTCCCGATGAAGGCGAGGCTGATGAACAGCATGCTCATCCCTGTTTTTAATCCCCAGATATCCCCGATTCCACCCACGATGAAGGGGAAAATCGCACCGCCGACGATCCCTGTGACGATGATGCCGGCGAAGGAACCGTGGTGTTCACTCAACGAGTTCAAGGCGAGCGAGAAGATGATCGGGTACATGACGGAGGCGAAAAAGCCTACCAGTGGGAAGGCGATGAGGGCCATTTGAGTATTACCATAGAGCGCAAATCCGAGCGAGATGATTGCGAGGAGGGTAAAGCTGGAGAGTACGACCCGACTGTCTAAAAATTTCAAGAGAACTAAACCCAACACGCCTCCGGCGGTCATCAGGCCCCAGTAATAGGCGATGGTGTCAGCCCCAGTGCTTTGCGGATCTTGTCCGTGGTAGGTAGAAAGAAATTGCGAGATCCAGGTCGCGATGCCTTGTTCAGTGCCTACGTAGCAGAGCATGGCGATGAAATAGAGAATCACGTATTTGTTCTGAAAGAGTTGGACGTGAATCGCCCAGGCGCCAGCCTTCTCGTCTTCGCCCAACTCGACTTTGGGAAATTTTATGAGAAAGCTAATCAGCATCATCAATAGGCTGATTCCGATGAATAGGTAGTAGAGCGAGAGCCAGGGAAAGGTTTGGGCTTGAATGCGTGGATTTGCGATGAAGTTTTGGTAGACCATCGGACTTAAGAAAGACGCGAAGCCGAAGATTAATTGCGCCAAAACGGAGTAATGGGCATATTTTTCCTCCCCACCCGCAGTTCTCAAGAGTGGATTGATGACCACCTGCAACATGGCCATGCCGCTACCAATTAGGAAAAGCGACAGCAGGGCACTCAGATAATTGGGCGATAAAACCATCAACAAAGACCCGATGGTCGCCATGCCAAAGGCTACCAACATGACCTTTTTTTCGCGGTAGGTTTCGAGTAGAATTCCGGCCGGGATGGAGGTCACGCCGTAGGCGATGAAAAAGGAAAAGGGCAATAGGGAAACCAAGGTAAGATTCAGTTCAAAGCTCTGAATCAAGTCGGGGATAATCGGCCCCATGATGTTCGAGATAAACGAGATGACGAAAAATGTCAGAAGAATCAATAGTACGAGAATGGGACTTTTTTGCATGGAAGTGCTTAGAATTTTAGGTTATAAGCCAAATAAGGGATGGCCACAAAGTCACTGACGGTTGGGGATAAAAAGCCAAAATCCACCGCATACCTTGCGCCCAAATAGCGAGCTCCTGCGGACAGAATGCCATTGTATTCGTAATAAGAATTAATGGGTTGGCCCGTCATCGGATCATAGTTGACCGTTTTAGCGGAAAAGAACCAATTCTCTGTCATCAGCATCATGCGTTTCGAAATGCGCGTCATGCCCGATAGCGTCATCATGGGTCTATTGGCCAACTTCCACTCGAAATCATTTTGAAAGAGTCCGGAGTTTTCTTTCACTGCACCGAGCCCCAAATTCAGGGTAATATTTTGTTCTTTGGAACCCAGCGTTAGGGAACCATAGCCGGCGCCTACACCGAAATTAAAGTCTCGGATGAGCGAGTTTGCTACGATGATTCCACCGCCTACGTGCACGTTTTTGGATACTTGGTAGCCCACTTTGGGGGTAACAAATAGGACGAAGGGGATGACGACACCCGCGCCGATGGAAAAGTGATCGCTTAAACCGAGTTGGAAGGAGTTAACCAAAAAGTACGCGTTTTGATAATATTTATCCCCTTTTTGTAGCGGAATGGCGGATGGGCCAAAGAAGTACCGAGTCGGTTGTGGGTTTGGGAAAGTTGAATTTCCGGACTTATCTAAATGAGTTACGCTTTGAATATTTTCCCAGGGGATGGTCATTAAGCCAGTTTCTGGAATATAGATTGTAATCGACTTGTCATTTTGGTAGTTCAAAGTTCCCTGTACCGAATTACCTTGTTTCAGCTCAACCCGCACGAGGGTGGAATCTTGCGCTTGTGCGATGCTAGCAATCGCTAGGAAAAAGAGAATGATCCATGCTTTCATACGGTGATAGGATAGCTTGGGTTTAAGGTAGGACTTTTTTTTGAATTGGAACAACTTCCGGTTTCAAACTTCGTAGAAAAGATAGGGTCCCATTGAATATTGAATTCTGTTTTCTTCTTAGCTATGCGTTGATTTATTTCGATTGATTTTTTTACATTTAGTTCATAAAATTAGAAAAGACAATGCGCTATATTGATTTAGTTTGGAAATATTTTGTGATTATCGGCATGGGAATTTTAATGTTTTACCTCGATGACCGTGAATTCTTTGATTACAAAATCACGCTAACAATTATCTGTCTTTTATCGTTTCTTAAGTCGGCTTATTTTGTTTCTGTCAGTTACCGAAAAATTATAGAAGCGAGTGTTCGAGAAATTGCTTATCACGCCTTTATGGCATTTATGATGTTGAATATTGCCATGATCATATTCTCATTTGCCGTTGATTTTTCTTGTTTGAATCAAGTAAATCCAAAGAGTTTTATTGGGATCGAGCCGGGTTTGAATTTTTGGGAGACCCAATTTGAGTTTTGGTATTTTAGTGTGCTCAATTTTTCTTTTTTTGGTTATGGTCAAATTATGCCACTTACAATCTCAGCCAAAATAGTCATCATTTTTGAGGTTATAATTTCATTTCTTACCATCGTCTTTATTTTATCCGATTTTATCAGTTTAAAGGAGTCTATTACTGAGCGTATTGCGAAGAAAGGCAAATGATTTTATTCGATTGAGTATTTGTCAGAATAATCTTATCTACATATCTCAGATCTTGCTTGTTCCAAAAAATGTTTTTTGGAACATTTCAATTTTTATTGGCTTTGCCATTCCGTCAAAAAACACCTTCTTACATTCATGAAATATACCCTTCTACTGCTTTTTGTTTTTCAAGTGGCTTTCGCCCAGCAAAAAACCCCTTACGGTAACAATTCACAGGTGGGAAAATATGCCTCCATTCGTGGTTTCAACATGTATTATGAAACCTATGGACAAGGAGAACCGCTTCTCATCATTCATGGCAATGGAGGATCCATCAAGGATTTCCAACATCAGATTCCGTACTTCAGTCAATTTTATCGGGTGATTTTGGCGGATAATCGTTCGCATGGCAAGTCGGTCGATACGCAAGATTCCCTGAGCTATGAAATGATGGCCGATGATTTTGCGGGTTTATTGGATCATCTCAAAATAGACTCTGCCCATGTCATCGGTTGGAGCGACGGGGGAATCAATGGACTATTGTTGGCCAGTCGGCACCCCAAAAAGGTCAAAAAATTGGCAGTGACAGGAGCGAATCTGACGCCAGATGCGGGTACGAGTGCTGATCCATGGGTGGTTGAATATGTGAAACATACGATTGATAGTCTGAGTCACTTGCCCGCTACGCAAGAGAATAAACGATGGTTGAAATTAAATCGGATGTTGGTCGAGCAGCCGTACATCAGCCATGCTGAATTACATAAAATCCAATGCCCAACCTTGGTGATTGGGGGAGATCATGATGTGATTGTTACCCGACACACCTTGGAGATTGCTGAGAATATTTCCAAATCGTATTTGTGGATATTACCGAATTCGGGGCATTCTACGCCTGTTAACTATGCAACTCAATTTAATCAAACTGTGCATGATTTCTTGAAAAGCCCCTACCGGAAGATTGAGAAATTTGCCAAATTTAACTAAACCATGAAAAAACTAATTTACAGTTTACTGGCTGTCGCTGTTCTTTTGGGCAGTTGCCAAAAAGACGCTCCCAAGGGGACGGAAGAACACATCGCCGATATCACGGAAGCGGTGGATGATGATGCTTTAACGAATGCCCAAAATGCGCCAGGGGACTGGATGTCCTATGGATTGAATTATTCGGAGGACCGATTTAGTCCGTTGACGCAGATTAATAAGGATAATGTGAGTCAATTGTCTTTGGCTTGGTCGACGGATTTGGGGACCAATCGGGGTATCGAAGCCACACCATTGGTGGTGGATGGTATTATGTTTTTGAGTGGACCTTGGTCGGTCGTATACGCCTTAGATACCCGCTCGGGGAAAATCCTATGGACCTACGACCCGGAAGTACCGAAGCAGACGGGAATTAAGACCTGTTGTGATGTGGTCAACCGCGGTATCGCGATGTACAAGGGTAATATTTTTGCCGGTACGTTGGATGGTCGTTTGGTATCGATCAAGGCAAGCACGGGTAAATTGAATTGGGCTGTACAAACGGTGGACACGACTCGTGCTTATACGATAACCGGCGCGCCGCGTGTCTATGATGGGAAGGTGATTATTGGAAATTCAGGTGCGGACCTTGGGGTGCGTGGGTATGTAACGGCTTACAATGCGGAGGATGGCAAGGAGGCTTGGCGTTTCTGGACGGTGCCGGGAGATCCGAAGAAAGGATTTGAGTCGAAGGCCATGGAGGACGCTGCCAAAACTTGGAACGGAGAATGGTGGAAGATTGGTGGGGGAGGAACGGCCTGGGATGGCTTTGCTTATGACCCGGCCTTGGGATTGGTGTATATCGGGACGGGAAATGGTTCGCCATGGAACCGGGAGATTCGTAGTCCGGGTGGAGGAGATAACCTTTACTTGTCTTCGATTGTGGCAGTGGATGTGAAAACCGGGGAATACAAATGGCATTACCAAACGACACCGGGTGAGACCTGGGATTTTACGGCGGTGCAGCAGATGATTTTGGCCAATATTCAAATAGGTGGCAAGGAGCGTAAGGTGATTATGCAGGCACCGAAGAATGGTTTCTTTTATGTCTTGGATCGAGAGACAGGGGAGCTGTTGAAGGCGGATCCGTACACCTATGTTAACTGGGCTACGCATGTGGATTTGAAGACGGGACGTCCGGTAGAAACACCGAATAGTCGCTATGAGAAATTCAATAAATTGGTGGCACCGTCACCGATTGGAGGACATAACTGGCAGGCGATGGCCTATAACCCGGTCACGAAATTGGTTTACATTCCCTCTCGTGAGTGGGCTTATCCGCATGGGAATCAAGCGGATTTCAAGTACGATCCGAATACCTGGAATACGGGTTCGGCACCGAATCCGAATAACAAGATGTTG
>Ga0228703_1000980_pt1 | contig 18445 bp, 5 predicted proteins | sample McNCre217_Aug_MG_3_FD_178020 | JGI IMG/M metagenome (GOLD analysis project Ga0228703, IMG submission 178020) | Freshwater microbial communities from McNutts Creek, Athens, Georgia, United States - 29-17_Aug_MG | ecosystem: Environmental > Aquatic > Freshwater > Creek | place: USA: Georgia... | reverse complement strand
GTACTGTGACGGTGAACAATTTGTTTTTCGAGTTGAACAAGGCCACACTGACAGCGGAGTCGGAGCCTGAATTAAAACGCATGGTTCAGGTGATGCTGGATAACATTTCCTTGCGAATCGAGATCAGCGGTCACACGGACAATACGGGTACCGATGTAATTAATGATGCCTTGTCACAGGCGCGTGCGGATGCGGTTAAGATTTATTTATTGAATGCTGGTATTCCGGCGGGAAGAATACAATCGAAGGGCTATGGCTCTAAGCGTCCGAAGGTTTCGAATGAAACGGAGGAGGGAAGGGCGCAGAATAGACGGGTGGAGTTTTCGATACTTTAGTCGACAGTCGCTAGTCACTAGTTGTCAGTGGTCAAGTCCGGAGGAGATAAGTTCGGAGTCCGGAGGCAAAAAGAATGGTTTCTTGTTATTAGCCCCAGACTTTAGTCTGGGGATCCCTAGGCTTAAAGCCTAGAGTTATAAAATTGATGTATGCAGGTGCTTTTGCTAGTCGTCAGTGGTCAAGTCCGGAGGAGATAAGTCCGGAGTCCGAAGGGAAAAAAGAATGGTTTTTTGTTATTAGCCCCAGACTTTAGTCTGGGGATCCCTAGGCTAAAGCCTAGGGTTATAAAATTGATGTATGCAGGTGCTTTTGCTAGTCGTCAGTGGTCAAGTCCAGAGGAGATAAGTCCGTAGTCCGAAGGGAAAAAAGAATGGTTTCTTGTTATTAGCCCCAGACTTTAGTCTGGGGATCCCCAGGCAGAAGCCTAGGGTTATGAATTTGGTGTACGCAGGTGCTTTTGCTAGTCGTCAGTGGAAAGTCCGTAGTCCGAAGAACATTGTAGAGACGCAATACTTTGCGTCTAATTTAGTTAAGACGCGAGGTATTGCGTCTCTACAATCATTACTATTTCCGTTCTAAAAATTCCCCTGGTGAGCAACCTACTTCGGCTTGAAATGCGGAATAAAAGCTTGAACGGGAACTGAATCCGGCCATTTGGCCAATACCCTCAATACTCAAGTGCTCAAACTCAGCAGAATTCATCAATTGTATTGCATATTGAATTCGAAGGCTCGTTTTTAATTTGGGAAAACTCTGTTTGAATAATACGCGAATACAATATGATATGTGGTGTTGGGGCGCTTTAAGCGCTGCCGCTAGGTCACCAATGGAGAAATCAGGGTTAAGGTAGGGTTTCTCTTCCGCTAAATACACATTGATTTGATCCCTTAATTCTAAAAATGGGTTGTCTTCTTCGTCTATATCCTCTAGCGGCTGTGGAGTTGGATTTTTCTCTTTGGGAAGTTCGGACTTCTCTATATAGATCGGGAATCCATATAGAATTTGAGGAAAAATCAAGAGGCTAACGGAAAGTAGTAAGAACATAATTCCTCCTACATTGTGTACAAGATTTAGTGCATTGTACGTTTCCTTGGGTGTTTTTTCGATAAAATCTAAGGTAATCATCCCAAAGGAAATTAAGAGGATAATCAGCGTGATGAAAAACATATTCAGCCAGCGATAGGTCAATAAATATTGCTGGGTCGGAATGGATTTTTTCAATTGGGGTCTGTATTTCCAAATCCTGTAATAGCTAATGACTGTGTAAATCATCAATGATGAAACGCGCATGATGTAATTCGCAGATATTGGAAAAATGAAATTAACGCGCGCGAATTTTAGTTGGTCTATATCATCTAAAATACGCTGTGCGAGCTCCATTTTGGCAGAAAATGGAGTCAGGTAATAGGGGATATTTCCGATGAAAACGATGGCTGCAGGAATGAAATGCAAGAAGTCTGCAGGTTTCAATATATAGGTATCACGAATGATTCCACGTGCATAGAAATACAGTAAGGGGCCGGCCAACATCATGAATGGGGAAAAATTGCCGTAAAAAATGGCTAGCCAAAATGCGGATTGACCGAAAACTGAAAAGTAATGGGTTAAGCTATAAATGGATATGAGAAACAGGAATCCCCCTAAATAGATGGTGTTTTTATTTTCTTTCCAATTATAGACAACGAGAATAATGGAAATAAATAAACTCAACAAGGAGTTAAATAAGAACATATTTTTTAGAACAACACGGTTTGAATAAACGCTTACAAAGTTATCAGATTTGTCGAATAATCCGCTTGAGATGTCCTGATTTTAAAAAGTAGGACATGTACTTAATTTTAAAAGTGGATTTTGGACTTCAAAAAAAGAAATTTGTGTGGGAATAATCCTATGTTCTATTAATTACACATGACAATTCGATTTACGCGTTTATTCGCCCTAATCTTTTTATTGGGGTCACTTCATCAACAAACTTTTGCTCAGTCGGTTAATTATATCATCAATCCCAATACGGACGGCGGTTTTGAGGGTGCGCATGGTTGGACTTTTTTAAATGGAATTCAAGCTAATCAATGGCAAGTAGGTCCAGCTGTTAAATCGGCAGGTTCGAATGGAGCCTATGTTTCAAATAATGCAAGTACGCAAACATTGACAAGCCCGCAAGCGGGAAACTCGATTGTCTATATGTACAAGGACATCGCGGTCCCTTCCAATGCGACTTCGATTAATTTATCATTCAAATGGAAAAACCCGGATGGGTCTTCCTTCCCTCCGCGCGTATTGTTCATGCCGGTTTCGGATTTGCAGTATTTGCCTACGGGTGGGGATTTTTACCGAACGAGTACTGCTGCTTTAGCCACATTTTTGCAAAACCAAAGTGGATGGCAGACTTACACGAACAGTAATCCTTTGCAGAATGATCGTAATTCTTCTTATTTATCTTTTGGAGGATATAATTTAAAGCCAGGAACCACTTATCGCGTAGTGTTTGAATGGGCTGCATTTGATCAAAATTATTACATTCAAAATCCGCCCATTTGTACCCTCCCATCAGCAGCTGATATCGTTGCCACAGGAAGTAATGTCGTTTATGATGCGAACCATGTTCAACAATTACAAACCAATACGGTTTATACTTATCACTTAAATTTTACGGGTACAGGAGCAAATTACCTAATTAGTTGGACAGCGGATCCCCAATATGGTACCATTATCGCAGGGCAAGGTACGCAAGATGTAACCGTACGAACAGCGAGTTCGTTACCAAGTGGAACATTTAACATGATCAGTTCGCGTGTCTATTGCCCTACGCCATCTTATACATTTGGTGGATATAATGGGGGTAATTTGTCAATTGATGAAGTTGCTTTAAGCTATGTTGCTGCGCCAATTATTTCGGGTGTATCTGCTAGCAATGGAGCAGTGGGTAGCTCGGTTACGCTAATAGGGCAATTTTTTGGTGATGATGCTGCTCACAATGTCGTTTATTTGGGTGGAAGTAAATGTACAATTACGGCGGCTAGCTCTACGAGCATAACGGTTACGATTCCTTCGTTTGCTAAACATGATTATTTTACTGTTTTAAATACTGCAACCAATCTTAGTGCGTATTCGAAATCGAAATTTTTCCCAACGAGTGCAGCTTTAGTGAATGCCAAGTATTCCAATTTAGCAAATACCTCGTTGGCAAACCCGGTGACCTTTACTATGCCTTTGGCTTTGAATCCCCCTCAGCGTTTTGCTATGGTGGATATTGACCAAGATGGTAAATTGGATATTGCCTCTTATTCGTTGGCTGGGGCGCCCCAAGTATTGCGGAATACAGCGACTACTGGAGTTGTTTCTTCAAGTACATTTGCCGCAGTTAACTCAACGGCTGGGGTAACGGAAACGTATACTCAGAATTTATCTAGGTCTGTATTGGCTGCCGACTTGAATAACGATGGTAAAATCGATTTAGCTACGAGTAATGGAGTTCAATATTCAGGAGGTTTTGCGAATATGAACACGAGCACTAGCGGTTCGATTGGTTTCAGCAACTATACCTCCTTGAAATCGGCATCAGGTGATTATTGGGTAGATGCCGCATTATTGCCTTTAGACATAAATAATGACGGTAAAACAGATATTTTTGGTTTAAATGGGCAGTCCTTTTTTAATGGAGGGGTTACCTATTATGGATCATATTATTTAAGTCAAAATAATAGCTCAGGGAATACTTTTTCTGTCACTACAGGAAAAGCGGCCAATAGCTATTGTAATTCATGTAATGATCATATATTAACAGGTCCCATGTTGGCGGCTGATCAAGGGGATCTAGACCAAGATGGTAAAACTGATATTGTTGTCGCAGGTACAGCTGTAGAAATTTTACATAACGTAACACCTGATGGCTCCTTAAGTCTATCGGATTTTAAATTTAATCAAGAAGGGTTTCTATCCATTCCGAATAGTGGAAAGGCCAATTCGGTTAAAATCGCCGATTTGGATGGTGATGGAAAACGAGATATCGTGTATACTTCCAATACAGAGAAAGCTATTCATGTTCTTCGTAATACGAATTCTGTTGCTGGAACACTTTCCTTGGGCACTGCGCAAGATTTTGCTACACCTGATTTGGAAAATACTTTCCAATTGGCGCTTGGCGATATGAACGGGGATGGTAAGTTGGATATTATCGTATCCGATTACACGACAAATGGTGGATTTAGCACCAAAATAGGTTATTTGGCGAATACTTCCACGGCTGGATCTATTTCGTTTGCGTCTGAAATTTTGCTCGCAAATCCCGCAAACCGTGTTTATCGCCAGTTGGAGTTAGTAGATGTAGAGGGAGATAATAAGTTGGATTTAATCGCTAGTCAACTTAGTAGTGATATTGATGTTTTCCGCAATTTGACAGGTGAGGCGGGAGCGATTTCTGCTGATCAAACGATTTGTAATGGAGTCTCTCCAGCAGCATTTTCGAGCGTTTCCGCTGCTACGTTTACAGGAGGAACATTGACTTATAAATGGCAAAAATCCACCGATGGAATCACGTTTACAGATATTGCGAGTACGAATGCGCTAACCTACACGTCGGGAGCCTTGACGCAAACAACTTGGTTTAGACGTGGCGTAACGAACCCAGCAGATGCGAATGCCTATTATTATACCGTTCCTGTGAAAGTGACGGTGATTGCTTTGCCAACGCTTCTATCTACAACGGCTGGCGAGCGTTGCGGAACGGGAACGATTGCACTTCAAGCGACAACCTCCGCTGGAAGTACCGTGGAATGGTATCAAAACTCAAGCGGCGGTACTGCGCTTGGAACTGGAAATACATTTACAACACCAAGCATAAGTGCCACAACAACGTATTATGCCGGAGCCTCAACCGATATTGGCGCATGTAAATCGGCAAGAACGAGTGTAATTGCAACCGTTATTACGGGAGTTCCTACGATTACGGCTACGAACACGAACGCTTCAACATCAACACGTTGTGATGCCGGCTCTGTTACGTTAACAGCCACGCCTTCTCATGCGGGGGCTACGATTTCTTGGTATACGGCACTAACGGGCGGTTCGCCTATCGCAACAGGAACATCATTTTTGACACCATCCATCTCATCAACAACAACCTATTATGCGGAGGCATCTAACTGTGTCGGGAATAGTGCGAGTCGGACGGCTGTCATTGCAGTTGTAATCTCCACCCCTTCTATTGTTTCAGTTACAGCAGCTTCTGCTTGTAGCGGTGCCACGGCTACACTAGCCGCAACACCAAGCACTGGGGGATTATTAAAATGGTATGTAGATGCGAGTAGTGCAACAGCTTCTACCGCTTCAGTTAGTAATATTTTAGCTAATACGACTCGTTATGTTTCAGCATATAAATCTGTCAATACAATAACCTGTGAAAGTGGTCGTACACCCGTTACTGCGACGGTTATTGCTCGTCCATCCATCGCATCTTATTTATGGGGTGGAATTTGTACAGAATCTGCTACCACGGTTTCTGCCACACCAAGTTCTGGAACGACCGCATGGTATAGCGCAGCAAGCGGTGGTACATTGTTGGGAACCGGTACAACCTATCAAACACCTATTTTAGGTACAATGCCTATTGGCTCTACGACGGTAGCAACGTATTATGCGGAAGCTGTAAGCCCTGAGGGATGTGCCACGTCGACACGTACGGCAATTAATGTGCTTTATAACGGACCTTATTTTTCAAGTACCGTTTCCGATGCGAATGCCGTAACTAACTCAACAAATATCACGTTCTCTGTTAATATGCTTGGAACGAAGACGAGCTATTATTGGCAACGAAGCACTGATAATGGAGCGACTTGGACGAATATTACAGGAACGATGGATGGTATTACTTATACCGGATTTTCTGGGACTACGGGTAATTCATCTACATTGACCTTATCTGTCGCGAAACCTCAACTGCATAAATTTAAATACCGAGCGGTAGTCATTAATGCTTCATGTATTTCTTATAGTAATCCCGCTACTTTGTATGTGGCGGATATTTTTGGCTATTGCCCTGGCGCTCCTCGTATACCTTTGTCTTGGATGACTTACACGGGTAGTATAGATTATTATTGGTCGTATCCGGATCCCTATGGGAATATGCAACAGTATAATTTTGGATACAGTGATTATACTTATACGGACAATGACCCCACAACCGGTATTCGCTTAACTAATAGTGGAAGCTTTCGCGTGGATTATGATAAACCCTATTTCTTTACAAGTGTATATGCGCAAGGTTTAGGTTATTGGGCGAGTACGGGTTGGCCCCAAGGTTATATTGATGCGGATGATGTGAATGGCGGTATCATCAAGTATAGTTTGGATATGGCAAATTGGACGAGTACAGGATATTCCTTTTCTACTTCCAATTATTCAAACTTTGGGGAAACCATTACCTTCAGTTCCCCTATTTATGCCAAATATATTCTCATTGAGAATCAGGGATGGAGCTTTGGACTCTCCGAATTCAGGGCTTATGGTTCCACAGCCGCCGGATTACCTTACATTCAAATAACGCCTAAATCACCGATTTACATCAATTCTGGGGCATCGAATACCATTGTTCAAGTGGATCCTACCCCGGGTCCTGGTCAGTCTTTTTCTGGCTATGATTGGAAATTTAATGGTGCGGGTTCTACCTTAGGGACAGCGACCTCTTACACCATTAATAATTTTACTACAGCAGGTAATTATGTATTTACTGCTTCTCAAGCCAATGGCTGTGTCGTAAATGCGACGATTGCTGCTAACCTCGTTGCTCCTTTCTATTCTTCATCAACAGGAGCGAATGGCCAATTGCAAAACTTGGCGAACTGGAGTACGAATACGAATGGAACAGGCGGTTCACAACCGGCCGATTTTAATTCCGGAAAGATATTCTTGCTTGCTAATGGTTCAAGTACCTACACCTTCGCCAGCAACTGGACCGTGGGAGGTAGCTTACGATTAAATGGAAAAGTCTTAACGCTGGGCTCAAACACCCTGACTGCGGGGGAAGTTTTGGAAGGCTCATCAAGCGCTTGGGTAGAGACAAATGGAACAGGAACACTTACACAAACGGTTTCCTCTACACCTTTGGCTTTTCCGGTGGGTAGAAGTAGCTATTCCCCTGTTACAATAACCAATTTCACAGGTACGGCAGATACCTATGCTGTTCAAGTGAGTACGGGAGTTCTTTCGGCGGGAGCAGCTGGGGTTGCCATGAATAATGTTGTAAACAAAACATGGAAGATAAATAAAACAAGTAGCAATGCCTCCGGAACGGGTACAACGCTCACGTTTAGTTGGCAAGCAGGTGATGTTTCCGGTACTTTATCACTTCCTGCTTTATATTATTATAATGGGTCGGGTTGGGTACAACAAACGGGTACAAATGTCACAACAACCGCTACGAGCATTACAGTTACAGGTTACCAAGGGTCATTGTCTAATGCCTTGTTTATGGTTTCAAACCCATTACCAAGTATCACATCTTTCAGTCCTACGAGTGCAGGTCCCGGTACGAATGTAGTTATTCAGGGAACAGGATTTATTAGTGGAGCTACAGTAAGTTTTAACGGAACCGCAGCCACCAATGTTGTAGTGAATAGTTCCACTCAAATTACGGCGACGGTTGGAAACGGAACATCCGGATTCGTTACGGTCGGAACCTTAGGTGGAACAACATCGAAATCCGGGTTCAACTTTTATCCAATTCCAGTCATCAGTTATTTCTCCCCTATCAAAGGAATTGCTGGAAATACGATAACAATTAAAGGTTCAGGATTTACTAGCGCAACCGCAGTGACTTTTGGCGGCACCGTTGCATCTAGTTTCACGGTCGTTGATGATAATACCATTACGGCTATTGTCCGAAACGGAAGTTCTGGAGCCGTCCAAGTGACTACAGGTGGAGGACAGACGAGCCTTGCCGGATTCATTTATGGGGTTTCTTATGCTTCTATCGATATTTTGGCCGGGTGGAATAAAGCGACAACTTCTACGGCATCTTATCCGTTAGCTGCGAGTTATACCATGTCAAGTGCCGTTTCTGCCGCAACAACTTCTGCCGCAAATATGACGGGAAATGCTTCCACGGAAAATCAATGGACGCACGCTAATACCTCAGCAAGTTTGAGCGTAGGCTCATCTACCCCCGTGTTAAATTATTCGATCACCACAACCAAGGCAATCAAATTAACGCGATTTGTAATTGCCGGATTGAATATTTCTGGTTCGACAAAACTTCAACTGCGATCTAGCATTGATAATTATGCGAGTTCTTTAGGTGAATTTACATCGGGTAGCGGATCGAACTATGGGTTAACTTCTGTTGATTTGGCGCCTTTGGCTACCCAACCAGCGGGTACGATTAACTTTCAAATTTATGCCTATAATGGGAATGGGGATTTAATAACGTTGAATGATGGAAATAGCTATTCTCCTACGGATAATACGAACCCCATTTTGAATGGCACCTACAATGTCATGATTTATGGTGCGACAAAACCAAGTCCAACGATTGGTTCTTTGTCGAATATCACAAAGCGCAATACAGATCCTACTTTTTCACTTCCATCGCCGACAACCAATAGTTCAGGAGCCTTTACATTCACAAGTAGCGATGCGAATGTGGCGACCATTGTTAGCCCGCAAGTAACGCCTACGGGTACAGGAACCGCTACCATCACAGCAACACAAGCTGCGACGGAAGACTATGAGGCAGGAAGCACGACGTTAACTCTTAATGTAACAAAATTGCCAACCATCCGTATGGAGACCATACAGCAGTTGATTGGCGATTCCCCAGTTAGCTTGTCGGCAAGTTCCGATTCCCCAGGTGCGATTACTTATTCAGGATCTTTGGCGAACGTATTCTCTGTCAGTGGAACAACCTTGACGGTCGGTACTCAAGAAGGAACGGGTGTAGTAACCGTTTCGCAGGCGGCGAGTGGTATTTATGAAGCCGCAAGTATTTCAGTTCAAGTCAATATTTCAAGTGCATCAAAAGTTGCGCCAACGATATCTTGGATCACGGGGATCAACAAAACGAAAGGTATGCCATCTTTTGCGCTAACGGTGCCTACTTCAACGAGTGCGGGAGCATTTACTTTTTATTCAAGTAATACCAATGTGGCGACAATTTCAGGCTCAACGGTTACTATTGTTGGGGATGGATTAAGTACAATCACGGTTGTTCAGGCTGCGAATGGAAATTACCGCGCAGGAACTGTTAGTATTCCTATGGTGGTTGGCCTTTTAAGTAATAATAGCCCGAACCTAAGTGCATTTTCGAATCAGACTAAAACGATTTCACTGGGTTCCTACACCATTACGTCTCCTAGCACCGCAAGTTCTGGAGCTATAACCTATGTCAGCTCAAATCCAGCTGTGGCATCGATCTCAGGCAATACGGTAACACTACTCAGTTTAGGTAGCACGACAATTTCAGCCATCCAGGCTGCCACAACGGGGTATAACGGTGGCGTGATCTCAGCTACGTTGAGCGTTGTTAACCCTACGATCCCTGTCATATCGTATTCGCCATTATCGGCTGTTTGGACGCGAGGTACAGCAATTACGAATTTGTTACCTACATTGGTTTCGGGTGCAGCTGCAACTTCTTACAGTATCGCACCTCCGCTTCCTTCGGGTTTAAGTTTTAATACCTTAACAGGGGAGATTTCGGGTACGCCATTGGTGCTGAATAGCGCGCGGGATTATACGATTACTGCGTCGAATGTTGGAGGTTCAACGAATGTTGTTTCCAATTTTTCAGTTGTTGAAACAGCACCTACGAATTTAACGATAACGGTTCCAAGTATTTATTTACTCGGCCAAAGCATTACGCCAGTTAGCCCTGCAAGTAGCGGTGGTACGGTGAGTTCATATAGTATCAGTCCTAGCCTTCCTGGCGGGATGGTTTTTGACCCGAATACGGGGACTATTTCAGGTACACCTGCCGAGTTAAAAAGCGCAACGACTTATACCATTACTGCGACCAACTCAGGTGGCTCAACCACGACTACATTCTCATTAACCGTGAATGATATAGCTCCTTCGAGCTTAACTTATGCGTCTCCAATTGTTTTAGAGCGTGGTTTGCAAATTTCACCGGTAGGACCAAGTACTTCTGGAGGAACGATAACATCTTATAGCATTAGCCCTACTTTACCAGCGGGATTAACGTTAAATACAACGACAGGTGTTATCACAGGAACGCCTACCGTAGTTTCTGCTCGGACGACCTATACTATCATTGGTTCAAATGTGACGGGTTCTCGGACTGCGACAATCGATATTTTAATCAACGATGCAGCCCCTGTTAATTTTACTTATCCAACTCCGCCTGTTTATTATTTGAATACGGCGATTAGTCCATTGACCCCTACGAGCAGTGGAGGTACTCCGTCGAATTATTCCATCTCCCCAGCCTTGCCAGCGGGATTAAGTTTCAATACATTGACCGGGGTTATTTCGGGTACGCCTACAGCAATCACGGGTTCTTCAACCTATGTGGTGACAGCGTCCAACTTCGTAGGATCCGTTTCCCAAAACGTCGTGATTGAAGTCAAGGATTATGCACCGGTGAATTTGGTGTATCCATCCGCAACGCTTTCGGCAACTAAAACGGTGGCGATTAGTCCGATTACCCCAACCGTTGGTGGAGGCGCCGTGATTACCTATACGGTCAGCCCAGCTTTACCAGCCGGTTTGTCTATTAATACGAGCACAGGTGTCATTTCGGGTACGCCTACGGCATTAAGCCCCTCGGCGAATTATACGTTGACTGCCAACAACGGAACGGGTTTCACCACATTCACCATGAACATTACCGTGGTCGATGTAGCGCCATCACAATTAAGTTATGCGACCCCAGTAGGTTTGGTCCGTACCCAAGCGATGACGAGCTTAAGCCCAACAAGCATAGGTGGAACCGTTATTAGCTACTCCGTTGTACCAGCTCTGCCAGCAGGATTAATTTTGAACCCAACAACCGGGGTTATTTCGGGTACGCCTACAGCCGTTACGGCACAAGCGACCTATACCATTACTGCGACCAATACGGGAGGATCATCGAGTTTTGGTGCCGTGATTCGTGTCTATGAATTCAATGATCCTAATCTTGATTCCGATGGAGATGGTATTATCGATTCAGCCGATGCTTGTCCTTTGTTATTTGGTACAGCACAATTAAATGGTTGTCCAGTTGACTCTGATGGTGACGGATATTATGACACTGTCGATGACTGGGATGATGATAACGATGGTATTTTGGATACAGCAGAAAATGCCGCTTGTAACCAAGTTAGCGCGTCTTGCGATACGGATGGCGATACGATTCCAAACCGATTGGATTTGGATTCAGATGGCGATGGAATCAAAGACGTGATCGAAGCTGGAGGAACAGATTCAAATAATGATGGCAAGGCCGATGGAGCTATTGTTAGCCAAGGTATTCCAGTTTCGGCAGGAAGCGGTTTGGCAACAGTGGATACTGATTCAGATGGAATTGCCAATCCTTATGACCTAGATTCAGATGGTGATACCGTCTTAGATGCGGTTGACCAATGTCGTTTAGTTGCCGGTTCTGTTCTTTTGAACGGTTGTCCGGTAGATTCCGACGGTGACGGGGTGTTTGATACCTTAGGGGATTTGGATGATGATAATGATGGTATTTTAGACACGATTGAAAATGCAGCATGTAATCCATCAAGTATTTCATGTGATACGGATGGTGATAATATTCCAAACTACTTGGATTTAGATTCTGACGGTGATGGCATCAAAGATGTGATTGAGGCAGGCGGAACCGATGCAAATAATGATGGCAAGGCGGATGGTCCGGTCAATGCATCCGGTATTCCTTCGACGGCCGGAACGGGCTTGACACCTACGGATATCGACGGGGATGGACTGCGCAATCCTTACGATTTAGAAAGTGATGGCGATGGTGTTTTGGATGCGACAGAGGTCAATGACAATACGAATCCTCGCAATGATTGTTCGTATCTATTGATTCACCGAACAGTCGCGACATCTACCGCTTGGCAACAAGGGGATTGCGATGGAGATGGTGTCATCAACTTAAATGATACGAATCCGATGTTGGCCCTTGCTCAAAATGATTTCTTTGGCCCAGTGGTCAACGGAAGCATTTCAGGTAATGTGATGTCCAATGATGATTTTGTGCCAGGAGCAAATATCAGTTTGACTCGTCTTAGTGGAGGGTATGCGGGAACAGCAACTGGAACGGTTGTGCTTACGCCTACGACTGGGGTGCTGAATTACACGGCAGGATTGAATGAACCAGCTAGTGTGGTGACGATTGGTTACCAAGTGTGTAACACGACGACAAGTACCTGTGCTACTGCCACCATTTCGGTTCGTATTACGCGCGATAACCCGACGCTTTCAAACTTCCCAGCCATTACGAAAACAATCCGTGATGTGGCATTTACGATTACACCTCCTACAAGTTCTGCAGGAACTGGGGCGATAACGTATACGAGTAGCAATCCAGCGGTAGCAACGATTGCTGGGAACACGGTAACGATTGTGGGAATCGGTACCACGACCATTACGGCCACACAGGCGCAGGATAATAATTACAATGCAGCGAGTATCACCACGATTATGACGGTCTTGATCGGGGATTCTGATGGGGATGGCGTACCGGATACCGATGAAATCGCACAAGGTACCAATCCGTATGATGCAGGAAGTTTCTTGGATACCGATGGCGATGGCGTGCCGGATTATATTGAAAACCAACAAGGCACAAATCCGAATAATGCTGCAAGCTTCTTGGATTCTGATGGGGACGGTGTACCGAATTATGTGGAGCAACATCAAGGGACAAATCCAGCGAATATTTCGAGTTATTTGGATTCGGATGGCGATGGTGTTCCGGATTACGTAGAGTTGAAACAAGGAACGGATCCACATAATGCAGGAAGTTTCTTGGATACAGATCATGGAGGTATTGCGGATTATGTGGAAATTCGTCAATCGACGAATCCATTAGTCGCTCCAGATACCTTGCATGATGCGGATGGGGATGGAATTCCGGATTATTTGGAAGGTTTTGACCCGAATAACCCAGTCGCTTCGACAGATACGGATGGGGACGGTATTCCGGATTATTTAGATACAGATTCAGATGGCGATGGTATTCCAGATGCGACGGAATTAACGCATGATACGGATGGCGATGGTGTGCCAGATTATCAAGAGATGCTTGATGGCACGAATGCAAACAACCCGACGAGCTTTAAGGATTCCGACGGAGATGGAATTCCGGATTATGTGGAAATTGCGCAAGGAACAGATCCGTTTAATGCGGCAAGTTACCGTGATAGTGATGGGGATGGTGTTCCAGATTATGTAGAGATCCAACAAGGTACGAATCCAAATAACCCAACATCTTATCGTGATAGCGATGGGGATGGTATTCCGGATTATGTGGAGAGTCGTCAAGGAACGAATCCGAACGCCGCCGGTGACGTGGTTGCGGATAGCGATGGCGATAGTATTCCAAACTACATCGAGGGCTATAATAGCCAAAGTCCAAGTGCATCGCGGGACAGTGATGGCGATGGTACTCCTGATTACTTAGACCTCGATTCGGATGCTGATGCCATTCCAGATATTACGGAGCGTACAGTGGATTCAGATAATGATGGCGTCATGAACTACCGCGATTTGGATAGTGATAATGATGGAATATTGGATGCTTCGGAAGGAAGTGGTGATGTGGATTCGGATGGTGTTGCAAACTATTTAGATCTCGATACAGATAATGATTCGATTTTTGATGCTTGGGAGGCACGCAATGATTTTACATACCACCGTGATTATAATGCGGATGGTCGAATCAGCGTGGAGTCTGGGGCCTTTATAGATATTAATAGTAATGGTCTCATGGATTATTTGGAATCTCGTTTAGGGGGAGCTCCAATGAATGCTCAAGATACAGATGGAGACGGTACTCCAGATTACAAGGACACAGATTCGGATGATGACAGTATTGCTGATTACTTGGAATTAACGGCAGATGTGGACCATGATGGTTTATCCAATTACCGAGATGATGATGCTGATGGCGATGGAGTTGGGGATAACATCGAAAAATGGAGTGATTTGGATAATGATGCTTTGCCTAATTTCTTGGACTTAGATTCAGATGGCGATGGTATTCCAGATGCTTGGGAAGGCGCTGAACGTTGCTGGACTTGTACGGATGCGGATAAAATTGACAACAATGGAGACGGCTGGGATGATCGTATTCAGTTTGCTGGATTTAAGCCAAAAGATACAGATGGCGATGGTCAATTTGATTTCTTGGACACGGATAGTGATAATGATTGTATTCAAGATGGCGCTGATGGATTAAATGATTTAGACCGTGATGGTATTTTAAACTTCCGAGATTTGGATAGTGATAATGACAGCATTCCAGATTCGGTTGAGGCGCTAACCTGTGCCAAACCTAGCGATACTGATGGCGATGGCGCGCGTGATTTTGAAGATTTTGATTCGGATAATGATGGTATGCTTGATGCATTTGAAGCGGGAGCAAACGGAAGAATGCCACAGGATTTTGATAACGATGGCAAGCCTGATTACCGAGATTCGGATTCAGATAATGATGGAATTTCAGACTTAGCGGAAGTAGGCTCAACCCCTAAAATGCCGGCTGATACCGATGGCGATGGCACGCCAGATTACCATGATTTAGATTCCGATGCGGATGGGATTTCGGATGCTATTGAGACGAATGTGGATACGGATGGGGATGGTACGGCCGACTTCCGTGATTTGGATTCAGATAACGATACGATTTTGGATTCGATTGAAAAAGCAATCGATACGGATGGCGATGGTATTTTGAACTTCCGCGATTTGGATTCGGATAATGATACGATTCTCGACTTGATTGAAAAGACCATTGATACAGATGGAGATGGGTTGGCAAACTACATCGATTTGGATTCTGATGGGGATATGATTCCGGATGCGGTGGAGAAAACAATGGATACGGATTCCGACGGTAAACCGAATTATGTGGATACGGATTCTGATGGAGACAAAATTCCAGATGCGATTGAGGCGGGAGCGAAACCTGCACAACCCGTCGACACAGACGGCGATTCGCGTCCAGATTACGTGGATTTAGATGCCGACAATGACGGGATTCCTGATACGTATGAGGCAGGAGTTAATCCATTAGCACCTGTTGATACAGATCGAGATGGCGTGTATAATTTCCGTGATTTGGATTCCGACGGGGATACGATTCCCGATGCGGTGGAGTCAGGCGTGACGGGAAGTGTTGCTTCAAATACAAGTGGAGATGACATTGCTAATTACCGGGATTTGGATACGGATGGAGATGGAATGGCCAACTACACCGATACGGATTCAGACGGCGACGGTATTTCAGATCAGATTGAGGCCGGAAAAGACCCGAATCATCCCGTAGATACGGACAAGGATGGCAAACTCGATTATGTGGATGTGGATTCTGATAATGATGGTGTTTCTGATAAAGAGGAGGCTAATTTAATTAATGGAGTTCCAGCTGATACGGATAAAGATGGTATCCCAGATTATTTGGATTTGGATACGGATGGAGATGGTATTCTGGATTCGCAGGAAGATGATTTGAATTATGGTGCTTTGCCTGATTGTGATCACGATGGAATATCCAATCGTTTGGATAAAGACGTTTGTGAAACATTTACGACGCAAGGTTTCTCACCTAATGGAGATGGCAAAAATGACACATTTATTATTCCGGGAATTTTGAGTCGGCAGCCAAACCGCATGACGATCATGAATCGTTCAGGCCAGGTGGTTTACGATGCAGAAAATTACAAGAATGATTGGGCGGGTAAAGGCTCAGACGGACATGATTTGCCGGATGGTACCTATTACTATGTGTTGGATTTCTTTGGTAAATATCCAACGATGTCGACCTATGTGTACATCAATCGGTTGAAATAATTGATTGAAATAAGAAGAGAAAATATGATAAAGCATAAACTAGTTCAATTAATTTCTATCGTGTTCGTGGGCATGAGTTTACCTGCGCTGGGGCAAGTTGACCCGATATACAGTCTATATCGGTTCAACCCTCAAAACATTACGCCTGCGCACGTGGGAGGATATGAAGGAACGGAAATTACGGTGATGAATCGACAGCAATGGATGGGAATTGAGGGGGCTCCTAAAACCATGGGAATAACGGCCAACATGAAGTGGGGAAAACAAAAGGGGGTTGGAATTGTTGGCTTACTGGACGAGGCAGGCCCGATGAAAACGGTTCATGTAGGCCTTGATTTTGCTTACCACGTTCGCTTGAACGAGGCTTGGGCATTTTCTGGCGGTATTCGAGGAGGCATCGGTAATATGACCTTGAATTTCAATGGAATTCGTTTGGCTCAAAGTGGAGATGAGGCATTTGCGACAGATCGTTCAACGGGAATGCAAGTGAATACCGGTTGGGGTGTGAAAGTTTACAAAGGAGATGGCCTATTTTTCTCGTTTTCACAGCCGCGTATGTTTCGCTATGATTTTGGGACAACGGGTGCGGCGTACAAGGACAGCCCAAGTTTCTTTGTGATGACTGGGACGAAATGGCCTGTTTCGGAGAAGCTAACACTATATCCGAGTGCTTTGATTCGACTAGCGACAGATTTGCCAGTTAGTTATGATGTGAATGTGGTGGCTAACTTGCATGGAAAATTAGATGCGGGATTAGGTTATCGTGGAGGTGAGAGTATAGGAATTCGATTGGGTGTTCAGATGACCAAAGTTTTTTACTTGGGTTATGTGTATGAATTGCCAACTACCCAAATCAGTAAAATGACGAGTCAATCGCATGAGCTAGCCTTGCGCGTGCGTATGGCTAAGAAATAGACAGTAAATTTTAGAACACAGAGTAAGTAAAGTCATGCGTTTTTAATGTATGACTTTTTTGTTTCTAAGCGTTCTCAATGAGTTGAATGATCCAGCGGAATGGCATGCTGGCATATTTGCGGACGCGCAAATAACGTTTAACCGGCGCTTTAACGACCGGTTTAATGTAATAGCAGCTGTATTTTTTTAATTCTTTGTGGCCGTTTGCGATGAGCGCTTGGGCGTAATAATCGAATAGGCTAGCGACATCACCCTTTTCTTGGAAGCTATATCGGTCCTGGTATTTCGAAATTTCGGTTGGTTTATCAGGTGAATAACCGGAGAAATGGAAGAAAATCAATGGGTATTTGTCATTGACCAAATAGGGCTCATTATCGTTCGTTATTTGGCGTTCATGGAGATTCCAATAGGCCATGTTGAGCCCTAGGTGTCTACTAACAAACACATCTTCGTAGAAAAGGGGGGCGAAATTCACCCATAGCTGGTCGACGAACATGCCATTGGCTAAATCGATGTAGCATTGATCAAAAAGTCTGTCCTTCCACCATTGCAAGAAATGATGTGTCGTTTCGCTACGTTTGGTACCAATAAACCCTAGGTTATATAATCCCGTGTTTAACAGTCCACGTTCGTTTGGACTGCAGGCATCATCCGGGTAGGCTTGAAGTGTATGTGGTGTTAGGAAGAGGCTGTGATCTTTCAGGCCGTTTTCAATTTCTGTGAGCGGCTGGTAGATGATGATGTCCGGATCAAAATAATGCACAAATTGTGCCTCCGGGTAGTTCTGATAGACATAGTCCAAAAAGTACGGTTTAACGGCTGTATTTAGTTCGGTGATGTCATAACGCGCACACATCTCATCGAGGTCTTCTACGCCAATTGTATGCAGTTCTACGAGGGTGTAGGGGGGCAATAGGTTTTTGTCTACCTGAGATGCACCGATTTTGTCCACCAAACCGATTAAAAAGGTATAATCGGGATTATGTTTCATTAGCGAATCGCCGAGCGTTTTGGCTTGGGCGAGGTAGTTAATGGAACAGATGGTGATGACGTTTTTTTGCATGCTTCAGATTATCAGTTTCAAAAATACGAAATGTAAATTGAAAATCGTTAGGGCTTTGGCGCCTGGCGTGACCACGCTGCCGGGGTCAGCGACCCCGGCAGCGTCCGCCACCGCACG